>MDTG01443772.1_pt1 | contig 11588 bp, 10 predicted proteins | sample 811421 | NCBI WGS metagenome assembly MDTG01 (sample SAMN05326645, study PRJNA326480) | marine metagenome | isolation source: seawater | place: Pacific Ocean: South East | collected 2011
AGGATTTGTTACACCTCCAGTTAAATAAAGTAATACTGCTAATTGTATAACATCATAAAATAATAGTATCGTTGACTCTGTATTGTTTAGTTGATTTTTCTTAATTCCAAATTGAACAAAAATATTTGAAACTCCTCCAAAAAAAATTGTTAAAGAACAGTAAACTAATGGAAGTTCAAATTTTACAAAAAAATGTACTATATATATTGTTACTAATTGCCCTATTAAAGCTATCCATCTTAAAATTACTACTGTCTTTTTCTCTAACTTTAAGTCCTCATCATATTTGAGGAGATTGGATAATTTCATTTATTTAAATATCAAGGTTTTCTACTTCAAGGGCTTTTTCGGTTATAAAGTCTTTTCTAGGAGCAACCTCGTCACCCATTAATATTTTTATAATATTTTGATCCTCTTTCGATTTTTCTTTAGTGCCTTTTGAATACTCGACTCTTAATAGGGTTCTATTTTCAGGATTCAAAGTTGTTTGCCAAAGTTCTTCTGGGTTCATTTCACCTAAACCCTTAAATCTTTGTATATTCAGTTTTTGTCTTTCCTCATTAATAAATTTTTCTAATTCATTTTTTTTGAATTTTTTATCTCTTTTTTCCATTGATTTAAGTATATGCTTTTCAAGGTCCTTTTCGTTTTTGACATAAATATTTTTAGATCCCTTAGTGACTTTAAATAGCGGAGGTTGTGCTAAGTATAAATGGCCTTTTTCGATAAGTTCATTAAAAGGTTTGTTATTAAAAAAAGTAAGTAATAATGTTCTAATATGAGATCCATCAACATCGGCATCGGTCATTATAATAATTTTTTCATACCTAAGGTCCTCTATGTTAAAATTTGTAGATCCTGTTCCTAATGCATTTATTAAGGTAACTATTTCATTAGAAGACATCATTTTAGATAATGTTTTATTTTCATGGCTACCATTGGTCCCGTTTCTTTTCTTATTTTCATTAACATATGTATTTAAAATTTTCCCTCTAAGAGGTAAAACTGCTTGAAATTCTCTTTTTCTGCCTTGTTTAGCTGAACCACCTGCAGAATCTCCCTCTACAATGAACAATTCAGTGCCCTCCATAGATGAAATTTGACAATCAGCTAATTTTCCAGGTAATCCAGATAGTTCTAATGAACCTTTTCTTCTCACACTATCTCTAGCTTTTCTCGCTAAATCCCTGGCTATTGCAGCTTGTAAAACTTTATCTAAAACAACTCTTACAACTGATGGATTCTGATCAAACCAAATCGTTACTTTATCCGTTACGATTGATTCCACTATATTTCTTATTTCAGAAGAAACTAATTTATCTTTTGTTTGGGAAGAAAATTTTGGATCAGGCATTTTAACAGACAAAATAGATGTGAGGCCCTCTTTTATATCTTCACCGCTTATTGTAACTTTATTTCTTTTATTTAAATTTTTTTCCGAAGCATATTTGTTTATTATTCTAGTTAACCCACTCCTAAAACCAAGTAAATGTGTGCCTCCATCCCTTTGATGAATATTATTTGTAAAAGCCATAACTTCTTCTGAAAACCCTGCATTCCATTGGAATGAGCATTCAATAGTCACACCTTTTTTTTCTCCTTTAAGATATATGGGTTTTTTAAAAACTGCTTTTTCGTTTTTATTAATTAATAAAGATTTTTTTTGATCTAAAAATGTTACAAATTCTCCTATACCACCATCATACTTATGATCATAAGTTTTGCTTTTAGCGTGTGTTTCATCAACCAGAGTTATTTTGAGACCTTTGTTTAAAAAAGCCAGTTCTCTTATTTTTTTTTGTAATGTTGCAATACTAAATTTTATATTTGAGAAAATATCTTTTGAGGGAATAAAGTTTATCTTAGTTCCACTTTTTTTTATTTTCTTAATAAATTTAAGAGGGTTTAATGATTTTCCATTTTTAAATGAAATGAAGTATTCTTTCTCATCCCTAAATATTGTAAGATCCAATTTTGCTGACAGAGCGTTTACAACAGAAACACCAACCCCATGTAAACCTCCTGAAACTTTATAGGAATTTTGGTCGAACTTTCCTCCAGCATGCAATTGGGTCATTATAACTTCTGCTGCAGACTTTTTTTCACCTTTATGTGTATCAACAGGAATCCCTCTGCCATCATCTTCGACTGTCACTGAATTGTCTTTATGAACTGTTACTATTATGTTTTTACAAAATCCTACTAATGCCTCATCTATAGAATTATCTAATACCTCAAAAACCATATGGTGAAGACCAGAACCATCGTCTGTATCTCCAATGTACATCCCGGGTCTCTTACGGACCGCTTCTAAACCTTTTAATACTTTAATGGAATCGGCTTTATAACTGTTTGATGAGCTGTTTTTTAGGGTAGTAACCATTTTTTTGAAAAGTTATTATATCATTTTTTATGAACAATATAAAACGACCATAAATTATAGCGGTGAATAATCATTGGTTTATAAGAATAATAGAAGAAAAATAAAATTTATTTCTTAAATTGATAAATTTTCAAATTTTCATCGGCATAATTACATAAAAACTCTGTTTGTCCGATTTATCTTGTATCAAAACTGGTGATACTGCATCGTTTAAATTCATTACTAAATTTTCATCTTCTACCTCTGATGCTATATCTAGTAAATATCTTGCATTGAAACTAACGGTTAAATTTTCCGCATTATAATTTGCTGGTAAAACTTCATTTCCTTCACCAGATGTAGAACTAGCCACAAATAATTGAATCTGGTCTTTATCTAATGTTATTTTAACACCTTCTTTCCTATCAATTGAGACGGTAATAACACGCTCAACAGAGTTTATAAAATCTTTCTTATTCATGCTTAAAGTTTTTTTATTATCTTTTGGTATTACTTTTTCATAATCTGGAAATTTTCCATCTATTACCTTGGAAACAAGTGTTGAATCTCCGATTTTAAACTGAATTTTAGTTTCCCCAATACATATAGATAAATTTTCATTACTTTCTTGAAGTAAATTAGATAACTGAAATACAGTTTTTTTTGGAAGTATAAATGGTTTAAAATTTTCAATATTTTCCATTTGTATACTACTTGAGGACAATCTGTGAGTATCAGTTGCAACACCGGTTAGATATGCATTTTTATTAGATGCAGTAGCATGAATAAATATCCCATTTAAATAGTGTCTAGTATCATCATTGGACATGGAGATTTTTGTTTTATTTAACAATGATAAAAATTTTTTGCCATTTAATTCAAAAGTTTTTTCCTGAAATTTGTCTGCAAAATTTGGAAAATCATCTGTAGGCAAACATAACAGATTAAATTTAGAATTTTTTGCGGTAATTTTAAGTTTATTCTGGCTTTTTAAATCAAAATTTACATCAAGATTTGAAGGTAGTTTTCTTAACATATCATACAAGACGGTAGCAGATGTTGTGGTACTACCTTCTTGCTCTATCTTTAAATCTTTTATTTTTTCTTCAAAAACCATATCTAGATCGGTTGCAACAATGTTTAATGAATTATCTTTTATTTGAAGAAGAACATTCGCTAAAATTGGTATTGTATTTTTTCTCTCAATAATATTATGAGCAATAGATAATGATTTTAATAATTGGTCACGCTTTATTTGAAATTGCATTTCAATCGCTTAAGATTAATGATTTTAATTCCTCTACATTCTTTCTTAATTCATCGTTGCCTTCTGCTAATTTATCTATAGTTTTAACGGCGTGGATGACTGTAGTGTGATCTCTGTTTGCAAATTTTCTACCAATTTCAGGTAGTGATCGTGGTGTTAGTTTTTTAGCTAAATACATTGCTATTTGTCTTGGCCTGGCTAACGGCCTTGATCTTCGAGGAGATAACATATCTGCTAAACTAATACTAAAAAAATTGGACGTTACATTTTGAATTTTATCAATACTTACAACTTTGGTGCTATTGTAAATATCTTTCAAAATAATCTTACAGTCGCTAACCGTGAGGGGTTTTTTGCTCATCTTTCCAAAAGCGACTACTCTATTAAATATTCCGATTAGCTCCCTAATATTTGAATTACTATATTTTGCAATATAGTCTATAACATCTTCCTGAAGGTCAGGATTTTCTTTAAATGACGTCTGATAATCTAATATTTTTTTTTTCAAAATTTGAAGTTTTAAATCATATTCAGGTGTACCTATATCCACCACTAATCCTCCTGACAGTCTTGATTTAATTCTGTCTTGAACTCTGTCTAGCTTATTCGGTGCTCTATCTGAAGATATTACGATCTGAGAACTTTGTTCGAACAAACTATTAAAAGTGTGAAAAAATTCTTCCTGTAGTCCTTCTTTTCCTCTTATAAATTGTATATCATCAATTATAAAAACGTTAGCTTTTCTAAAATAGTCTTTAAAACTCACCATTTCATTTTTCTTAATAGATTTTATAAATTGATACATAAATCTCTCTGCAGAAATAAACATAACTTTGTTCTCTTTACTTAATTCTAATCCTATAGAATTTAAAAGGTGAGTTTTTCCCAATCCAACGCCCCCATAAATAAATAATGGGTTATATCTAGATAATTGAGCACATGCTTTTTTTGCAGATAAAAAACTTAAATTATTGCTTTTGCCAACAACGAAATTATCAAAGTTTAAATTGGGATTTAATCTATTATAATTTAAAACTGAATTCTTTATATCTGCAACTTTATTTAGGGTGGTTTGAGCGAACGAATTCTTATTATCAATTACATTTTCTGGTTCGATTTTAAATTCAATTCTATTAATACTTAGTTTATACTTTTTTATTTCGTTCAAAATTTTATCGGCATATCTTGACGTGATCCAATCTCTAAAAAATCTTGTTTTTACTCCAAGAACGACATGATCATTATATTCTTTTATTAGAGAAATATGTATAAGCCAGCTAGAATAAATTTCTTTTCCAAATGATTTCTCAAAAGATTTTTGAATTGAGTCCCAATCTAAAACCTTTTCTTCTAAGATTGATGTGTTATTTTTTTTTACAGAAGTTTTTTCCATGAGATAAATTAAAAAACATTACTATATCTAATTTTTTTTTAATTCAATTTTTTTTTTTAAAAAAAAAAAATTAAATCGATCTCGGTTGTATAATAAACGTAAAGATAGAAAGATCTAAAAAATTTCAACCTCAAATTCAAAATTTCTATATATAGTAATTTTTAAAAAAAAAATTTAATCTCAACAACTTTGGATTGATTATAAAAAAAAATTTTTTGAAAAAATTTTAAATTCAACAACTTTGAATTGATTACAACTACTTAGTGATATTTTTTATTTTCTTGGAGATTTTTGAAATTTTTCTAGAGATGTTTTTCTTTTTTATAATGCCTGTCTTTGCAACCTTCATCAGCTCTGACTGAAAAGTAGGAAAATATTTCTTAATTTGATTTATATCCTTTTTTTCTATTAACTTTTGCATATTTTTCACGGCTTTTTTGTATCTATTCTTTCTAAATTTATTAACTTCGGACTGCTTTTTAGCTCTTTTGACTTTCCTAATGGCTGATTTAATGTTTGGCATTTATGGGAACGTATATATGTTTATAAGATAAAATAAAATGAAAAATATTAAACAATCTCAGATTGATTTAGTTTCTGAAGTTTTTAGCAGCGTCTCTAATAAATACGACTTGATGAACGACATCATGTCCTTAGGGGTGCACCGAATTTGGAAAAAAAATATGATTGATTGGATGAATCCTCAAAAAGGAGATCATCTTATTGATGTTGCTTCGGGCACTGGAGACATTGCCAAATCTTTTTTGGAAAGAACTATATTTGAAGGCAAAGTAACATGTGTTGAGCCTAACATAGACATGCTTAGAATCGGGAAAAAAAAGTTAAAAAATTTTAGTAAAATAAATTGGGTTTGTTCTGAAGCAGAGAAATTACCATTTAACAGTGAAACCTTCGATATTTACTCTGTTAGTTTTGGTATTAGAAATTTTTCCAATATCAGCAAATCCTTAGAAGAAGCAAATAGAGTTTTAAAAACTGGTGGTAAAATATTTTGTTTAGAATTTTCAAAAGTCGAAAATGAAATGCTTAAAAAGTTATATAAAACTTATTCGAAATCTATTCCTTATGTGGGCAAATATGTAACTGGGAAATTAGAACCTTATCAATATCTTATTGATAGTATTGATAAATTTTATAATCAGAATGATCTATCTAAAATATTTGAAAAGAATGGTTTTTATAAAGTCTCATACAGAAATTTATCTGGAGGTATAGCCAGTATTCACTCTGGTTGGAAAATTTAAAATGATTAAAAAAATTTATAATTTATTTAAAATATTAAGAAAACTTTCATCTTCAGGTGCTGTAGAAATCTTAGACGAAATTAAGCCTATTCCAAAAATTTTAAAATTTGTTTTTTTTATTTTCTCATTGGGATCATCAAAAAAACTAGAAAATCTTCAGAAATCATCTGGGGAAAAATTATGCCAATCTCTAGAGGATATGGGAACTACTTTTATTAAACTTGGACAGTTTCTAGCAACTAGACCAGATATTATAGGGGAAGAAATTGCAAAAAAACTAGAAAAGTTACAAGATAGATTACCTGCTTTTAGTAAAGACAAGGCAAAAAAAATATTAAAAAAAGAATTAGGAGATAATTATTTTAAAAATATTTTATTTATAAGTGAACCTGTTGCAGCAGCATCAATTGCACAAGTCCATTTTGCAAAAATAAAAATTGATAATAAAGAGAAGGAGCTCGCAATAAAAATTTTGAGACCTAACATACATTATATTTTTAATGAGGAACTAGATGCTTTAATGTTTCTTGCTTATTTAATAGAAAATATTTTTAAAAAAACTAAAAGATTAAAGCTTGTAGAAGTAATTAATTTATTAAAAGAAATCACTAATGTCGAAATGGATCTAAGATTTGAGGCAGCAGCTGCAAGTGAACTCCGAGAAAATACAATAAATGACAAAGGCATTAAAGTTCCAAAAATATATTGGAACTATACGTCCAAAGAAATATTGACTCTCGATAAAATCGAAGGAATTTCTATTAGAGAAGTTGACAAACTCAAAAATTTAAACATTAATCTTAAAACTATTTCAGAAAATTTAATTCAATCATTTCTTAAACAATCTGTAAGGGATGGTTTTTTCCATGGTGATATGCATCAAGGAAATCTTTTTGTAGATAAAGAGGGAAATATAGTTCCGGTAGATTTTGGAATTATGGGCAGGCTAGACAAAAATAATAAAAAATACCTAGCTGAAATTTTATTTGGTTTTATTCAAAGAGATTATACAAAAGTTGCTGAGATGCACTTTTTAGCAGGACTTATTCCTGCAAACACATCTAAAGATGATTTTGCTCAAGCTTTGAGATCTATTGGAGAACCAATTTTTGGCCAATCAATTAAAAATATTTCGGGTGGAAATTTATTAGGACAATTGTTTGAAATTACAGAAAAATTTAACATGCAAACACAAACACAGTTATTATTGCTGCAAAAAACAATGGTAGTAGTTGAGGGAGTTGCAAGAAAATTGTATCCAGATACAAATATTTGGGAGGTATCGAGGCCTGTTTTAGAAACATGGTTAAAAAGCGAAAAAGGACCTGAGTCAAAAATTAATAAAACGATAGAACTATCTAAAGATTTGTTGGAAAGAATTCCTGATTTACCGAACGTTATGGATAATGCGAATACTGCTCTTCAGATGATAGCTGAGGGTAAATTGAACTTAAGTAGTCTCAATGGAAAAAATTTTGAAATTGAGGAATTAAAATTAAAAAATTTAAGAAACAACATGATTATTATTTTTTTAGGTATTGTAATAGGAGTATTTATAGTATTTTAATTAGCAATGAGCTTAGAAAATAAAAAAATTTTGCTTGTAATAGGTGGTGGAATTTCTGCTTATAAATCTCTTGATCTAATAAGACTTCTTCAAAAAAAAGATTGTTCAGTAAAAGTAGTTTTAACCAAAAGTGGAAAAAAATTTGTTACTTCGTTATCTTTGTCTTCTTTGTCAAAAAATAGAGTTTTTGAGGAAATATTTGACAAAAAAAATAAGGGGAATATTGATCACATCTCTTTATCAAGGTGGGCCGATTTAATATTAGTTCTACCTACAACCGCTAATTTTATGTCTAGATTAAGTAAGGGAAGTGCTGACGACCTAGCTTCAACTATTATTTTGGCATCTAATAAGGAAATATTTTTAGTTCCAGCAATGAATGTAAGGATGTGGGAACATAAAGCTACACAAAAAAATTTAAATGCTCTTATTGATTATGGATATAAGTTTATAGGGCCAGTAGACGGTGATATGGCTTGTGGAGAATATGGAAAGGGAAAAATGTCTAGTCCACGGCAAATTTTATCTTTTTTAGTAAGATTTTTTAAAAAAAAAGATTTACTCAAAGCTAAAAAATTAAAAGCTATAGTTACAACTGGACCAACCAAAGAATATATTGACCCGGTAAGATACATATCAAATGAATCAAGTGGAAAACAAGGTTATGAAATAGCTTTGGAATTAAAAAGATTGGGCATTAAAACTACGTTAATATCAGGACCAACAAAATTGAAGTACGATAATGAAATCAAAGTTAAAAAGATAGTAACTGGAAAACAAATGTTGGAAGCTGTGAAAAAGAAATTGCCAACAGATATTGCTGTATGTGCGGCAGCAGTATCTGATTTTAAACCAATATCTTTTGAGAGAAATAAAATTAAAAAAAAACAAATAAATGAGATCAAAATTGAAAAAAATCCTGATATTTTAAGTTTTCTTGGGAAAAATAATAGATTTAGACCTAAACTTTTAATAGGTTTTTCTGCTGAGACTGAAAACTTAATAAAAAACTCTAAAACAAAAATGCAAGAAAAGTTTTGTGATATGATAATTGCCAATGATGTTTCAAAAAAAGATACAGGCTTTCACAGTGATTACAATGAGGTGTTAATAATTGATAAAAATGGAAAAATTGAAAAAGTTCAGAAGAATTCAAAAAAGTTTATTGCTTCAATCATAGCTAAAAAAATTGTGGATACATTTCTCTCTAATGAAAAAAACCTCAATTAAAGGTGAAGATTATCATAAATATTATAAACAACTAATTCTAAAAAAAATTGGAATTGTTGGACAAAAAAAAATTTTAAACTCGAAAGTTTTGGTAGTAGGTGCTGGAGGCCTGGGCTGCCCATTGATTTTATATCTGGCATATTCAGGGGTTGGTAATATCGGGATTGTGGATCATGATACTATAGAAATCTCGAACCTAAGTAGACAAATTCTTTTTACAAAAAAAGATATAGGTAAAAAAAAAGTATTAGTAGCCAAGAAAATAGTTAAAAATATAAGTAATAAAATATCTGTTAATGTTTACGAAAAAAAAATTAATAAAAACAATATAAATATTATTGGAAAAAATTATTCTATCATTTGTGATGGTACAGATAATTTTAAAACAAGGTATTTAATCAATGATTACTGTGTCAAAAATAAAAAAGTATTAATCTCTGCAGCAATAAATAAATTTGATGGTCAATTATTTAATTTTGATTTTAGAAATAAAACAGCTTGTTTTAGGTGTTTTATGCCAGAAATGCCAAACAATGAGGTGAACTGTCAAACTGACGGTATAATGACGACACTTGCAGGTGTTGCAGGCTCACTTCAAGCCAACGAGGTGATAAAATCGATACTAAATATAAAAAATAAAAAAAAGGGCAATGTAATGATATTTAATTCTCTTAATTCTGATTTTAGAGTTGTAAAGTTATTAAAAAATCCAGACTGCAAAAATAAAAATTTACATGGTTAAAGTATTATTTTTTTTAATTATATTTATTTTTATAGGCAATAATTCACATTCAGAAGCTGAATATTATCTTACTCTTAAAAGTGGGACAGTTAATTTAAGACAGGGCCCTTCTTTAGATCACCCTATAAAATTAATTTATAAAAAAAAATTTTTACCAGTGTTAATTCTTGATAAATCATATAATTTTAGAAAAATTAAAGACCACGAAAATAACTCGGGATGGATTCATATTTCTCAGTTATCAAAAAAAAGAGCTGCCTTAAATAATAAGGAGGAATCAATTATTTTTAAAAGAGCCTCGGAATATTCAAAACCCTTGGTTATAGTTCGAAAAGGAAGATTGTGCCTTATTAAGAAATGTAAATCAGATTGGTGTAAGATTAAAACTGGAAAATTTACAGGTTGGATAAAGAAAGAAAATTTAGTTGGAAGACTATAATTCTATTTTTTACGCATTACTTTTGAAGCCCAAAACTTATCTAAAACAAAATACCATACAGAATTTGCTAAAGGTTCAACTATTGCATCTGTTAATGCTATATAGAAAGTTACGTCTGCAACTAACATTAATACGGTAATTGCAATCGCAAAGTGACCTAATGTATAAACTATTGTTCTTAGTATAGATCCTCTATTTGTATCATAGATTTTTTTAGAGGCGTTAAATATACCTGATGTTAACTCTGTCATTTCAGTTTAGTTTTCTATAATTCTGTCTATCGGCATTCATAATTTTTGTCCAGATTTTAACAAAATCCTCTATGAATTTTTCCTTATTATCATCTTGAGCATAAACCTCTGCGTAAGACCTTAAAATTGAGTTTGAACCAAAAACTAAGTCAGCTCTAGAGGCGGTATATTTAACCTTGTTTGTTTTACGATCGACCATATCGTAAGAGTTTTTACCAGTTGGTTTCCAATTATATTTCATATCCAGCAAATTAATAAAGAAATCATTTGTCAAAGCACCAACTTTGTTTGTGAACACTCCTTTGTCTTTTGCTGACTCGTGATTTGTCCCAAGTACTCTCATACCTCCCACTAAACAAGTCATTTCTTGTGCAGTCAACCCCATCAAAGAAGCACGTTCTAATAAAAGTTCTTCCGGCATCGCGGAATAATCTGCTTTTACATAGTTTCTGAAACCGTCATGCCTAGGTTCTAACCACTTGAAACTTTTTAACTCTGTTTGTTCTTGAGATGAATCTCCTCTACCAGGACTGAATGGAACTTTGACTTTAGAACCAGCTTTCTTTATCGCTTTTTCAAGTCCAACATTTCCAGCAAGAATAATTGTATCCGCTATAGTCGCTCCTGTTTTATTTGCTATATTCTCAAGTACTTTTAAAACCTTTGAAAGTTTTTTTGGCTCGTTTGCTTCCCAATCCTTCATGGGGGCTAATCGAATTCTTGCACCATTAGCTCCACCTCTTTTGTCAGTCCTTCTATATGTTCTGGCACTATCCCAAGCGATGGAAATTAAATCACCAATAGATAAACTGGTAGCAGAAATCATTTTTTTTACCTTATTTACATTATATTTCTTTTTCGGAGATGGGACGTTACCTTGCCAAAGCAGATCTTCTTTGGGTGCCCAAGGACCAATATAATTTTCTTTGCTTCCCATTGTTCTGTGCGTTAATTTGAACCAAGCTCGCGCAAAAGCATCTTCAAAAAACTTCGGATCTTTGTAAAATCTTTCAGAAATTTTTCTATATTCTGGATCCATTGCCATCGCCATATCAGCATCAGTAAACATTAA
>MDTG01169136.1_pt1 | contig 11587 bp, 10 predicted proteins | sample 811421 | NCBI WGS metagenome assembly MDTG01 (sample SAMN05326645, study PRJNA326480) | marine metagenome | isolation source: seawater | place: Pacific Ocean: South East | collected 2011
CTACAATCATTACACAAGTTTTAAAAAAAAATACTATTGAACTTGGAAATTTAGATGTTTCTCGAGATTTTAATTTTGTAATGGATATAGTCGAAGGTTATAGGAAATGTATTTTAAATAAAAAAGCTATTGGGCAGACCATAAATCTGGGTAGTGGATTAGAAATCAAGATTATAGAATTAATAAAAATAATTAAAAAAGTAAGCAAAAAAAACTTTAAATTTAAAGTTAAATCGAATCGTATCAGACCAAAAAAAAGTGAAGTCTTTAGATTAATTGCATGTAATAAGAAAGCATTAAAATTTTTAGGTTGGAAACCATCATTTAGAAATAAAATCAATTTAGAAAAGGCATTAAAAATCACTTACGATTGGTATCATAATCCAAAAAATCTGAAGCATTTTTATGTAGATGATTACAATTTGTAATGTTAGATAAAAAAATTGTTACCTCTTCTTTATTATTTACATTTATTAGATATCTAAATTTATTTATTGGGTTTTTAAGAACAACTTTTGTTGCACTTACCTTAAGTAAGAACAATATGGGAGAGCTGGTAATCATCTATTTGATTATTGAGTATATGTCATATTTATTTTCATTGGGTTTGCCTAACTCCATTAATTTGCAAGCTTCTATAGATAAAAATAAATTTAAAAATTACAGTTTTAAAAATTTGAGAATTCAGAAATTTTATTCGATTTTTTTTTTTATAATATTTATTTCAAGTTTGGTAACATATTTATTATTTTATCTGGCTTCAAATATTTATTATGAGTTTTTAAAAGAATCTTTTGTAAATCATTATAATAAAATTTTTATTGTTATTTTTCTAATGGCAATTAAAAATTTCTCTAACAACCATAATAGACTATGGGAGAAGAATATATCGCTAATATTATCAGATTTAGTGCTAGCATTGATTTACTTTTTTGGATTATATTTTTTATTAGAAAAAAATTTAGATGACCCAATAGGAATAATATTAAAAGTTATCATATTCAGTCAATTTTGTTCTATTTTAGTTGCAAATTTAAGAATTTCATTTGGACATATTGTAAGATTTGATAGAGAAAATCTTTTAAAATTGTTCCCCTTAGGTTTTATGCTCTTACTTCAAAATATGATGGAGCTTTATTTTTGGGGCATAGACAGATTATTTATATCTTTTTACCTTTCAAATGAAAATTTAGCATCTTTTCATTTAGCTCATACTTATGCCAGAGGTTTAATGGTTTTTTTTGCAGCTGGTACTTTTTTGATCTATCCAAGATTACTTACTACACTATCCTCATTAACAACTTCACGATTAGAAATTAAACAAATTATAGATAAAGCTTTTACAGTCTCAGAAACAATACTAGTTTCAGCTTTTCTTTTTTTTATATCAACTGTGCCGTATTTAATGAATTTAATATTTCAAAAATATGACAATTTTTTTTATATTTTTATTTTAATTATGTATGGTCTGATAATTAAGTCTCTGACCTTCTTTCCTGTCAGTTTTATTGTTGCAAAAAAGAAACAAAAAAAATTAATCGCAAATTCTTTTATTTTTCTTTTAATTTTAATTATTCTCTACACAATATTATATAAATTTAAAATTATAATAAATGCAGAGGAATTTACATTAACAGCAACGATGATTTTTTTATTATTTTCAATTCGTATATATCAATGGAGCATGTTTGACCTAAATCAAAAAAGAATTTTTTTTATGGTTCTGAATAGGTTTTGGAGATTGATATCATTATATCTAATAATTTTTATATCTTACGTTTTAAATTTAAGCCAAGGGACTGCAATTATTTGCTTAATTTTCATTACAATAATTATTTATTTTAAATTTTTTGTTAATAACTTAAAGTATAGTTATTCATTTATTAGAAATTTATACTTCTCTAAAAATAAATAATTTAAAGTCTTTAATATTCAATAAATACAAAATAAACGTTATTAGTATTGACCACTCAAATTATCGTGTAACCACCATCAATCACAATATTTGAACCAGTAATGTAAGATGATGCTTTAGATGCTAAAAAAATAACTGATGCAGGAATTTCATCTGATTCACACATTCGTTTCAGTGGCACTTTAGAGTTAAATTTTTTTAAAAAATTTCTGTCTTGTTTTTTTTTGCTTCCTTTAATATGACCTTGAACACCACCTATCACTAAAGTATTAGCTCTAATTTTATGCTTTCCATAATAAGATGCTATTTGTTTCAAATGATGAATTGTTGCACTTTTAATTATTCCATATGTCATATTTTCTTTTATATTTGTTTTTTGATAAAGCCAATCATCTTGAGCAACTAAACCATAAATAGAACTTAATTGTATTATACTTCCTTCAATATTTTTTGACACCATATGATCAGCAATAATTTTTGCTAACCACACATAACTATTTAGGTGAAACTCAATATTTTTTTTATAGGTCTCGTAATAAATTTCTTTAAAATTATTTTTTGTCCAGTCATTTGTTGCAGGATATGAAGCATTAATAAACACATCTGGGCAACGATTTTTTTTTAAAAAATTATCAAAGAATTTTTTAATAGCTTCTTCTTTGGTACAATTAAATTTTACGTATTTTAGTTTACTATGTATAATCTTATTTCTTATATTTATATCGAAAACTGTTACCTTAGCATCAAATTCTAATAATGCTTTAACAATTTCAGATCCAATTAAACCTGATCCGCCAATAATAAAAACCTCTAAACCTTTGAGTGAAAATAAACTTTTAAATTTATTCATTTATTCCTTCCAAAAAATTCAACCATTTTAAAATCGGTAATTGTATCAATATCAATTGATCTTTTATAAGGCATTTCATAAAAAAAGGTCTTTTTACAGAAAGGCCCAACTTGTTTAAAGCATGCATCTCTTTTCCAAAAATAAATTGATGCATTAAGTTCATATACTGAAGGTGCATCTTGAGTCCTAACAATATATTTTTTGGGTCTATTCACTAATCTAATCGAATTATTTTTGTTTTTTTGTATCATATTAAAGTAAGGATTTTTTCTTGCTTTATTCCCAGATATTAACATATCTTGTTTTGAGTTTATAAATTTTTTAAATGCGATTTTTATGTCAGAAACTTTTCTTAGCGGAGAAGTTACATCTAGATCACATATATAATCAAATTTTAAATTAAATTTTTTTTCTGTTTCTATTATTGCATGTCTAATAACAGGCATCTTTGCAGCTTTGTCGGATGATAATTTTTTAGGTCTGTTAAACCAAGCTAATGCACCAAATTTTTGTGCTTGATTTCTTAATTTCTCCGAGTCGGTTGAAAAAATGATTTTATTAAAAATTTTTGAATTTTTCGCTTGGTTTATTGTATGAAATATTAGTGGCTTTCCTAATATTATTTTTAAATTTTTGTTTTTAAGTCTTTTAGATCCAGCTCTTGCACAAATAACACATAATATTTTTTTCTTATTTATCATTTATAATTAAATTTTGCATTATAAAGCTTTCCTTTTAAATTTTTTGGTAAAATTCTAATTGCAGTTGATTATATTTTCCTAAAATTGGGTCTTCTAAATAAAAAATATGTTGATCATTTTTACTGTCATTTAAATATTTCCAATTTCTTTTTAAGTTATCCCTCAAAAATTTGGCATTTGCTGCCCTACCATCTAAAACAACTATTGTTCCTGGAGTATAAAAATACTCAAATCTTAAAACATCGCATATCATAGGCATCATATCTTTATGTCTTGTGCTTATACCCGCAATGTCATTTTTTACAGTGAACAAGCCTGGACCATCCACATAAACAAAATCAGGGTTACACATTGGAAATTTGTCGTATTGAGTACATATTCTGTCATTAAAAAGTGACATTTTTATTTCAGAGTATGAATAGTTTATTTTAATAGGTTTTTTTATACCTAACATTTTATTAAATTTCTTAATCCTATCTCTAGTTATTTTTAAATATTTTTTTTCATTTTCAACTACAAATAATTCAAATTGATTATTTCTCCTAAGTTTTTTAATTTCTTGTGAATACTTATCTTTTAGTTCTTTTAAAGCTAAACTAAAAATTAAAGTTGACCAACCCGAACCAAGTTCAAGAACTGTAGTTCTTTTATTTGTTAAAACATAGTTGTATAAAAGGTAGAGGTCCTTTAATTCAGGAATATATGGATCACTAACAATTAATTGATTAACCGAAGGTTTTTTTTTTTTGGAAAGTTCAACTAATATCTTTAGATTCTTCTTAATGAAAAATTTTTCAACATATTTTTCATTTTGATTAGAAGCTTTTTTTAGATTAAAAAGAGATTTTACCATATGAAAGTTATTATTATTTAAGACACAAAACTAAGATTAATTAATATATTTTATTTTAACAAAAATTTCAAAATTTATTTAATTTAATTACATAAAATGAATACATATTTGACTATTTATAAGTAAAATAATCTACCTTATTACCAATATCAACCCAAGTTTCATAGACAGGATAACAAAATATATTTTTATTTTTTTTTTGATTGTTTCATAATCAGATCATTCATCATAATTTTTTGATTTTTTTTTAGATGTTTTATTATGTTTTTACCAAACACATAAACACCAGCATTAACTAAGTGGTTTATATTTGGCTTTTCAACAATTTTTTTAACCTTTTCATATTTTTGAATAATTTCTCCATATGGCATTTTAAAAACTTTATTTTTTCCACAAATTGTAATGTCAGATTTCTTTTTTTTATGATAATTAATTAAATTATAGTAATCTATACTTGTAATTAGATCCGAATTAGTAACAATTATCGGAAATAAGGTTTTTTTAAGATTAATTAATGATAAAGAACCTGCAGTTCCTAAATATTTTTTTTCATGTATATAATCGATATTTACATTAAGATTCTTACCGTTGCCAAGATATTTTTCTATTTTATGACCTAAATAATTTACTGAAATTATGAAATTTTTAAAACCCTGATTTTTAAAATTTAATATAATTTTTTCTATAATCGGTATACCTTTAATTTTTAAAAGCGGCTTTGGAGTATTTTTTGTCAGAGGCAATAATCTTGTCCCTTTACCACCAGCCATTAAAAAAACTGTATTTTTTTTATCTTTTATAAAAGTTTTATTATACTCAAAATCAATTATCTCTTTCTTTTCATTTACAATAGGAATACATATTAATTCCTCCATTGATGTAAGAGATTTTCCTTTTTTAAGAAAATACTTAGGTTTTTTAAACATAATATTCTCTACATTTTGATTTAAATCGTTTTTTTTTCTTATTGATCTTCTTAAATCACCACTTGCAATAGATCCTAAAAGTTTATTTTTTTTTCCAACAACAAATAATATTTTAATTTTAGATTTATTTATTCTATCAATAGCTTGAAAAATTTTTTGGTCTTTATAGATAGTTGGTGGTTTTTTTTTTAAATTGTACATTTTTTTAACATCAAATTACTCTTCATAAATTTTTCATAAATTTCATCTGGAATTGAAACAAAGTTGCTACTCAATTTGTATGGATTATTATTTACACTATAATTTAGTGACTTACTTCTAGATTTATTGATAATATCAATTTCATTAGCTTTAACATTTAAAACGTTTTTAGTTTTTAGCCTTGATTTTTGTCTATCTCCAATGTTTAAGGTTGGACAATTAAAAAATATTGCTTCTTTTATTCCACTGGATGAATTTCCCATACAAAAACCTTTTTTATTTTTACCTATATAGTAAAGTAGGGAGTGATAATTCTTTCTTCCTAAATGTTTAATAACTTTTATTTCCCTTATCTCTTTTTTAATATTTAATATCTTATTTAAAATATACTGATAACCAGGATCAAAATTAGGATAAGTAATTATAATTTGATAGTTTTTTGATAAATGTTTCAATGCCTTAAAAACTTCATCTACATCTTTTCTTTGATCACTTTCTTTTTTGATTATAGGATGATATGTAAATAAAATTAACGGCTTATTTGAATTTAGTGAGTACTTTTTTTCCACATTTTTTAAATTATAATATTTTTTATACATTAAGTGAAATGGTGAGTATCCAACATTAATACAACGCCATTTTTCTTCACCCATTTTTAAAATCCTATTAAATGCCTCTTTATTAGATGTTAAATGAATGTTCGAAATTTTTGTTATAGCATGTCTTATATTATCATCTAATGCACCTCCTTCAGTTATATCACCACCTTCATAATGTATAATTGGAATCTTTTTTAGATATGCTGAGATAGAAAATGCAAAAGTTTCAAATCTGTCACTTGATAAAAAAACTAAATCCACTTTTTTTTTTTCTAATAAAATATTAATTTTTTTTTGTAATTTATTAAAATAATTTGAAGTATTGTCTAGAGTGTTAGTTTTTAATGGTAAATTTATTTGAGAAAATTTTATTCTATCATTTTTAATTTCATTTACAGATAATCCAAATTTTTTAATTGTATGTGAGCCACCAATAATAAGTTCAACTTTAAACATTTTATGTTTAAGAAAAATTTTTAAAAAAGGATAAATAAGCCCATATTCTGCTCTATTTGCAGAAAAAAAAATTATATTTATTATCTTCATTTATTTATTTTTTATAAAATGTATTTTTTTAATTTGTGTATTTTTTTTTACATTTGAATAGATTTTTTTTCCTAATAAAGAATAATATGAATTTGCATTGAAATCACCGCTTCCTGGCCTTCTTACCCAGATATTATTTTTATCTAAAATTTCACCTTTTTTAAGATTAGAGTTTGCAACAACCGATGCAAATGCAAATCTTGCTGTTTTTTTTTCTCTTAATATAGGTTTTATACCCCCAGGCATGGCCTTGTGTATTAAATCTACTCCTTCCAATAAATCTAACATTTGATTGGTATCGACAGATGCAGATATATCTGGGCCTTTTCTCGAACTATTATCTATAAAGTGTTTTTCAATTATTGATGCTCCCATAGCGACAGCAGCATAAGAAGTATAGTTATCACCTGTATGATCTGATAAGCCAATTACAGTATTTGGAAATTGTTGTTTTAACTCTATTAATGCATTTAAACGAACTTCACTGTGTTTAGTTGGATACAAATTTGTAGTATGAAGTATTGCATGCTGTACTCTTTTTTTTTTTATTATTTTAATAGACTTTTTTATTGAATTTATGTCATTCATTCCAGTGCTGATGATAATAGGTTTTCCAAAAGATGCTATATAATCAACCAATGGATAATTATTACATTCACCACTACCTATTTTGAAAGCTTTTACTCTAAATTTTACTAGCCTATCTACAGCTTTTCTTGAAAATGGTGTGCTTAAGAACAAGGCACCTTTTTTTTCAATATATTTTTTGAGTTGTAACTCTTGTTTTTCATCTAAAGAACATTTTTCAATTAAATCATATATGTTTTTATTTGCATTTATTGGTATTATTTTTTTTGCCTCTAGACTCATTTCATCCTCAGCAATATGAGTTTGGTGTTTAATTATTTCTGCACCAGCTTTTATTGCTTCATCAACAATTTTTTTTGCAAGCTTAAGACTACCATTATGATTAATGCCTAATTCAAATATTACTAAAGGTCGAAAGTTCAAGCCAATTTTTCTATTTCCAATTTTTATAAATTTACTATTTTTCATTAAATATAATATTTTTTTATATCAGAGTAATTTTTTAGATTTTTTTTATCGCTAAACCATTCATAGGTTTCTGATAATGCTTTTTTAAATCCATCTTTATTTTTATACTTTGGTGACCAATTATTACTTTTAAATAGTTTTTTATTCGATCCTTTCAATTCTTTTAAATCCGTTGTTCTAAGTCTTTTTTTTGAAATCAAAATTTTTGGTTTTTTTTTGGTTATTAAATTTAAATTATTTATTATATTTTTCACAGAAAAAGTTTTTCCAGTACAAATATTATATACTTGACCAGGTTTGCATGATTTTTTTAATAAGCTAATTAAACCATTGACCGTATCAATTACATATATAAAATCTCTACGAGCTTGTAAGTTTCCAATATTTATGGAATTATTTTTTTTGTTTAGAGATATGAACTGTGTAATTATTGTTGGAATTACCGCTCTTAGGGATTGTTTTGGTCCAAATGTATTAAATGGTCTTGCAATAACAATTGGCATTCCAGTAGTTTTATATATAGACATTACTAAATTTTCTGAAGCAATTTTCGTCTCAGCATAAGGTGATTCTGAAACTGTAATTGCATCTTCTTTTAGTATTTTTTTATCTTTAAGTAACTTATTTCCATAAACCTCACTAGAGGAAATTTGAACTACTTTTTTAATTTTTGATTTGCAAAGATTAGATGCTCTTAAAATATTTAGAGCACCAAGAATATTTGTATCAATAAATATCTGTGGTTTCTTATATGAATAGGGCACAGAAATACTAGCAGCTAAATTAAAAACATAATCACATCCTTTTACTGCTTTTAAAACATCCTTGTAGTCAGCAATATTACCGTATACGATTTGTAAATTTTTACTTAAAATATTTTTTAACCATCCTTTTTTCTTTACACTTTTATACTTAACAAATGCTTTAACTTTAAAGCCTTTTTTTAGTAGAGCCTCACAAAGATGTGAACCAATAAATCCACTCGCACCTGTAACCAAAACTTTCATCATATTTACTTATACATTTTTATATTATAAATGTTAAAATTTTAAATTATGTTAACAATTATTATCACTTCTTTTTTGAAAGCCAAAAATTAATCTAGATATAATAATATATTATATGAACTACAAAAAAAAAAATGTGCTTATTATAGGTTATGGATCAATTGGACAAAGACACACAAAAATTCTAACTGAAATTGGTGTTAATGTATACATTTTTTCAAGACGAAAAATAGATTTTGGAACATCTTTTGATAGTTTAGAGGAGTCCATAGAAAAAATAAATTATGATTATATAGTTATTGCTAATAGAACTTCTGAACATTTTTCTACTTTAGCCAAATTATACAAACTCAATTATAAAGGTGTTGTTTTGATTGAGAAACCAATTTTTGATACTAATCTTAATTTTAATTACAAAAATTTCAAAAAAATACTAGTAGCATTTAATTTAAGATTTTATCCAGTTATAAGAGAACTAAAAAAAAAAATTTTTAATGAAAAAATCTTGTCAGTTAATGCTTATGCTGGTCAGTATTTACCTCAGTGGAGACCTAAAATAGATTATAGAATAAGTTATTCTGCAAGCAAAAAAGGTGGTGGAGTATTACTAGATCTTTCTCATGAAATAGATTACTTAAATTGGATACTTGGAGGTATAACAGATGTAATATCATCAGGAGGAAAATTTAGTGATCTTGAAATAGAGAGTGACGATATATATCAGATTTTATTTAAAACAAATAAATGTAACCTTGTACAACTAGAATTAAACTATATCGATAAAGTACTAAGAAGATTTATAATAGTTAATACAAATAGACATTCTTATAAAGCCGATTTAATTGCAAGTACTTTAGAGATAGATGGGAAAATTACTCAATTTGAAACTGATAGAAATTACAGTTATAAAATTCAACATGAACGAATGCTCAAAAAAGACTATACTGTTCTATGTAGTTATGGTGAGGCCATAGAAAATATGAAAATCTTAGATTCAATTAAAACTTCTAACTATGAGAAAAAATGGATACACATAAATTAAAATTTTGTGTTTCAATATTTAAATGAAAATTTTAATAACTGGATGCGCAGGCTTTATAGGTTACCATCTTGCAAAAAAACTTTTTCTTAGCAACGATAAAATTTTTGGAATCGACAATCTTAATAATTATTATGACATAGACCTCAAAAAAAAAAGATTAAATAATTTAAAATCTAAAAATTTTTTTTTTTATAAAATTGATATTAAAAATTATAAAAAATTAAGTAAACTTTTTAAAAAAAATAAATTTGATATTGTTTATCATTTAGCTGCTCAAGCTGGAGTAAGGTATTCAATAAAAAATCCAGAAAGTTATTTTGATAATAATTTGAAAGGGTTTTTTAATATTCTTGAATGCTGTAGAAAATTTAAAGTTAAAAATCTTATATTTGCATCCACTAGTTCAGTATATGGTAAACAAAAAAAATTTCCTCTAAAAGAAAATTATTCAACTGATAGACCGATATCATTTTATGCGGCCACAAAAAAATGTAATGAAATTATGGCTTATTCTTATAGTGAAATTTATAAACTAAAATGTACAGCACTTAGATTTTTTACAGTATTTGGACCTTTTGGTAGACCTGATATGGCTTTGTATAAGTTTTCAAGTTCTATTGTTAAAAACGAAAAATTAGAACTATATAATTCTGGAAAGCATATAAGAGATTTTACGTTTATTGATGATGTTATTATTTATTTAGAGAGATTTAAAAATAAGAAACAAAGTAATTATTTTGAAGTTTTTAATGTCTGCTCTAATAAGCCCATAAGTTTAAAAAAATATCTTAATTATATTGAAAAAAATTTGGGACTGAAGGCGAAAGTAAAGAAACTAAAACTTCAACAGGGCGATGTTGTTAAAACTCATGGAGAAAATAAAAAAATTAAAAAACATCTTGGTAATCACATTTTTAAAAAAATTGATGTAGGAATACATCGTTTTATTATATGGTTTAAGAAATATAGTAAAAAGTAATTTTTAGCATTTATAAATAAATTAGTTAAGTTTATGAAAGAAAAATCTTTGAAACACAAATTAATCGAAACTATAGTTTTGTTATTGCCATTTCTTTTAATTACTGGCCCTTTTTTGAGCGACTTATCTTTGGTTCTTTGTTGTATATTAATTGTTTTTATCAAAGGAAAAAATTTAGTTAGTATAATTTTAAAAAATAAGATTTATAAATTCATATTTATCTTTTATATTTATTTAGTTTTTTGTTCGTTAATAATTCCTTTAAACGAAGACTATTTTTTAGAAAGCTTCATACCCTCATTTTCCTACTTAAGATTTTTAATTTTTGCCATAGTTTTTCACTATATTTTTAATTTTTATTTTAAATTTCCAAAAAAATTATTATTTTGTTTTTTAATTATTTTAGCAATTCTTTTTTTAGATATAAATTTAGAATATTTTTTAAAAACAAATCTTTTGGGTTACAAATTTAATGGTGTGAGAATTCAAAGTTTGTTCGGGGACGAGTGGGTTGTAGGGTCTTATTTGAGTAAAATTACTCCTATAATAATTGCACTTTTTTTAATAAACAAAAAAAAAGGTAAATATATAATTTTTAAAATTAAATATGATGACTATTATATATTTGCAATTCTCCTTATGGCAAATTTCTTAGTTCTTTTATCAGGTGAAAGATCAGCTTTTTTTAGTATTGCAATTTACAGTATATTAATTTTGTTTTTTTTAAAATTTGATAAAAATAAAAAATACTTATTTATATTAGTTCTTTTTTTCACATTTTTAATGTCGATATCTATATTAAAACCTACATACGAAAGAATGTACAAACATACATTTAATCAACTAAACATATTTTCGACTAATTATCAAAAAGATCATCAATTACTTTTTGAAACTGGACTTAAAATTTTC
>MDTG01199970.1_pt1 | contig 11587 bp, 12 predicted proteins | sample 811421 | NCBI WGS metagenome assembly MDTG01 (sample SAMN05326645, study PRJNA326480) | marine metagenome | isolation source: seawater | place: Pacific Ocean: South East | collected 2011
AATGGTACAGCCATAATAGCACCTAATAATAAATCAGGAATTTGATTAATTATATTCCCTAAAAGTAAACCTCCAGCGCTTCCACCGAACGCAATTATTTTTTTTTTACTAGTATATTTTTTTTCAATAAGAAATTTTGTACAACTTATAAAGTCATTAAAAGTATTTTTTTTATTGAGCATTTTGCCTAATCGCCAGTGCTTCATTCCTCTTTCTAAACCGCCACGAATATGACAAGTAACCCAAATTATATTTCTATTAATTAAACTTAATCTCGTAGATGAAAAAGATGGCCCCATACTCATACCATAGCTACCATATCCATAAAGCAATACATGAGCAGTTCCATCTAATTTAGTGTCTTTATGATAGGTAATAGTCATAGGAATTTTATACTTATCATGACCATCGCAATTTAATCGCTCCACAACATAATCATTTCTATCGTGTCCAGAAGGAATAATTTGTTCTTTTACTAATTTTTTTTCTTTCGTTTTAATATTATATTCAAAAGTTCTAGAAGGAGTTTTGGGTGATTCATAGCTTATATGAATTACATCCGTATCTTTATCTTTTTGCTTTAAGGAAATTCCTGGACTGATAACTTTTTCTTCAGTTATTTTTAATTCTTCCTCTTTATTTGTTTTTATATTTCTCACATAAATTTTTGATAACGCATCAGAAACTTCAGATCTTATAATCCAATCTTTTAAAAAAATTAAACCACCGATTAATGTGCCATCTTTAGCTGGAATGAAATCTTCCCAATCAATCACATTTTTGTGAGAGCATTTTGATACTTTAAAGTCCTCTGCGCCTTTATTAGTATTCATCCAAAAAAAACTGTTCCAGCTGTTAATTGAATATTGAACACCTTGTTCTCTTTTTAAAAAAATTTTTGGTTCAAGATTACGGTCATTTTTATCTATGTAGTAAACTTCAGAGGTAGTGTGCTCAGAGGTTGAAATAAAATAATATTTTTCATCAGAACTTGTACTTATTCCACAAGTAAACCTCTCATCTTTTTCTTCATAAATTAATTTGTCTTCTTGCACTGGGGTTCCTAATTTATGTTGATAAATTTTTCTTGGTCTATGAAGATTATCCAACTTACTGTAAAAAAAAGATAAATCATCGTAAGCCCAAGTAATGCCACCAGCTGTTTCAACTATTGGTTCTTCAATTATTTTTTTGTCGGAAATTCTTCTTATATATATTGTAAAGTATTCACTTCCTTTGTCGTCAATAGAATAACCAAGCAATTCATCATTATTTGAAACAGCAACATCTCCAGTACTAAAAAATTTTTTTCCTTTTGCCTCAAGATCTCCATCCCAATAAGTTTCGATTTGTATGCTGTCTAATTTTTTTCTTAAATGTTTTATATAATTTCCTTCTTTTGTAGTCTTAGTCCAATATTCGTAAAATTTATCTTTAAACTTTAAACTCTCGTCATCTAATTTAATTCTTCCTTCAATCTCTTCAAAAAGTTCTTTTTGAATAGATTTAGTATCTTTCATATTTTTTTCTGTGAATGCATTTTCTTCCTCTAAATATTTTTTAACTTCTGAATTAAGCTTATTTTTATCCTGTAATATTTCTAAGCAATTTGACTGATGTATCCACGAGTAATTGTCCTCCCAGACGTAACCGTGACATGTTTTTCTCTCTTCTTGTTTTCTAAGATGTGGTATTTTCATGATATAAAATTATATGAATTTGTTCTTATTAGGAATTATCATTTTTGTCATCGTATATTTATTTCTAAACTGGTTTGCAAGCACTAGTTCTAAGAAAATAGCATCATCCATAAAAAAAATTGTGGTTTATGCATCACTAGTACTTGGTGCTTTACTAGCTGTAGGAGGTAAATACCTTTTTTCATTGCCTTTTTTGTTCGTAATTTTAAGCGGATTGAAAATAAAAGGCTTCACAGCTCTTCAAATGTTTCAATTATGGAGATTGATTCAGTTTTTGAAAAATTCTAAAAAATTTTCACAAACCCCGTTTAGCAAGTCAGAAGGGTCATCAAGTGTTACAATTGCTGAAGCCTACCAGTTATTAGGTTTATCAAAAGGTTGTTCGAAGGAGGAAGTTCTTCAATCAGCAATGAAACTTCAAAAAAAAATACATCCTGATATGAACAAAGATGTAAAGACAGAACGATTGAGCCAACTAGTTAATGAAGCTAGAGATAAAATTTTAAAAACTGATTTTTCTTAATTTAATAGTTTAATTGCTTTAGCAAAAACTTCCTCAAATGAAATTTTTTCTTTACCCAATGTATCATGGGTTGTAGTGGACTCTGTTTCACCGTCCGGGACAACAACATATATATTATCAGAATATTTTCCATAAGCTTCAACAGGGCTATCCATAAACAAAGCAAGAGATTTTACACCTAAAGCAGAGGATATATGAAGCCATCCTGTGTCGTTTCCAATATATAAATTACAATTTTTGATTATTGGAATTGTTTCACTAATTTTTAAATTTTCAAAAGAGGTACAAAGTTGACCTATGCTTGAATTTAATATCTTGTTTATTAAATCCTTATCATCTTTTCCACCTGCTAAATAAAATTTGCACGGAAATTTTTTATTAAGTTCTATGCATATTTTTATATAATTTTCTAAATCCCATCTTTTTGTAGGCCCACTAGCAGAGAATCCTAAACAAATATGTTTATTATTATCAAGAAATCGGTCTTCAATAATCTTTAATTTATTTTCATTTATAGTAATATGAGGTTGTGTTGAAACAATTTCATTTATTTCATTTTCTGTAAATATTTTAGCAGACATAACTATATTGTCTTTTTTTCTAAATAAGGGATATTGAGAAATATTTTTTATTTTAGCTACTTTTGAAAGTAAAAAATATCTTAAAGAACTATTAAAAATAAAAACTTTATCATAATTTTTCTCTCTTATTTTGCGAGCTAATCTAAAAAATCCAAAAATACCATCATGTGACCCTGAATTATTTTTGGTTCTATCCAGAAATATTATTTCAAAAATAGACTGATCGTCCGCTAAAAGTTCTTTGGCTCGAGAATTTTCTTTTACTAAAAGCGACACAGGAACATTGTATTTTTTAGAAATAGCATGAATATAGGGCAAATATATAATCATATCTCCCATTCCAATCTTTGGTTGTATTACTAGAACTTTCATTTTTAATTTTAATATTATAACTTAGACATAAAAAATTAGGTAAGATTATGATTACAAGAGGAGTATATGCAGCTAGTTTAAGCGTTTTAAATAAGGACTATTCGTTAAATATTGAAGCAACAATAGCCCACGCCGAGAGCATAATACATAAAGGATTACACGGAATTTTCTTTTTTGGATCTACTGGCCAAAGCCAATTAATATCAATGAATGAAAAAAAAGATTTTATTTCTAAAATTTCTACACATAAGTTGAAAAAAAATTTTTTTCTAGGAACGGGCAATAATTCAATAAAAGAAAATATAGATTTAATAAAGTATGGTATCGAATATGATTTCAATACCTTTTTAATTATGCCACCAGCTTATTACAAAGGTAATACTGACGAAGGCGTAATAAATTTTTACACACATATAATTACAAGAGTTCCAAAAGTAAAAATCATTTTATATAATTTTGAAAAGTTAAGTGGATATAAATTCACAGCAGAAGTTATAAAAAAACTTGTAGAAAAATATCCTAAAAATATCATAGGATGCAAAGACTCAAGCTACAATTTGTTCGAACATTTAAAATTACCAAATTTTTTCATGTTTCCCGGTTCTGAAGCAAAGTTGCTAAAAGGATTAAAAGCTGGTTGCGCAGGATGTATATCAGCTGTTACAAATGTTACTCATCAATTATCTAGAAAAGTATTTGATGATTTTGAAAGTAAGGCTGAGCCAAGTTCTAATGAGAAATTAATATCAGTTAGAGAAACATTTGACCAATTCAATCTTATCTCTGGATTACATAGCTTTATGTCAATTAACGATAGTAATTATGAAAATCTTTTACCTCCACTAATTCTTTTGTCAGATGAAAAAAAAAATGAACTATTATTAAATTTAAAAAGATTTGATTTTATCCCGGAAAAAAAAATTAAGGCTGCTTGATGAGCACAGTCGCAAAACTATTTAATAAAATTTTAAAATCTGGTGGAATTATTTTTATTGATCACACTGGACAAAAATTTATTTGCGGAAGTCCAGATAAGAACAGTCCAATAACTGTAAAAATAAAAAAGAAAAATTTAAATTGGAAATTAATAGTCAATCCTGATCTAGCATTTCCAGAGGCTTACATGAATGGAGATATAGTAATTGAAAATGGATCACTGAGTGATTTTTTAAATTTATTTTTTAAAAATATTGGTAGAAACGAAGTTACAGCCCCTGCTTACATTGTTAAACACATACTTCATTTTTGGAGATATATTAGTAATTATAACTTACCAGTTAAGTCAAAAAAAGATGTTCAACATCATTATGATATAGGAGGGGAAAAAGGAGAAAGTTTATATGATATTTTTTTAGATAAAGATCATAGGCAATATTCATGTGCTTATTTTAAAAGCAAAAATGACAGTCTAGAACAAGCTCAGCAAAATAAATTAAATCACATTATAAAAAAACTAAATATTAAGCCTGGGCAAAAAATATTAGATATTGGTTGTGGCTGGGGTGGTTTAGCATTTGAAATTGCTAGACAAAAAGATTGCGAAGTCAGAGGCATTTCATTAAGTGCAAATCAAATAAATTATTGCAAAGAAAAGGCTAAAGAAAATAATTTAAGCAATCAAGTCAGTTTTGAGCTTATCGATTATCGAAAAGTAGTAGGTCAGTTTGATAGAATTGTTAGTGTAGGCATGTTAGAACACACTGGTAAGAAGTTCTATAAAACTTATTTCAAAAAAATTCATGAGTTACTGAAAAGTGATGGCCTTAGCTTGGTACACACAATTGGATCTATTGACTCTCCACAACCATCAGCTCCTTTTATCCAAAAATATATATTTCCAGGAGGAATTGTTCCATCATTGAGCGACTTAGTTACACCTATAGAAAAAACAGGTCTTATTGCAAACGACGTTGAAACTTTAATTAGACATTATGACAAAACACTTGAATGCTGGTTAAAAAGATTCAAAGAAAAAAGCCATGAAGTTAAGGAATTATTCGATGATAGATTTGTTAAAATGTGGGAATTTTACCTGGCTAGTTGCGCCTCAGCCTTTAAATATAGAGATCTTGTTGTTTTTCAATTACAGCTTGTGAAAAATTTTAACTCAATACCGAGTAACCGAAGAGACTATATTTATTCGTAAAAGCTGTTATTTAGTTAGACTAAATGAAAAAAAAGAAAAAAAAATTAAAAAAGAGAAAAAAATCTGTCGGGGTTTACAACAAAAATAAAAATAAAATTCGGTCAAAGAAAAAAAGATTCAAAAAAATAAAAAAAAAAAACCGTAAAATTAAACTAGTTAAAAAAAAAACAAGAAAAAATATTAACAGAAGCTCGAAAACAGTTATTCTTCAAGTTGTGAGGCTTGTAGACAAAATTAAACAAAACTTAAGTTTTAAATTTAATTTAGATCAATATCTACAAAATTTTTTTCAGGGAATTTCTAATAAAATTTCAAGTAAAGTAGATGGAGTAAAATTAATCATTGAAGAAGAAAGGCAAAGAAAAAAAGAATTAAAAATTAGATTAATGAAGAAAGAAAGAGATGAAACAATCAAAAAATCAAAATTAGAAAAACAAATGGCATTAGAAGCAAAGCAAAAAGAATTTAAAGAAGAATTAGTATTAGAAAAAGAAAGAAAAAAAGATCTGCAAAAATTTATTCGCCAAGAGCAAGCTGAAGTAAGAAAGGAACAAGCAGAAAAACAAAGGAAGTTTTTAGCACAAATAAAATTAGAAAAGAAAATAGAACAGTTTAGAAAAAGAGAAGCTTTAGAGATAAAAAATTTAGAAAAATTTGTATTAAGTCAAGAAAGGGATTCTTACGAAGGTGTACAAGAAAGAATAGAATTAATTAAACAAAAATATCAAGCTTTAAGAGACCAAAAGATTAGAGAAAGAATAGAGGAACTGGGCATCCAAGTAACAGATAGCGACTCAAGAGCTGAGTTATTAGAAAAAGAACGCCAGTATAATTTTGAAAGACAAAAAATAGAGTTTGCTCTTGAAAGCTACTATAGATCGATGGCCTCTTGTGTGTTTCAATTAAACAAAAGATGGATACCAAAACAAATGTCTTTACTGCGAGTTTTAGATTACCGATATGAAAGTAGCAGTATTTATATAAAATTTGACGAAGAACCAGACGAAGATTGGCTGATGTTAGTTTATATAAAAGATAATAACCCTGATGCAGGAATAATTGTAGAGGATAAAACAGATTCTAAAAAACACAACTCTACCGAATATAAAGCAAGTGAGATATTTAAATTCTCCGACGCTTTAGTTGATAGCTTAACAAATTTACTTGATCGAGAAAGAAATAAAAGAAAACTCCATTAATAACATCTATAGGTTTTTTACAACCACTTTAGCACACTCCGATGTACTTCTATTTCCACCTAAATCTTTGGTTCTATTTTTTTTATCTGAAAGAGTTTTTCCTATTGATATTAATATTCTTTCTGCAGCCTCTTTTTCTCCTAGATGATCCAACATCATCGCTCCAGACCAAATTTGTCCTATTGGATTAGCAATACCTTTTCCAGCAATATCTGGAGCAGAACCATGAACAGGTTCAAACAATGATGGAAATTTTTTTTCAGGATTAATATTTCCAGACGGAGCTATCCCAATTGTTCCCGTGCATGCTGGTCCCAAGTCAGATAAAATATCTCCAAATAAATTTGAGGCAACCACTACATCAAATAATTCAGGAGACAACACAAACCTTGCAGCCAAAATATCTATGTGAAATTGGTCAGTTTTAATATTTGGGTAAAGTTTCTTAATTTCATTAAAACGTTCATCCCAAAAAGGCATTGTAATAGATATGCCATTTGATTTAGTTGCATTGGTTAATTTTCTTCTTTTTCTTTTTTTTGTTAATTCAAAAGCAAATTTCTGAACACGATCTACGCCGTGCCTGGACATAATTGTTTCTTGAATTGCGATTTCTCTAGCTGAATTTCTATACATGCGACCACCAACAGAAGAATATTCACCTTCAGTATTTTCTCTCACAATCAACATATCTATGTCCCCTGGTTTTTTATTGGCAAGCGGACAAGGCACACCTTCGAATAGTTTAACGGGTCTTAAATTTATGTACTGGTCAAATTCCCTTCTAAATTGAAGTAATGAGCCCCAAAGACTTATATGGTCTGGAACTAACTCAGGCATACCAACTGCGCCGAAAAAAATAGCATCGTGATTACCAATTTTATTTTTCCAATCGTCAGGTAGCATTTTTCCATGTTTTTTATAGTAATCACATGATGAAAAATCAAACTCATCTAACTTGATTTTAAACTGATGTTGTTTTGCGATTTCTTTTAAAACTTTTATACCTTCTGGAACTACTTCTTTTCCAATTCCATCACCAGCTATGCTAGCTATTTTATACTCTTTCATTTATTCCTCTTATTTTTTATCTCTTGATTAATTTTATTGTCAAATTTTTTTATTTTTCCCCACTTATTGTCTTGATCAGCTTTTTCAGCTCTCTTAGAAACAATAAGTGGAAATAAGATTAGAACAAATGCTATTGAAGTACAAAGCAAAATAACAACCGTTAAATTCATTGCATTATTAATAACAGTACTAATAAACTATTGAAATAGTTTAATTAACTATTTTTTCCGCAATTTTCTTTATTTATTTTTTTATCAAAACTTTTTACAGTCTTTTTATCAACAATCCATACAAAAGATTTTTCAAAACTTCCATCAGTTGTTGCTGCTGTGCATTTTGTGCCTAAACGCACAGAATGAGCCGTACAATTTGTTAAGATTAAAAATAAACTTATTATAGATAGTATTTTCATACTAATTATTTAGTAACAAATTTTGTAATTAAATTGTTATAATTAAGACCAAATAAAGAAATAAAAGCTTTTGTTGAATTAAAAATTTTTTGGGAATATGTTCATTATATGTCCAAAACATTTACTCATAAAGTTAAAGTATATTATGAAGATACTGATGTTGGCGGAGTAGTATATTATGCTAATTTTTTAAAATTTATGGAACGCTCTAGAACAGAGATGATTTATCAACAACTTAATCTAAATCATAATAGTCTTAAAAATGACTTCGATTGTGTCTTTGTTGTGAAGTCATGTAATATTAAATATTTAAAACCAGCAAAATTTGAAGATGAACTATTAATTACAGCTAAGATTCTGAAGAAATCATTTGTAAGAGTGATTTTGTTACAAGAAGTAAAAAAGAAAGATGAAATTCTAGTAACAGCGCAAATAGAATTGGCTATCACAGATAATAATGGCAAAGTTAAAAAATTGCCGGAAAATTTGTATAAAAAATTATAGGAATTATTGAACAGTTATTCTATGCATAACCCGATGCTCATCGAAGTCGTTAACAGGATTGTGCAAAATTGCATGATTATTCCAAATTGCAATACAATTAGGCTCCCATTCAAAACTATATGTAAAACTAGGCTTTACTTGGTGTTTAAATAAATAACCTAATAATTTTTCACTTTTTTCTTTATTGAGTCCAACTATTCCGGTCACGTGACCAGGTGAAAGGTAGATAGATTTTTTTTTATTATTTTTATTGATCATTACTATTTTATGTTCTGCTGATAAAGATTTAGGATCTACTCCAGTTCCTTTTTCAGCAGTTCTATTATCTCTAGTTTTAGATATTGGTCCATCAGCACTAAATATTGCTTTTAAATCTTTTATTTCTTTTTTAAAGTTGTCATCTAGCTTTTCATAGCTAAGGTACTGAGATGCAAATTGAGTATTTCCTTTACCCTTTTTTGGAGTTTTAATGGAATATAACATTGTGAGTTTTGGAGGTTTTTTTGTATAAGTCGAATCGGTATGCCACCCCTCTCCAAACATTATTTTTTCTCCTGGTTTTTTCTCTACCACTGTTATCTCTGAGAATCCCTCCAGTCCTTTTAACATTGGATAATTAGCACATTCACCAAAATGTTTTGCAAATTTGATATAGTTTTCTGAAGTCAAATTCTGATTTCTAAAAAAAATTACTCCAAATTCGTCCAATATATGTTTTATAGCTTTAATTTCCGACTCATTGATCTTTTTTAAGTCTAAATTAATTATTGCTCCAACATTATTTTTACAGGGCTTGAAAGAAATATTATTAAACATATTTAATTTTAAAATATTTAATCTAAATTATAAAGCATTAATTAAACTTGAGTCATTGTTAATGGGTTTGTTTACTTCTTTGGAAACCTCGTGAAACTTCAATTCAGGGGCTTTAATCGAGTTTAAAACATCTCTGCCCTCTTTTTTAATATTAAGATAATTCGATATTTGACTTTTATTAACAATTAAGGGTTCTCTGTGATGTATTTCACTAATTTTTTCTGATGCTTGTCTGGTTATAATGCAGAATTGATTGTTTTGAAAAATTCCTGCAAAAAAAATTAACTCTTTATCTTTCCTGGTAAAATAAAAGGGAATTTTATTGTCTTTGTTTCTTTTCCATTCATAGTATCCATCGGCTAAAACTAAACATCTTGATGTTTGTATTAAATTTTTAAATGTAATCTTTTCCACCAATGTTTCTAGCCTTGCGTTAATTAAAGGAGAAAATTTGTCTAATTTTTTTGACCAATTAGGTACTAAACCCCATTCACAAATTTCTAAGGCCTTTCCATTTGTATATGATTTTATTATTGGTAATTTTTGTGTTGGATGTGCATTAAAATTATCTTCATCTTCAACTTTGATATTAGTTTTAACTATATCAATAGTTTTTGAAACAGGTTTAGTTATAACGTATCTACCACACATTTATTTTTTCTTTTTTTCTTTTTTTAACTTTCTTTTTTCCTTCAAACTTAGTTTTGATTTTTTCATAACGCTTGAATCTTTAAAACTTTTTCCACTATATCGTTTGCTCATATTTTTCCTTTTTTAATTATTTTTAATATACCTTTTGTGTTTCTTCTTTGTCTTTTTCGCTTTAATCTAAGCTGAAAGCTAGTTTTCTTCTTTTTTTTTCTTTTTCTCACCCCCAATCATAGCAAACTCTTGCTAAGGTTCAACTTAGGGTGTAAAGACCCTTAAACAGTTGAATTAGTGAGCTTAAATATGGAAAATTTTTTATCATTACAATTAGAGCAAACCTTAATGGACTCAATTGCAAAAATTAATTTTAAAACTCCTACACCCATTCAAGCTCAAGCTATTCCTGTAGCCCTCGAGGGTAAAGATGTCTTAGGTACTGCTCAAACCGGAACAGGAAAAACAGCAGCGTTTGGAATACCACTTGTGAATTTTTTACTTAAAACAAAAAAAGATACTGCCTTAATTATGACGCCGACAAGAGAACTGGCTACTCAAGTGATGCAAACTATGTCCAGCTTGGTTGGCAGAGGAAATATTAGAACAGCACTTCTAATAGGAGGTGGCTCAATGCAAAAACAATTGAAGCAGATGAAAAGAAATCCAAGGCTTATTGTCGGAACCCCTGGTAGAATAAATGACCATATAAAAAGAAACACCTTAAGATTGAACAATACAACTTTTTTAGTTTTAGATGAGTCAGACAGAATGCTAGACATGGGTTTTACTCCGCAAATTAACCAAGTGTTGGAAACAGTTCCAAAAAAACACCAAACTTTGTTATTTTCTGCTACACTTCCAAATAACATAATTAGACTGGCGGAAAAATATTTAAATCATCCTGTTAGAATATCTGTTGGCTCAACATCAACCCCTATTAAAAAAATCAAACAAGAAGTTATTCGGGTTAAAGATGGAGATAAATACAATCAACTCATAAAAGAAATTTATAATCGTCAAGGATCAATTCTTATATTTGTAAAGACTAGGAGGAATGCTGAAAAAATGGTAAAGAGATTGAAGTATGACGATCATGATGCCGACGCAATTCATGGAAATTTAAGGCAAAATAAAAGAGATCGTGTAATTAAAGCTTTTAGGAACAATCATTTTAGAATTTTAGTTGGTACTGATGTTGCTAGTAGAGGTTTAGATATTCCAGCTATTAAACATGTAATTAATTTTGACCTACCGCAGGTTCCAGAGGATTTTATACACAGAATTGGTAGAACAGCTAGAGCTGGCGCAGAAGGCTCAGCTTTAAGCTTTGTAGGAGGAGAAGATAGGTCTAAATGGAATGCTATTCAAAGATTAATAGATCCTAGTTTCAGAGCTGAGCCAGGTAGCGAGTCAAGAGAAAGAAAAAGAAAAAGAGGTGGAAGATCTTTTGACAGGCGAGGTAGTAGAGGCAAAAAAAGATTTATTGAAAAAAGATCAGACTCGTTTGGAAAAAGTAGAAATGATAGATCGGGTTCAGGATTTAAAAAAAGAGGCTATCGAGATACACGAGATGATAGATCGGGTTCAGGATTTAAAAAAAGAGGCTATCGAGATACAC
>MDTG01415306.1_pt1 | contig 11587 bp, 9 predicted proteins | sample 811421 | NCBI WGS metagenome assembly MDTG01 (sample SAMN05326645, study PRJNA326480) | marine metagenome | isolation source: seawater | place: Pacific Ocean: South East | collected 2011
AACATTTGAAATTCTATCTGGACCAAATGCAAATAATTTGTGGAGAGTCCAACACGGAGAAGAAGTTGGTGATTTTGATTCGTCTGTGAGCAAGGAAGAATTGGATTATTGGTGGAAAACAACTGGAAAGTTACACACACCTCTAGCAAACCGCTTTTGGTATTTAAATAAAGACGCAACATATATCCCCGATGGTTACAAAAGACTGAATCATAGAAGAGTGATTATTTATAAGTTAATCCCTGGTAAAGAAAAAGATTTTTGGAGATATAGAACTAGATTATCAGCTGCAATGAAACAGGCTGGATGGAAAAATAGAGTAGGTGTTATGTCTTGTATGTCAGGTTGCAACGGTAATTGGGTGATGGTTAGATATCATCATAAAGATTTAGCTTCTATGCAAGAAGAAAATTCTAATATGTTTTCTAAAGTCGTGGATAAATACAATGAACTTTACGGTAAGGAGTCCTATGATGACGATTACTTGAATATCCAATTATCAGTTTCGGAAAATATTTCTCACTTTCAAAAACTATTACCTGAGTTAAGCTCAAGATAAATAATTATTGCAAGCCCTCCTCTACGGAGGGTTTTTTATATCATCGGAATATCCTCTTGGAAGAATATATTATCTTAATTCTTAACTTAGTTTATGAATTCTAGTAAATGAAACGCAGAAAATTTATAAAGAGATCATCAAGTGTAATTACAGGTCTTGGACTTTCATCTATTTCATCTTCTCAAGGACAAGTATTAAAAAATGAACAATCTATAGAAACATATGTAACTATGGATCTGGAAAAAGTATCTTTTTATAGTAATATCATCAAAAAAAAAATAAAAATAATCCATATTGCAGATACTCATTTGTTTATGGATGATGAAAGAGGCATTCCATTTTTAAATTACAGCGGACGAATGGCGAAAGCTTATAACCAAACAAAACATTTCAAAACAAGAGAAAATACTAATCCCGAAAAGGCTTTTGAGGAAGCAATTGCTTTTGCTAAAGAATCAAATGCAGATGTTATTACTTTAATAGGTGATATTTTCAGTTTTCCATCTGAACTTGCTATAGAATGGGCTTTATCTAAAATTGAAGCTATTGGCATCCCATATATTTACATAGCAGGAAATCATGATTGGCATTATGAGGGAATGAATGGTAAACTAGAGTCACTTCGTGACAAATGGATAGAAAAAAGATTAATGCCATTATACCAAGGGAATAATCCTTTGATGGCAGCATACGATATAAAAGGAATTAGATTTATAGCCATTGATAATTCAACATATGAAATTAATGATAAACAATTAGCTTTTTTTTCTGAGCAAGTTGAATCTGATATACCACTTGTTTTGTTAATTCATATTCCATTGTACGCTCCTGGAAAGAATATATACTATGGTTGTGGAAATCCATTCTGGGGGGCAGCAACTGATGATAATTTTGAATTAGAAAGACGTCCCAAATGGCCGGAGAACGGTCACACTAAAACAACATTTGAATTTTATAAAAAAGTTTTTGATTCTTCCAATTTAATTGGAATTTTTGCTGGTCATATACATCAAAATTCTATTGAAATTATAAAAGGAAAACCTCAAATAGTTTCAGACGACAATGCTAGTGGAGGATATCTAGATATTGATTTTATTCCTATGGAAGATAAATATAAAGTTTAAACTAAATCATCGATCTTCAGATTGAAATTTTAATTATACAATTCTAAGAATTGGATACTATGTAAATTTTACAGATAATTAAAAATCTTTAAGACTATAAATTTTATTAAGTTTAAAAACAGCTTTGGGATCAAATTTTTCAACTGAAACAATTTCAAGTTGTTTATTTAAAAGATTTACTTTTCTATTATAACTTTCCATCCAAGAAGTTTTATTCCATTTGTCATTATTCTTTATTTTAGATTCTAAAACTGACATAGCATCTAAAACTGCTTTGATTTGATTTGGAATCCAAGATGTAATTGGTGTACCCCCTGTAGCTTTTGGGTAAGTAGTGTTTTGCATAATATATTTTTGTACAAATTGCCAATGACCATTTCTAAAATTGTAAATTTCTTCATATACTCTCATAAGATTTCTCATCCCCTCTTGATTATTACTTCTAAGCAATTGTTCCAAAATAGGTTTTTTACTTATCGAATTTGCTAATTCTTTAAAAAATAATTGAACACACTTGGGGCGATATTTTCGAAGATCAATTAAATAATTAGTTAGCTGATTTTCTGGATAATAATTAATTACTCCACTAGCTATATCAGCTGTTGGAATAATATTATCTTGAGCACCGGTTTGGCCTCTAAAAAATTGTGGTTCATCCCACACTCCTTCATATATTAACCCATTAGGAAAAATATCGTTATTCCCTTTAATCCCCATTATAAAAACACGAAAATCATTATAGTTTTTCCATCTTGAAGCTTCCCACATTAATTTTCTTCTTGAATTCATTTTCTCTAATGTATCTCCCATTAATTTTATCGAGTCTGATAAATTTTTTTTGCTTGCCTTTTCATTAATCATTCCAAAAACTGCTTTAATTAAATCTGGTGAATACTGGTTAATGTCTACGTGTAACATTATAAAACCTCGTTCATCATCCATTCCAGAAAACTTTGCAGCCATGGTAAGATTCTTCCATTCAAAACCTTTTTTTTTATCAATTTTATTATAATTGCCAAGAGAATATGCGTAGTGATAATCAAGCCAAGGAAAAACATCTATCTTTTTTGCAACATAAACAAAAGGCTGAGCAATATTTTTTGGGAGTAAATTTTTAGCCTTACCATATTTACCTGATTTTAAGAAAGTATGATGTGAAGAAGATAATGTATATGCAGAACTTATAAAACTATATGAACGAAAAAGAGCTCCCAATAGAAATGAATCTTTTTCTTTTCGCACCTCATTTAAATAGTTAGGAAGGCTTAAAGTAGCGTTTTCAAAATCGTTTTCAACTGATAAAAGACCAGGCTCACCATTTGATTTTTTAAGAGGCATTTCATCAATTAATTTTTGAAGATAATTGTACCTTGCTGGAAGTTTAAAAATAGGCTCTTTTATTGGTAAAAAACCGTTAGTTGAATCAATTGAAAAAAAACCATCTGAGAATATAACCATACTTTTATAATGAATTTAATTTACAAAAAAGAGATGTAAAAAACAGTTTGTTTTATCCCAAAAAAATATAAGATATACCTTCTTTATTAAATTTCTAGGACTAATTTGTATATTTCAATTATTAACTATAAATCAATGCCAAAATTTTGTATTATCTCTTTAATCTTAATAATAATTTCTTGTTACAAAACAGACGTAGTACAATATGAGACTTGGAATCAAGATCCTTTTACCAAAGCAAGTGGATATCAAGTTAATCGTTTACCGCGCCAATATAATGTTTTTAGCGGTGCTAAATTTTTATCTAAACATGATGACACAATGTGGTCAGATATAGAAAATTATTATAGTGATTTTTCAGATATAAAATTTGAAAGGCACGGGCCAACATTTATATCCTTTTTTAACATAGACAAAAATATTTCATACTGTAAGGGATGGAAAAAAGAGGAAAACATTTATGATGGAATAAAATGGTATATAACATTCAAGAAAGATGAAGAAGATATTTTGTGGTTTGATTTTGATTATTATGGCACAAGTCAAGAAATTGAATACACCATAACTTATAAATATGAAGTAATTGATGGTTTACTCCATTTTTCAAACTCTGAAAATCAATCATTTATTTTCCATCCATCAGATAAAAATTACTCAAGAGGATTAATCAAATCAGATGAAATAATTGAACAAGAAGGTTGTCTATTTTTGTAAACAGGATAGACCATAACATCCAATCAATTATTAATGAAAATGGGTTTAAAATTTTAAATTTAAAATAATGTATGTTCTTGGATGGAAACCAGTTAGCTTCAATTACTAGGGAGAAGCAAAACCTATTTAAAAAAGAAGCCTGATTATTAAATAATTATTATAATATTTAATAGTTTTTATGAAAACAGCTTTTATTATAATTTAGCAATGGTGATATTTAGATATAATTAACCCCTTATTAATTTAATTTAAGTATTTCACTGGGATCATATCCTATTCTAACTGCCTTAGCAATGATTTGTGAATCTTTTGCTAGTGGTTTATTATAGATATTCCAACTTTTACTTTTATCCCCTTGAATTTTCCAAATGATAGAACTCCCATTATTAGGATGGCTAAGTATTATTAAATCATTTTCAATTTTATATGACAATGGAGATAATTTAGGAGGTTTTCCTTCAGGGAAAAAGCTTTTTAAAATTTCTTTTTCAGACAAAGAACCCATATCTCCTGTTTCTTTCATCCACTGGTCAAGTTTATTTCGTAACAAAAAGAGTGTATCAATTAATTCACGATTTTTTGCTAAGTTCTTAAGTTCATAAGGATCAATGCTTATGTCATATAACTCTTCTTCTGGTTTAGGTGTTGCAAACCATCTGGCAACATCTTGAGAAAGTTTATTTGATTCCCATAGCTCTCTCATATTTTTCATCATGGGCATCTGTTCTCTATAGGAAACATCTATTGCATTTGAAATACTTGGATTGAAGTTGCGAATATATTTGTAATTACCGTAGCGAACAGCACGTAGTTTGTCAATTTTTTCATCATATCTATCCGATGTAGCGAAAATAAAATATGGATCTGGTGTTTTATATTTTCCTAAAAAAGCTTTGCCCTGCATAATTTTTGGTGGCTCAATTCCTATAAATGAAAGTAAAGTTGGTGCATAATCTATAAAGCTAATAAATCGTTCTTCTTGGTTTTGAGCATTTTTATTATATGGCATTTTAATAATCAGTGGTACTTTAATTCCCGTTTCGTATAAGGCTCTTTTATGTCTAGGGAATGGACCTCCATGGTCAGAATAAAAGAAAATAAGAGTATTGTCGTATAACCCCTCAGCTTTTAATTCATTAACTATGAAGCCAACTTGTTCATCAAGTCTTATTAAATTAGAATAATTGACTGCTAAGTCTTTACGAGTTATAGGGTTATCTGGGAAAATAGGAGGAACTTTTAATTTGTTTGGATCTACTAATAGAGGTTCATTAGTTTGTTTCCATATTTGAGATTCATGTGTTATACCAAAATTAAAAACTGAGAAAAAAGGTGTTCCTTCAGGACGATTTTTCCAATGTGCTTTTCCGCTGCTTTCATCCCAAGCATTGGCCAAAGGTTTAAAATTATAGTCTTCTTTAGAGTTATTAGTGCAATAATACCCCCTTTTTCTTAAATATTCAGTAAACATCCTAACACCTTCAGCAACTACGGGTGAATAAGAGGGTATATTAATCGAAGGTTCATTAAATTTTTTATAAGCATTGTATGTTCGCATATTATGAGTTCCCATTGTACTTGGATACATACCTGTAATTAAAGCACTTCTTGAGGGAGCACAAACTGGTACAGGAGCATAAGCGTTTGTGTAAATTATTCCGTCTTTAGTTAGTTTTTCTAAATTTGGTAATGAGATAGTTTTGTTACCATACATTGGAAAAAATTCTGGAGATTGATCTTCAGCGACTAACCATAATATATTTGGTGGATTAGAAGATTTTTTAAATAGATCATCATTACATGAAAAAAATACATAAAAAACTGCAATATAAATTTTAAAAAAAACTCGCATTAAAATCTTTCTTTTATAAGAATCTAAGATAACTTATTATAAGCGTTAAACAAAAGAGGGTTTAGAGTGAAGTAAATTTTAGCGTGAAAGAAACCATTTTATTATTAACATATAAAATTGGACTTTTATTATAATCTCTATATTTTAGAATGATGAAAAGACTTTTGATGTTAATTATAGTTTTTGGTCACTCATTAAACGGATGTAAATATGAGGACACAACTGGAAAACCAAATATCATAATTATTTATGCAGATGATTTAGGCTATGGAGATGTAAGTTCTTATGGAATGGGAACGTTAAAAACCCCAAATATTGATAAAATTGCAAATGACGGTATACTTTTTAAAAAAGGTTATTCCAGCTCAGCAACATGTAGCCCAAGCAGATATGGGCTTCTAACAGGTAGATATCCATGGAGAAATAAAAATGCCAAAATTTTAACAGGAGCTAATTTGATTATTGACACTACAGAGATAACCTTACCAAATATGCTAAAAAGAGAGGGATATAATACAGGTATAGTTGGTAAATGGCACCTTGGTCTGGGGAATAGTATAATTAATTATAATGAAAAAATTAACCCAGGACCAAATGAGGTAGGATTTGATTACAGCTTTATTATGCCGGATACACAAGATAGAGTTCCTACAGTTTATATTGAGAATGGTAATGTTGTCAATCTGGATAAAAAAGATCCAATTGCTGTAAGTTTTGAAAAAAACTTTGAAGGTGAACCAACTGGAAAGGAAAACCCTGAATTACTTAGCATGATGTGGCATCACGGTCATAATGGATCAATAGTGAATGGCATCCCCAGAATTGGTTTTATGAAAGGTGGTGATAATGCCAAATGGAGTGATATAGATATGGCTGATGAATTTTTAGAAAAAGCAAAAAAATATATTAACTCGGTAAATGAGTCTCCCTTCTTCTTATTTTACACATTACAGCAACCCCATGTACCTAGAACTCCACATCCAAGATTTAAAGGAAACTCTGAAATGGGCCCTAGAGGTGACGCTATTTTAGAAGCAGATTGGTGTATTGGAAATTTATATGATTTCCTTGAAGAAAAGAATTTACTTGAAAATACAGTAATAATTATTTCTAGCGATAATGGCCCCGTACTTAATGACGGTTATTATGATGATGCTATAGATAAATTAGGGTCTCATACCCCTTCAGGAATATTTAGAGGTGGAAAATATAGTTTGTTTGAAGCTGGAACAAGGGTTCCACTTATTACCTATTGGAAAGGGATAATTAAACAACAAGTATCAGACGAAATGGTTTCTCAAATAGACTTTTTAAATTCTATAGCTTCTTTGATTGGTTCTAAAACAAGATCAGAAGATGGAGAAGACCTTTCAGATGTATTTTTTAAAAATTCAGGCTCTGGAAGAATTGAGTTGATTCTAGAAGCTCAGAAAAAAACAGCATTAAGATTTAAAAATTGGGTTTTAATACCTCCTTATAATGGTCCCAAAACAACAAAGAACACAAACATTGAAGTTGGTTATTCAGAAGAATATCAACTTTATAATTTGGATACAGATATTTCACAAAAAAACAACTTGGCAAAAAGCAATCCAAAAAAATTAGGGGAATTAATTAACCGTTATAAAAAAATAATTGAAAGTAATTAAACAGCCTATAAAATTGAATATTTTTCATTGCAAAATAACGAGAATAAAAAACCTTTTTAAATTAAGTGTCTTCATTGGTTTTTTTATTTTATTATTTGGTTGTGATAAGATTAAGCCGGATAAAAAATTACCTAACATCTTATTTATTTTTGCAGATGACCAAAGAGCTGATGCGATAGGTATAAGTGGTAATCAACATATCAAAACACCCAATATTGATACTTTAGCAAAAAATGGAATATTTTTTAAAAATGCTTATGTAATGGGAGGTCACCATGGTGCTATCTGTGCTCCAAGTCGTGCAATGTTATTAAGTGGAAAAAGTCTCTTCAACGTTTATGATCGTTTAGACGGTATTGAAACACTTCCCAATTATTTAACTTCTAAAGGATATCAAACATTTGCAACAGGAAAATGGCATAATGGAGAATCAAGTTTTGAAGCTAATTTTCAAGAAGGAGAAAAAATTATGGTTGGTGGAATGAGTGACCATTTTAAAGTGCCTGTGATGGATTTGGATAAAAACCAAAAATTGAATAATCTTCAGACTAAAGGATTTTCAACAGATATTTTTACCGATGCAGCTATAAAATATCTAGATCGATACAATAAATCAACTCAAAAAAAACCTTTTTTTTGCTATATCGCATTTACTGCACCTCATGACCCACGATCTCCAATGTCATCATATTCTAATATTTATGCAGAGGATGAAATTCCTATTCCTGAAAACTTTAAACCTCTTCATCCATTCCGTTTTGATGATTTAAATATTCGTGATGAAACCCTCGCTCCATGGCCGCGAACACCAAAAGTAATTCAATCATCTTTGGCAGAATACTATGGTCTAATTCAACATATCGATGACCGTGTAGGGGATTTAGTTAAACATTTAAAAAAATATAATTTATATAAAAATACCTTAATTATTTATGCTGCAGATAATGGATTGGCATTAGGCAGTCATGGTTTACTTGGGAAACAAAATCTTTATGAACACAGTACTAAAGTACCACTTATAATTAGTGGTCCAAGAATACCAAAATCATATACATCAGATGCTTTAGTCTATTTATTTGACCTTTTCCCAACAATAACGGATTATCTTCAAATTGAAAAGCCAAAAGACATAGATGGAAAATCACTCATGAATATTATAAAACAAAAAGAAAAAAAGGTTCGTTCCAATTTGTATACTATATATAGGAATACAGTAAGAGCAATACGTAATAAGAAATGGAAACTCATTTATTACCCTCAAATAGGTGTTTCTCAACTATATAATTTAGAGATGGATCCACAAGAAATAAATAATCTAGCTGCTAATAATTTTTATAAGCCGAAATTAGAAGAAATGACAGCGCTTTTAAAATCTTACAAAGAAAAATATAATGATACTATTAATTTAAATCCTGCCAAAATTGAATCAAAAGAATACAATTACAAAAATCTAATTCAAAAATTAGATCCTTGGCAGCCCCCTTATATAATAGAAAAGTATTTCCCAAAAGGGACTAGTCGTTGATTAGTTTGAGATTTCACAAAATTTAAATTTATTTTTAGATCATTCTATATATATTAGATTTTATTAATTAAAAATAAAATATTATGAAAAAAGTATTTTTTATTTCCTTACTATTTATTTTTTCTTGTTCGCAACCATTCGCTAAGGTTGATATTTTAGATGAAAAATCAGTAACTATACAAAAGATTTTTGAAGAAGTATCTGCTGAGAGAATTGATTATTTAAAAGAAGTTTTTTCTGATGATATGAAAATGGTCAATTCAAAAGATTTGAATTTTAATAAGAACCAATTTATTGCTGGTATTGAGGAAATGTTTGATTTGTTTGATGAAATAACTTTCGAATCGATAAACGGTGATGCAAATGGATCTGAGATCGAAACTAATTACTATTCAAATGGTAAAGTTTGGTCAAGTATTTGGAATAATTTTAGTGCTATCGGAAAATATACAGGTCAAAAAATTAAATTCCCATTTCATATTTCATATCAATGGGAGGGTGATAAAATTATTGAAGAGTTTCAGTTTTTTGATATGCATTATTTTGAAAAAGAAGCTAATGCTAAAGCTAGTATAAATATGACTAATGAGAAAGTCGGTTTTATTCTTGATCTTTCGATTAATAAAGGGTATAGTATAGATAAAGTAAAAAAACTCTTAGATAATCTTACCATTTTTATGAGAGCAAATGAAACAGATGCCTATGATTACGGATACTATATATCCCCAAACAATAAAAAAGTTACGTTAATTGAAAAATATAAAAACTCTCAAGCTGCAATCCTTCATGCGAATAATTTTGAAAATGGTCCAAACATGAAACCATTTTTAAATACCTTTAAAATAAATTCATTTATCTTAATTGGAAATTCTACAGAAGAACTAAAAAATAGAATAAAAGCTTATGGAGTTGAACCAAGAGTTTTGATTGGTGGCTGGACAAACTAAATATTTTAAATCACTTTGCATGGAGGGTAAGTTTTACTTTCCATCCATTCTCTATATCTTTATAAAATTATTAATCATAAATCAATAAAAATGAAAAAAACACTTCTTGCTTTTGGATTGGTTCTATTATTATTTTCTTGTGACCAACCAAATAAAAACAAAACAACTGTAACAAATCAAGATGAAAAATCTTTAGCTGTTTCAAAGCTTATGAAAGGATACGTAGACAACAATTTTGATGGAAATATAATTGCCGAAAATTGTATTGTAAGATTTAATAATATAGAATTAGGTAAGGAAGATTTCATGGGTTTAGCACAATTTCATCATAGTATGTTTGATAATATATCCTTTCCCGACGGTTGGATTGAAACTATAAGTTATTATGGAGAAAATTGGAATGAAGGAGATGGAGATACATGGACAAATCAGTGGACTAAATGGACAGCTACTTCCAAAATATCAAAAGAAACACATACAAATAGGAGTCATTTCAATTACAAATGGGAGAATGGTAAGATTGTAGAAATAAATGCTCTTTTTTCTGACCTATGGTATGATAAAGAGGTTAAGTTATTTACGGAAAATCAAAATTAATGTAATTATAACCCTTCTAAAAGAAGGGTTTGTTTATTTTATATTACATTTTTTGGTCAAAATTAAATGCCAAATTTTAAAAATGATGCTCTTACTCTTTTAAGCTTTTTATCGAGTTCCATTTTGTTTAACTCTTTATTGAAAGGTTCTACACTTACTGGGCCTTGATATCCTTTTGAGTTTATAAAATTTAGAAAGTTTTTTAAGTCAATTATTTCTGTATCGCCTGGTAATTCTCTTTCAAGATCTTTTTGAGTTGATACTGTTCTACCCAAGACCCCATCATTTAATTGAACAGATATAATATCTTCAGCCTTTAAAAACTCAAGATCTTTATTACTATCTTCAGCACAATAAGTATGGAAGCTATCAAGCAAATATCCAATATTTTTCTTGCCAATAGCTTCAATTAATTCTCTTAATCCAGCTATACTATGTAAAAAAGGATACTTATCTCTTGACATTAGTGTTTTGGGACCTACATATTCCAAGCCTAGTTTGAGTCCTTCATTTTCAAGAAGTGATGCAACTTTACTTAAACGAGCTTGGTGCTGTTTAAAATTTTGAATATAAGTTAACGTTTTATGTGTTGGCATAATCCAAGTAACAAAACTGGAAATATTTAACGAAATGATTGCTTTAACATTTTGTCTTAAGAATTCATATCCTTTTTGAAATTTAGCCTCAGATGTTCTAAACTCAATAGGTAAACCAGCAGAATCAAATACAATTTTATTTTTTTTCATTTTGTTTAAATAAGCTTCTTTTTCAATTTCATCTAATTTGATTAAATCTCCTAAAAGTGGACTTATAGCTTTAAACTTATATTTTATTGAATATTCTAGTAATTCGTGGGCAGTACATTTTATTCCTATAGCACCTGGATTTAATGATGCTTTAAATCCTTTTTGTGAAGTAATCATAGAAGATTTAATGATTAATGGGCTTAACATTATTGCTGAAAAAGATTTAATGAATTGTCTTCTATTCGACATATTTAAATATATAAAAGTTATTTTTCAATGAGTCTATTATCAAAATAATTTAGAAAAAGAAAATTGTAAAAACTAATATTTTTTGGACTAAAAATAGAATAAATTGTATTTTAATTATTTAAATAAATGTTCCTTTAATTGTTTTATTGATTCAAAATTAAACAATG
>MDTG01093580.1_pt1 | contig 11586 bp, 7 predicted proteins | sample 811421 | NCBI WGS metagenome assembly MDTG01 (sample SAMN05326645, study PRJNA326480) | marine metagenome | isolation source: seawater | place: Pacific Ocean: South East | collected 2011
GCCAGGTTTTCCTCGGGACGGCTCATCTGCGGATCAACATGGTTGGCAACCCAGCCAGCCAGCTCCAGTCCGTCTGCAGCAATGGCGCGACAGCTCAACAGCGCATGGTTGATGCAGCCCAGGCGCATACCTACCACCAGCACCACCGGCAGTTTGTGCGCAATGGCGACATCCGACAGCAGTTCGGTTTCATTGAGAGGAACACACCAGCCGCCGGCGCCTTCCACCAGGGTCAGCGCGGCACCTCGCTCGAATACCGTGTCACAAGCCTGTGCCAACCCTTTCGCGGTCAGCGCCACCTGCTCCTCCTGCGCGGCAATATGCGGTGCGATAGCCGCTTCCAACGTCACAGGATTGATCAATTCGTAGGCCAGCGGCGGGTTGCACTGGGCCTGCAGCGCGAGCGCGTCTTCGTTACGCAGCCCGTCAGGCGTGCGCTCGCAGCCTGCAGCCACCGGCTTGACTCCGGCGGTGGTCAGGCCTCGCTGACGCGCTGCACACAGCAGACCGGCGGCGACCGTGGTCTTGCCAATTTCAGTATCGGTACCGGTAACGAAGTAACGTTTGCTCATGGGGGTTCCCTCAGGCCTGCTGGCCTTTATGCAGAATGATCTGGGCGACCTGATAGGTCGCGGGCAAACCCGCCGGCTGGCGGAAGGTTTCATAGGCGGCGGTCAGTGCCCGCAATCTGGCTCTGCCGGTCAGACCTCCGGGACGCCCGGCATTCAGATTGTGGGCGCCGAGCGCCTTGAGTTCATGGGTCAGCCCGCTGAGCTGCGGGTAGTGCAGGACATGGGTTTCGACCTCGCAGCGCCAACTGGCAAAGCCCGCATCAGCCAGTATCTGCTGCAACTGCGCCAGCGGCATGAAGCGATTGACGTGCACGTAGCCATCGACTGCTTGCCAGGCGTCGCGCAGCTCCTGCAGCGTGCCTTCAACCAACGTGTTGAAAGCGATAAGACCACCCGGCTCCAGCACCCGCAGGGCCTCCTTCAGCGCCTGCGAGAGATCCGGGCACCATTGCAACGCCAGGCTGGAAAACAGCAACTGCCGGGAGTCTGCACGTAACGGCAACGCCTCCGCATCGGCAACGATCCAGCTCGAGGATACCGGCCCCTGGGCGCGGGCATAGCGGAGCATGCCCTCGGCGATGTCCAGCCCCAGCACCGGCTGCCCGAAGCGGGCGCTCAGTGCACGGGTAAAGTATCCGGTTCCGCAGCCCAGATCGGCCAGACGCTCGACCTCCAGGCTCTCGGGCAAGCGCGCCAGCAGATTGCTGCCGACGCTGCGCTGCAGCTCGGCGACCTGATCGTAGGTTGTCGCCGCCCGGCTGAACGAGGCGGCAACGGCCTGCTTGTCGATCACCTCGGTGGTCATTGCGCTTCCAGCCACTCGGCGATTTCACCCGCCAGCCAGAGTGGCGCTTCCAGCGGCAGGGCATGACTGCCCTGCGGCAGCATCCTCACCCGGGCATTGCCATTGAGCGCCAGCAGGTCCGATTCCACGGCCGCAGGTACCAGCGCGTCGTTACCACCGAGGCAGTGCAGTACCGGCTGCGCACAACGCTGCAGAGGAATGCGGTTATCGATCACGCCGAGCAGCGCCAGCTGGTTGAGACGTTGCAGCGGATCGGCATCGCTCCACTGCAACTGCTTACTCAGTTCCCGGGCGTTCTCGCCACCTTGCGTTACCAGCAGGGAAAAGCGCTTGAGAATACGCTCGGGTTGCTCGCGGGCATCAGCCAGGAAAGCCTTGAAGGTATCGACCGGCATCGCATGAGGCCAGCCGTCGCGCGCCGCAAAGCAGGCATTGCTGGCGATGGTGATGACGCCACAGAAGCGCTCCGGGAAGCGGCGCTGCAGCTGCACTGCCAGCATGCCGCCCAGCGACCAGCCGGCCAGCCAGCCAGCAGGCAAGGCCTCGGCCAGCGCCGTCAGGTCCAGCTCGAGGGTCGACATCTGCAGCCGCGGCGGCAACTCCACCAGCTGCACAGCCAGGCCGGGCAGCCGCTCGTGCAACGCCTGCTGCAACGGCAGCAGGTTGCTGGCGGCCAGCGCCCAGCCGGGCAGTAAGGTAAGGTTATTCATCGTTGAGTTCCTTGTGCGCCTGCCCGAGCGCATCGAGCAAGCGGTCAACCTGTTGTTCGGTATGCGCGGCGCTGAGGGTAACACGCAGTCTGGCGGTACCCTGCGGTACGGTCGGCGGGCGAATGGCAGTCACAAGCAGGCCGCGCGCGCGCAGTGCAGCCGACAGCGCCAGCGCCCGCTCGCTGGTGCCCACCACTATCGGCTGAATCGGCGTCGGGCTATCCATCAGCTCAAGCCCGAGCGAGGTGACTCCAGCCCGAAAACGGCTGATCAGCGCCGCCAGTTGGTCACGGCGCCAGTGCTCTTCGCGCACCAGTTGCAGGCTGGTCAATGTGGCATGGGCAACGGCGGGTGGCTGGCTGGTGGTATAGATGTAGGTACGGGCAAACTGGATCAGGGTTTCGACCAGTTCTTCGCTGCCGGCAACAAAGGCGCCGGCAGTGCCAAACGCCTTGCCGAGGGTGCCGACCAGCACCGGCACCTGGTCGATCGACAAGCCGAAATGTTCAACAATGCCGCCACCCTGGGCGCCGAGACAGCCAAAGCCGTGAGCATCATCCACCATCATCCAGGCATCGACGTCCGCTGCGGCAGCACACAGCGCGGGCAAGTCGGCCAGGTCACCGTCCATGCTGAACACGCCATCGGTCACCACCAGCGTATTGCCCTGAGCCTTGCTCAACCGACCACGCAGGCTGTCTGCATCGTTATGCAGATAACGCGAGAAACGCGCACCACTGAGCAGCCCGGCATCCAGCAAGGAGGCGTGATTGAGCCGATCTTCCAGCACCGTATCGCCCTGCCCCACCAGCGCCGTAACCGTACCCATATTGGCCATATAGCCGCTGGACAACAGCAAGGCCCGTGGCCGGCCGGTAAACTCGGCCAACGCCTCTTCCAGCGCATGATGGGCGCCCGAGTGACCAGTCACCAGGTGCGACGCACCACCACCCGTGCCCCAACGCCGCACACCATCGACGAACGCCTCGTTTATTCGCGGATCATTGGCAAGACCCAGGTAGTCGTTGCTGCAGAAACTGAGCAACTGCTCACCATCGACCAGCACATCCACCCCTTGTGGCGTTTGCAGCAGGGGGCGCTGACGGTACAGATGCGCAGCGCGGCGCTCGGTGAGGCGTGCAGAAAGATCGAAAGACATAAAAAAGCTCCAAGCGGCAAGCAGCAAGCTTCAAGCCACATCAGCGCTCGCTTGAGGCTTGCAGCTTATGGCTTGAGGCTGCCGTCGTCAGACGGCCGAATAAAACAGCTTGCTGTCCCGCTGTTCGATCAGCGCCTGCTCAATCGCCGCCTGATGCACCTCGTCCGCGTGCTCCTGGCGCTCTTCCGGCTTGATGCCGAGGCGGGCGAACAGCTGCATGTCCTTATCCGCCTGCGGGTTGCCGGTGGTCAGGAGCTTCTCTCCATAAAAGATGGAATTGGCGCCGGCGAAGAAGGCCAGCGACTGCATCTGCTCGTTCATCTGCTCGCGGCCGGCAGACAAGCGCACGTGGGACTTGGGCATCATGATGCGGGCAACGGCCAGCATGCGGATGAAGTCGAAGGGGTCAACATCCTTCTCGTCCGCCAGCGGGGTACCCTGCACCTTGACCAGCATATTGATCGGCACGCTCTCCGGGTGCTCCGGCAGGTTGGCCAGCTGAATCAGCAGACCGGCGCGATCCTGAAGCGACTCGCCCATGCCGAGAATCCCGCCAGAGCAGATTTTCATACCCGCGTCACGCACATGCGACAGGGTTTCCAGCCGATCGGCGTAGGTCCGGGTGGTGATGATGTTGCCGTAGAACTCGGGCGAGGTGTCGAGGTTGTGGTTGTAGTAATCCAGCCCGGCTTCGGCCAACGCCTGGGTTTGCTCCTTGCTCAGCTTGCCCAGGGTCATGCAGGTTTCCATGCCCAGCGCCTTGACGCTCTCGACCATCTTCAGCACATAGGGCATGTCCTTGGCAGACGGATGTTTCCAGGCCGCGCCCATGCAGAAGCGGGTGGAGCCAATGGCCTTGGCATCGGCCGCCGCCTTGAGCACCTTCTCGACCTCCATGAGCTTTTCCTTGTCCAGACCGGTGTTGTAATGACCGGACTGCGGACAGTACTTGCAGTCTTCCGGGCACGCACCGGTCTTGATCGACAGCAGCGTGGAGACCTGCACCCGGTTCGGGTCGAAGTGCATGCGATGCACCGTCTGTGCTTGAAACAGCAGATCATTGAACGGCTGATTGAACAGCTCCAGCACTTCTGCCAGAGTCCAGTCGTGGCGGGTCACGGATGCAGTCATGGGGTCTTGTCCCTTCGAATTGGCAGGGGAACCGGGCGGGTTCCAAGTCTGCCGAGCATCATAACGACGGCACGGAGGCTGTCAACCTTTGAAAAAACAACAGGTTTACATCTGGATAAAAAACAATCTATTCGCACAATGCATACTCTGCCTTGGCAGCAACCCGCATCCGGACACGCAACTGTGCGGAGGCTGCGAGGCTGACTTGCCCTGGCAACAGGCCTGCTGCCAACGCTGTGCCCTGCCCTTGCCGCACCCGGCGCAGCAATGCGGGCGCTGCCTGAATGCACCCCCGCCATTCAGTCACGCGCTGGCACCGCTGATCTACCGCTTCCCGGTTGACAGCCTGATTCCCGCGTTCAAGTACCATGGCCAGACCAGCATTGGCCGCCTGCTCGGGCAGCTACTTGCCGAAGCTGCGGCGGATTGGCTGCAGCAAGACATTACCCCCTGCCCCGACCTGCTGCTGCCAGTGCCCATGCACCGCAAGCGGCAGGCTCAGCGTGGCTACAATCAGGCCTGCGAGCTGGCGCGCGATATTGCCAGACGCACCCAACTCCGCTGTCGACCCGAACTGCTGGAACGCACCCGCTCAACCCTGCCGCAGCAGGGCCTGGATGCCAAAGCACGACGCCAGAACCTGCGCGGTGCGTTCAGCTGCCCAAGGCCTGAACACCTGCAGGGAAAGCACCTGGCACTGATCGACGACGTCATGACCACCGGCGTGACGCTGAGTGAGGCCAGCCAAACCCTGCTCAAGGCCGGCGCCGCATCGGTTCAGGTCTGGTGCGTCGCCCGTACCCCCTGAAACCCGTCTGTAACGAGCGATTACACGGTCAACACCTGTTACCCTGTGCGGTCACAATCACGTGTTTGCTCCGAGTCGACCACCATGTCCAGCCATCCCTTTTCTACCCTCACCCCTGACACCGTGCTGGACGCGGTCGAATCGCTTGGCTATCTCTCTGATGCGCGCATCCTGACCCTGAACAGTTACGAAAACAGGGTATTTCAGGTCGGCATAGAAGGCGCCGCACCGCTGATCGCCAAGTTCTATCGACCGGACCGCTGGAGCGATGAGGCGATTCTCGAGGAGCATACCTTCAGCCTTGAACTGGCTGTACGCGAGATCCCGGTGATTGCCCAGGAGCAGATCGACGGCCGCACGCTGTTCGAGCATGCAGGGTTTCGCTTCAGCCTGTTCCGCCGGTTTGGTGGCCACGCCCCCGAGTTCGACGATCCCGACCATCTGCTGATGCTCGGTCGCCTGATCGGCCGCCTGCATGCGGTCGGTTCGATGCGCCCCTTCGAGCACCGGCCGACCCTCGACTGGCAAAGCTTCGGCGGGGACAGCCTGGATTACCTGCGCAGCGCCAATGTGGTGCCTGCAAGCCTGCAACCCGCCTACTTCTCGGTCGCCGAAGACCTGCTGCAGGTGGTAAAACAGCAACTCCAGGCGCATCCGGCCAAGCAGATTCGCCTGCATGGCGATCTGCACGTCGGCAACCTGCTGTGGCGCGACGACAGCCTGTATATGGTCGATCTGGATGACTGCCGCATGGGTCCGGCGATGCAGGATCTGTGGATGGTGCTATCGGGTGAGCGCGATCAGCGTCAGGCGCAACTATCCGAGCTGATTGACGGCTACAACGAATTCCACGATTTCAATCCGTCCGAACTGGCCCTGATTGAGCCACTGCGCAGCCTGCGGCTGGTGCACTACAGTGCCTGGCTGGCACGCCGCTGGGAGGACCCGGCCTTTCCCATGCACTTCCCCTGGTTCGCCCAGGAACGTTACTGGGCCGACCAGATCCTGACCCTGCGCGAGCAGCGCGCCGCGTTGGACGAGCCTGCGCTTCGTCTGTTCTGATTTGCGGATATAAAAGCCATCAATGGCCATTCCCTGGCCGGAAGTGACTCAATACACTGCCCCGCGATTCCTATAGAGGTGAGAACCATGTCCGAACTGCTGATTGACCAACGCAACCTGGCGTTTGAACTCTATGAAGTGCTGGACGCCGAAGCGCTGACCAAGCGCCCGCGCTTTGCCGATCACAACCGCGAGACCTTCGACGCGGCCATCGGTACTGCCCGCACCATCGCGGAAAAGCTGTTCGCACCACACAACCGCAAGAGCGACGAGAACGAGCCCAAGTACGTCAACGGTGCGGCCGAGCTGATCCCGGAAGTCAAACCGGCGGTCGACGCCTTCCTCGAGGCGGGCTTTCTGAACGCCACCCGCACCTTTGAACAGGGCGGCATGCAGATGCCGAACCTGCTGTCGCAGGCCTGCTTTGCCCATTTCCAGTCGGCCAACGCAGGGACCTCGTCCTACGCGATGCTGACCATGGGCGCGGCCAACCTGATCGAGAGCTTCGGCACCGAGGAACAGAAACAGCGCTACCTGCAGCCAATGATCGAAGGCCGCTTCTTCGGCACCATGGCGCTGACCGAGCCACACGCCGGCTCCTCGCTGTCCGACATCCGCACCAAGGCCGAGCCGGCCGCTGACGGCAGCTATCGACTCAAGGGCAACAAGATTTTTATTTCCGGTGGCGATCACCCGCTGTCCGAGAACATCGTCCACATGGTTCTGGCCAAGCTGCCCGACGCACCGCCCGGCGTAAAAGGCATCTCGCTGTTCATCGTACCCAAGTTCCTGGTCAACGAAGACGGCACCCTCGGCGAGCGCAACGACGTGACCCTGGCTGGCCTGTTCCACAAGATGGGCTGGCGCGGCACGACCTCAACCGCACTGAACTTCGGTGACAAGGATAATTGCGTCGGCTATCTGGTCGGCAAGCCGCATCACGGCCTGTCCTACATGTTCCAGATGATGAACGAGGCGCGCATCGGCGTTGGCATGGGCGCGGTGATGCTCGGTTACGCTGGCTACCTGTACTCGCTCAACTATGCTCGCGAGCGCCCGCAGGGCCGCCTGCCCGACGGCAAGAACCCTAATGCACCGCAGGTCTCGATCATCGAGCACGCCGACGTCAAGCGCATGCTGCTGGCCCAGAAAGCCTATGTTGAAGGTGCCTTTGACCTGGGTCTGTACGCTGCCCGCGTATTCGACGATACCGAAACCCTGGAAACCGAGGAGCAGCGCAAGAACGCGCTGGAACTGCTGGACCTGCTGACGCCGATCGTCAAGGCCTGGCCCTCCGACTACTGCCTCAAGGCCAACGAACTGGCGATCCAGATTCTTGGTGGTCACGGCTATACCCGCGAGTACCCGGTCGAGCAGTACTATCGCGATAACCGCCTGAACCCGATCCACGAGGGCACCAACGGTATCCAGTCGCTCGACCTGCTGGCTCGCAAGGTGACCATGAACGGCGGCGCCGCGCTCAAGCAGCTGTCCGGCCTGATTCAGAGCTGCTGCAAGCGCGCTGCCGAATACAGCGAACTGAACGAGCTGCGCGAGCCGCTGGAAAAACTGCACGCCCACATCGGCAGCGTCACCATGGCACTGCTCGGTGACATGGGCCAGGGCAAGGTCAACGAGGCGCTGGCCAACTCGGCACTGTACCTCAAGGCGTTCGGTCACATGGTGATCGGCTGGCGCTGGCTGGAGCAAGCAGTCAAGGCTCAACAGGGACTGGCTGCCGGTAACGCGGCAGATACCGCTTTCTATCAGGGCAAGCTGCAGGCCGCCCGCTACTTCCTGCGCTGGGAAGTGCCGTCCTGCCACCACGACCTGAACGTGCTGGAGAACCGCGACCTGACCTGCTACGACATGCAGGACGCCTGGTTCTGATCGACCTGTGACCTCCCTGCCGCTTGCGGCATCCCAGCAGGCCACCTTCGGGTGGCCTGCTGCGTTTTAACCCTTTGGGGAACCCGCAACTACCCAGGTGGTCAGCTTCCCAATCGGCAGCAGGAGGGCTAACCTTGCGCACAGACTCATTCAGGAACAACACCATGCCGCTACGCGCGATAGTGCTGCTGGGCTGCCTGCTGCTCAGCCCGCTGGGATGGGCTCAGGACACTCAGCTGACCGCCGATCTGGATCAACGGATTGAAAGCCTCACGGCGGAGATCGAAAGCACCAGCAACAGTAATCTGCCGGAAGCAGAGAAGCGTGAGCTGACAGATCTGCAGCAGAGCACCCAGGGGTTTCTGAGGCAGACGCGCCAGACCCTGGAGGAACAAAAGGCCCTGCAGGAGCAGATCGCCGACGCCCCGCGCCAGACCCAGAGTGTCCGTGCCGAACACAATCGTCTGGCCAGGAACGACGACAGCCTGCAACGTACGGCACTGGAGCGTCAGGCGCTGGATCAGTTGGAAACCCTGCTCAGCGACAAGGTCAATCAGATGTTCACCTGGCAGAACGAGCTGACCGGCGTCAATGGCCAGCTGATTGCCGCCCAGACCCGGCCGGAACGTACCCAGGCCAGCGTGTCCGACAACCAGCGCCGCAGCCAGCAACTGAATGAACAGCTGCGCACCCAGCAACGTCTGGCACCGACCACGCTCACGCGCGCGCGCATCGCCTTGTTGCAGGCAGAACTGGAGTACCTGAATGCAGACAGTGAGCTGCTGCGTCAGCGACTGGCTGGCAACAACGTGCTGCAGGATCTGGCCACCCAGCAAAAAAACCTGCTGACCCTGCAGATACGCGAAATTGAAGACGACATCTCGCTGCTGCAGACCGTCATCAATGACAAGCGCCAGTCGGTGTCGGAAAAGGCCGTCAGCGATGCCACCTTGCCGGAGGAGGCCAGCCAGAACGAGGTGCTGCAGGGCCAGAGCAGCATCAACCGGCAGTTGAGCGAGGAGTTGCTGAACGCAACCAGGCAGCTCGGCGTGCTGACCCGCCAGAACATTGAAACCAAGCAGCAGACCGAGCACCTGAGTCAGATCGACAAGGCCCTGGAGCAACAGATCGAAGTGCTTGAGGGCAGCCTGCTGCTGTCGCGCATTCTGCACAAGCAGAAGAACGAGCTGCCCCGGGTAGAAATTGATACCGATCTGCCGGATCAGATCGCCGACCTGCGTCTGCGCCAGTTCGAGCTCAACCAGCAGGCACAAAGCCTCGCCAGCCCGGACACCTACCTCAACGACCTGCTGCTCAAGATCCCAGCTCGTCAACGCGACACACTGCGCCCGGAGCTGGAAAAGGTGGTCAACGCCCGGGTCACGCTGGTCGAGCAGCTAAACGGCAATATCAACAGCCTGATCAATCTGGCTATCACCCTGCAGATCAACCAGCGGCAGCTGCAGCAGCTCAGCAGCGATCTCAAGCGCACCATCGACGACCAGCTGTTCTGGGTGGCCAGCAGCCGCCCCATTGAACGCAGTTGGCTGACCAGCCTGCCAGGCGAAGTAGCCCACCAGATCGACAGCATGAATCTGCCCCGCCAGTGGGAAAACCTGCTGGACGCTGCCAAACGCCATCTGCTCTGGTGCCTGGGTACCCTGCTTTTATTGGCCCTGTACATCTGGCGCAAGCCACGACTGCGCAGCAGCCTCGACACCCTGCATGACGAGGTCGGGCATTTCCGCCGCGACAGCCAGTGGCATACGCCCCGTGCGCTACTGCTGACAGCACTGCTGGTCAGTCCGATGCCAGCGCTGCTGGCCGGCGCAGGTCTGCTGCTGCGTCTGGACAGCGAGCAAAGTGCGCCGGTGCTGGGCACCGGCATGCTCAAGCTGGCGCTGGCCTGGTTTGTCCTGCACATGCTGTACCTGGTGTTCGACCCCCACGGCATTGCCACCCGTCATTTCCACTGGGACGACGATCTGGTTCATCGTCTGCGCAAACTGGTGCGCAACGTCGCCTGGATTCTGGTACCGCTGGTGCTGATGCTTGGCCTGCATGAGTCCATGCCCGACTACACCGGCACCGATCCGATCGGGCGCACCGGCATGCTGATCGGCATGATCGCGCTGTCATTGCTGCTCGGCCGCTTCATGCTCCGCAGCCAGCCCCTCTACAGCTCCCGGGTGGTCCATTTTGTCGCCGCCAGCCTGCTGATCCTCGCACCGCTGGCGCTGGCAGGCATGACCGCCATGGGTTACCACTACACGGCGGTCAAGCTGGCCGAGCGTTTCATCGACAGCCTGTATCTGATCGTGCTCTGGATGCTGGTCGAGGGTACCGTGGTGCGCAACCTTAACGTTGCCGGGCGCAGACTGGCCTATCAGCGCGCCATCAGCAAACGGCAGGCGGCCCAGGCACGCGAAGGGCAAAGCGACACCGAGACCGCGGTCGACATCCCGGAAATGAATCTGCAGCAGATCAATCAGCAGTCGTTACGACTGGCCAAACTGACCCTGTTGCTGACGTTTGCCCTCGCGCTGTACTTCACCTGGGCTGATCTGATCAGCGCCACCTCGTATCTGGAGTCCGTGACCCTGTGGCACTACGAGGGCACCGGCCTGAATGCCGGCGAAGCGGTGCCGATCAGCGTTGGCGATATCCTCGGCGCACTGGTCACCATCATTCTGACCATTACCCTGGCGCGCAACCTGCCCGGCCTGCTGGAAATCCTTGTGCTCTCGCGACTGGAGCTGCGCCAGGGCAGCAGTTATGCCATTACCACCCTGCTCAGCTACATCATCGTCGGTTTCGGTCTGGTGTCCTCGTTATCAACGCTCGGAGTCAGCTGGGACAAGCTGCAATGGCTGGTTGCCGCCCTCGGTGTGGGTCTGGGCTTTGGTCTGCAGGAAATCTTCGCCAACTTCATCTCCGGCCTGATCATCCTGTTTGAGCGTCCGGTGCGCATTGGTGACGTGGTCACCATCGGCCCGCTGTCAGGCACCATCAACCGAATCCGCATTCGCGCAACCACCATTACCGATTTCGACCGCAAGGAAATCATTGTTCCAAACAAGAACTTCGTCACCGAGCAGATTATCAACTGGTCGCTGCAGGACACTATTACCCGGGTGATCATCAAGGTAGGTGTGGCCTACGGTTCAGACGTCCAACTGGTACGCGAGCTGCTGATGCAGATCGCCCAGTCCAACAGCCGCGTGTTGAAGGATCCCGAACCGCTGGTGCTGTTCCTCAACTTTGGCGAAAGCACGCTGGACCACGAACTGCGAGTGCATGTGAAGGAGCTGGCCGATCGCAATATGGCGATTGACGAGATCAACCGCGAAATCGACCGTCGTTTCAAGGAGCACGGTATCGAAATCGCCTTCCGCCAGCTCGACGTCAATCTGCGCAGCAGCGCGGGCCTTGAGAAGCTGATGCACAGC
>MDTG01239134.1_pt1 | contig 11586 bp, 7 predicted proteins | sample 811421 | NCBI WGS metagenome assembly MDTG01 (sample SAMN05326645, study PRJNA326480) | marine metagenome | isolation source: seawater | place: Pacific Ocean: South East | collected 2011
ACGGTGGAGGAAGCCGTGCGCCTGCCCTCCCAGCATCAGTACGGCAACGGCGTGGCCATCTTCACCCGCAACGGCCAGGCGGCCCGGGAGTTCGCGAAGCGCGTCAACGTCGGCATGGTCGGCATCAACGTGCCGATTCCCGTTCCCGTGGCCTATCACACCTTCGGCGGCTGGAAGCGCTCCGCCTTCGGCGACACCAACCAGCACGGCACCGAGGGCATCCGCTTCTACACCCACGTGAAGACCGTGACCCAGCGCTGGCCCGAAGGGCAGGAACCGGAGCAGAGCTTCATCATTCCGACGATGCAATGACGCCGCCACGTAGGAGCGGCCTCCCGGCCGCGATCCTCCGGGGCTGCCGCGTCATCCCGATTGCGGCCGGGAGGCCGCTCCTACGGCGGGTCGAAGGACGTACGACGACATGAACACCAACCTCAGCGAAGACCAGCAGGCCATCAAGGACACGGCCGACCGGTTCACGGCCGAAGAGATCACGCCCCACGCCGCCCGCTGGGACGCGGAGCACGTCTGCCCGCGGGAAACCATCGCCAAGGCCGGGGAGCTGGGCTTCGGCGCCATCTATCTGCCCGAGGAGGACGGCGGCATCGGCCTGACCCGGGTGGAAGCGGCGCTGATCATGGAAGCCATGGCCTACGGCTGCCCGTCGACGTCCGCCTACATCTCCATTCACAACATGGCGAGCTGGATGATCTCCCGGTTCGGCAGCCCGGAGCTCAAGGCCCGCTACCTGCCGCGGCTGATCGGCATGCAGGAGCTGGCCAGCTACTGCCTCACCGAGCCCGGCTCCGGCTCGGACGCCGCCGCGCTGAAGACCCGGGCCGAACGCGACGGCGACCACTACGTGCTGAACGGCAGCAAGGCGTTCATCTCCGGCGCCGGCGAGAACGAGGTGTACGTGTGCATGGTGCGCACCGGCGACGAGGGTCACGGCGGCATCACCTGCCTGGTGGTCGACAAGGACACCGACGGGGTCAGCTTCGGCGCGCCGGAGCGCAAGATGGGCTGGCACTCCCAGCCCACGGCGATGATCAATTTCGATGCCGCCCGGGTGCCGGTGGCCAACCGGGTCGGCGACGAGGGTCAGGGGTTCCGCATCGCCATGATGGGGCTCGACGGCGGCCGCCTGAACATCGGCGCCTGCTCCCTGGGCGGCGCCCAGCGCTGCCTCGACGACGCCGTCGCCTACGTCCAGGAACGCCGCCAGTTCGGCCGCGCCATCGCCGAGTTCCAGAACACCCAGTTCATGCTGGCGAGCATGGCCACCGAGCTGGAAGCCGCCCGCGCCCTGCTCTACAAGGCTGCCCAGAAGGTCAGCGACGACGCACCGGACAAGACCCGCTTCGCCGCCATGGCGAAGCTCAAGGCCACCGAGACCGGCTCACGGGTGGTCAACGACGCCCTGCAGCTCCACGGCGGCTACGGCTATCTGATGGATTACCCGGCGGAACGGTTCTTCCGCGATCTCCGGGTGCACGAGATCCTGGAAGGCACCAGCCAGGTGATGAAGATGGTCATCGGGCGATCCCTGCTGGACTGATCGCGACCCCGGTCGCTCAGCGACGATCGAGCTCGGCCCGGATCTCGTCGTGGCGCGCCCGGGTGAGCGGATAGCCGATCAGCGCCACGTAGGCCGCAAGCAGACCGAGCCCGGTGCCGAGGACGTACACCCACAGCAGGCCGTCGAGCGCGGCCTGACTGTTGTCCGGGCCCGGCGCAAAACCCACCACCTTCTCCAGAATGGCGAAGCTGATACCCACTGCCAGCGCGGCACCGAGCTTGTTGGTGGTGGTCAGCAGCGCGAAGAACAGCCCGGAACGCTTGCGCCCCGAGCGCAGCTCGTCGTCGTCGGTGAGGTCCGCCATCATCGAGCGCAGCAGCGTCGGCGCGGCGCCGAAGGCGACGCCGTAGAGAATGGTGAACGCCCACAGCACCGGCACGTTGCCGGGCTCCGCCAGCACCACCAGGGCGAACATCACTCCACTACCGTAGAGCAGCGAGATCTTCAGCGCCGTGTCCTTGCCGACCCGATAGGCCAGCTTCAGCCACAGCGGCATGGCGAGGAAGCCGGCGAGGAAATAGAACAGCAGCGCGATGCTGGCATGGGACGGCAGCAGAAACACGTAGCTGGCCACGAAGATGTACATGGCGCCGGCCACGCCGGTGCCGAAGCCCGACGTGAGGTCCGCCGCGAGCAGGCGCCAGAGAATGGCATTGCGCACCAGAAGCGCGAGCGCTTCCCGCCAGCGCACCGAGGTCGCCGGCGGCTGATGGGTGTCCGGCACGAACATCAGCGTCGGCACCACGGTGAGCGGAAACAGGATCAGGCAGAACCAGCCCATGCTGGCGACCTTGCTGGCCTGATCGTCGCGACCCGTGAGCTCGATCAGGGCGGGAATCGCCAGCACGGCGGTCATGCCGCCGATGACGAAGATCTCGCGCCAGCCGAACAGCCGCGAGCGGTCGTCGTAGGTGGTCGTCAGTTCGGCCCCCCAGGACTGGTGGGCGATGGCGAGCATGGTGTAGCCCACGTACAGGGCGATCATCCAGAACAGCAGGTAGCCGCCGGAGACGGCGTCCGGGTCGGGCATGAACACCGCCCACACGGACACCAACAGGATCGGAATGGACAGCGCGATCCAGTGCTTGCGGCGTCCCCAGCGCGAGTCGAACCGGTCGATGACCAGCCCCATCACCGGGTCGGTGACCACGTCCCAGATGCGCGCCAGGGTGAACACGGTGCCCACGGTCACCAGGCTCAGGCCCAGACCGTCCGAATAGAACGGCGGCAGGTAGACGGCGATGGGCATGCCCATCGCCGCCATGGGAATGGTCACTCCGGAATACGACGCCAGCACCCGGGCCGACAGCTTGCTCATGCGCTCCCCTCCGTTCTCCCCGACCGCGCTCAGCTCATGAGGCGCCAGCCTGCTCCAGCTCCGCCTCCAGACGATCGGCCTCCGCGGCGCGGGGCCGGGACCAGCGCGCTACGGCCTGGTACACCACCGGCGTCAGGTACAGCGTGAACGCGGCCGCCAGACCGAGCCCGGCGAACACCACCCAGCCGATCGCGTGGCGCGCCTCGGCCCCGGGGCCGGACGACAGGATCAGCGGGAGCGCGCCGAGCACCGTGGACACCAGCGTCATGACGATGGGCCGCAGCCGCACCCGCGCCGCCTCGGCCACCGCGTCGGGCACGCTCATGCCACGGTCGCGGAGCTGATCGGCGAACTCCACCAGCATGATGCCGTTCTTGGCCATCAGCCCTACCAGCATGACCAGACCCACCTGGGAATAGACGTTGAGCGAGGTTCCCGTCAGGTACAGCGAGAAGATCGCCGCCGCCAGGCCGAACGGCACGATCAGCATCACGACCACCGCGCTGGTCAGGCTCTCGAACTGGGCAACCAGCACCAGGAACACCACCAGCAGCGCGATGGCATAGGTGATCATGGCGTCCCGGTTGGCTTCCTCCAGGGTCGCCGCCTCGCCCAGGGGAATCAGGCTGATGCCGGGCGGCAGGATGCGGTCCGCCAGGGCGCGGACGTCGTCCACCGCCGACTGCAGGGGATAGCCCGAGATCACCTCGGCGTCGATCTCGATGCCACGGCGCTGAGCGTGGCGATCCAGCTCCGCCGCGACGCCCTCCTCCTTCAGGGTCACCAGGCTGGACAGGGGAACGAGCCGGTCGTCGCCGGCCCGCACGAACAGATTCACCAGATCCGAAGGCTCGTCGATGGCGCCGCCAGGAGCCTCCAGGAAGATCGGCACGGCCTCGTCGCCGACGTTCAGATCCACCAGCTCCTGGCCGTCGATCATGGCCTCGAGGGTCAACGCCAGCTCGTTCAGCGGCACGCCGAGGTCTGCCGCCCGCCGGCGGTCGACCTCCACCGAGAGCTGGGGCTGGGTCGGCTGATAGCCGATGCGCGGCGCCACCACCTGGTCGAGCTCGGTCTCGATGGCGTAGGCGAGTTCCTGGGCCGCCGCATAGATCTCCTCGTACTCGTTGCCGACCAGGGCCACTTCGAACTCGCTGCCGCCGCCGCGCAGGTTCAGGCTGTTGGGGCTGGAGATTCGGGCGCTGGCGCCGGGCATGTTGCCGAGCAGCGGCTCGAGCTCGGCGGCGATCGCCTGCTGACTGCGGCGCTCACCCCAGGGCGCCAGCCGGGCGAGCACCTGGGTGCGGTTGGGATCGTACCGCCCGACGATGGTGTAGAGCGCCGTGGCCTCGCCGGATTCCAGCAGCGGCCACATCACGTCCTCGACGAGGTCCGCCTGGCGCTCGGTGTATTCGAGCCCCACGCCATCGGGCCCGGAGGCGGACACGTACAGGGCGCCGCGATCCTCCTCGGGCAGCAGCTCACGGTCGAGCAGCGGAAACAGCGCCGCAGCGGCGCCGCCGAGCAGCAGCGCGACCAGCGCGCTCGCCAGCGGCCGGCGCAGCACCGCCGCCAGGCTGCGGCCGTAGAGGCCGGCGATGACGTTGCCGATGCCGGCCAGCCGCCGGCTCGACCCGCGCTCGCCGCCGTCTGCGAAGCCGGCCAGCGATGCCGGCACGAGAGACAGCGCGACGAACGAGGAGATGATCACCGCCACCGCCAGCACGATGCCGAACTCACGGAACAGGCGTCCCGCGGTGCCCGGCAGAAACGCGATGGGCACGAAGGCGGCGACCAGCACGGCGGTGGTGGCCACCACCGCGAAGAACACCTGGCGCGCCCCCAGCACGGCGGCGGCCCGGGCGCCGAGACCCTCGAGGCGCCGCCGCTGGACGTTCTCCAGCACGATGATGGCGTCGTCGACGATCAGGCCGGTGGCCAGCACCAGGGCCAGCAGGGTCAGGATGTTGATGGAGAAGCCGAGTATCCAGATGGCCGCCACGGTGCCCAGCAGCGCGATCGGTATGGCGATGCTCGGCACCAGGGTGACCCGCATGGAGCCCGAGAACACCCGGATGACGCCGATCACCACCAGCGTCGCCAGCAGCAGCGAGGTCACCACCTCCCGCACAGAGCCGCGTATGAACTCGGCGTTGTCGGAGATCTTGGCGAGCCGGACCGTGTCGAACCGGTCGTTCAGCCGCGCCAGCGCGCGGTCGACCTGATCGGCGATCTCGATGGTGTTCGAGCCCGCCTGGCGCACCACCTCCAGACCCACGACCCGCCGCCCGTCGAGCCGGCTGAAGGACTGGGCGTCCTCGGGGCCGAACACGACGCTGGCGATGTCGCCGATCCGGGTGCTGCCGCGCACCACCAGCTCCTCGATGGCGGCCTCGGTCACGGCGGACGCGTCGGCCCGCACCAGCAGACTCTGATCCGCAGACCGGAAACTGCCTACCGGCACGTCGAGGGCGGCCTCGCGCAGCACCTCGGCGACGTCGCTGATCGACAGGCCGAAGCTGGACATGCGCAGCGGGTCGACGACCACGCGCAGCATCCGCTGCCGCTGGCCGAACAGCGGCACGTCGGCGACGCCGGCGATGGAGATCAACTCGGGCACGACGTCCTGCTCCACCACCCGGGTGAGCGACGCCTCGTCGAGCACGTCGCTGTAGGCGGCCAGCGTCAGAATCGGTTCCGCGTCCTCGTCCGCCTTGAACACGGTGAGCTGCTCGATGTTGTCGGGCAGTTCCCGGGACACGCGGCTGACCGCCTCACGGACGTCCGCAGCGGCGGCATCCAGCGCCACGCCGGGCTGAAACTCGACGCGGATGCGGGTGTTGTTCTCCTCGGAGGCGGACTCGATGGCGCGCACCCCGGACACCCGGGCCACGGCGCCTTCCAGAATGCTGGTCACCTCGGCGTCCATGGTCTCCGGGGAGGCGCCCAGGTACTGGGCCCGGACGCTGACGATCGGCCGGTCCACGTCCGGCAGCTCGCGAACCTCGACGCCCAGCAGCGCCGCGAGGCCGGCGATGACGATGAGCAGGTTCATCACCGTCACCAGCCAGGGCCGGCGCACGCCCAGCGCGGGCAGGTCGAGCCGCGGCGCGCTCACCGTGCGCCCCCCTCCGCGGCGCCGCCCAGCACGGCACGGGCGTCCCGCGCCAGCGCGTCCGGGTCCAGGGTGCGCACGGGCGTGCCCTGACGCATGCGTTGCACGCCTTCCGCCACCACGCGATCGCCCGCCGCCAGCCGGGCGTCGAGCAGCACGCGTCCCTGGCGGCGCTGCACCACCCGGGCGTCCACCCGCGCCGCGCGGCCGTCGCGAATGGCCCACACGTAGGGCCCGCTGGCGCCCCATTGCAGCGCCACCTCCGGCACCACCGGCCAGATCGCGCCTTCCAGGTCCAGCAGCACGCGGAAGCTCATGCCGGGCCGCAGGCGGTCGTCGTCGTTGGGCAGCCGCGCCCGAACGGTGAAGCTCCGGGTCAGCGGGTCGATCCGGCTGCCCACCGTGACCACCGGGCCGCTGGCCGCGAGCCGGTCCGCCGTCCAGGTCTCCACGTCGATGATGTCGCCGGGCTCGACCCGGCCGACGAACGCCTCGGGAACCTCGAAGAACACCAGCAGCGAGGACCGGTCGTCGAGGGTGGTGATCAGGGTGGCCGGCTCGATCCGGTCGCCCGGCTCCACGTCGGTGAGACCGACGATGCCGGCGAACGGCGCGCGCACGTAGCGGTGATCCAGGGCGACCCGGGCCCGGTCGAGCTCGATGCGGGCGGACTCCAGGGCGGTGCGCGCCGCGTCCAGGGTGGTCGGCGGCACCGCGTCGGCGCCGCGGGCCTTCTCGTAGCGGCGGAACAGCACCCGGGCGTCCTCCAGGGCGACCTCGGCGAGCTCCACCGCCAGCTTCTGGTCCCTGGCGTCCAGGGCCACGAGCAGATCGCCCGCGGACACCGCCTCGCCGCCGTCGAAGGTGACCGTCTCGACCTCCCCGGAAGACTCGGGATGGAGCTCCACGGAACGGAACGCCCGGGACGTCCCGACCGCTTCGATGAGATTCGCTTCGGCCTCGAACACCGCGGCCGCGGCGACCACGGGAATCGCGTCGCGCCCGGACCCGCCGCTCGCGGCGGGCGGGTCCGGCGGGCTGCAGCCGGCGGCGAGCAAACACAGCAGCGTCAGCGCCAGCCGGCCTGCGCTGTTCGGGCAACTTCCGATGTTCATCCCGTCAAGCAACCAGATTCCCCGTGAAACGGCGGTGAATGAATCGATCGGCAGCCGGCGGCGCCGGCTGCCGTGGCGCTGTCACCTCACGGGTCGTGCCCGCTCAGGCTGCCGGATAGGCCGACCCGCCGTCGATCTTGAGAATCGATCCCGTGGTGTAGCTGGACGCGGCACTGGCGAAGTACAGGGCGGCGCCCACCACTTCCTCCGGCTCTCCGCCCCGCTGCAGCGGAATGTGATCCCGGGCGCGCGCCTCGAAGGCCGCCATGTCCCAGGCCTTGCTGATGTCGGTGAGGAACGGCCCGGGCATGATGCAGTTCACCCGCACCTTGGGCGCGTAGGCCCGGGCGAGGCCGAGGGTCATGGCGTTCAGGCCGGCCTTGGCCATGCCGTAGGGCAGCTCGGTCGGCGTCGGCTGCACCGCGGCGATGCTGCTGACGTTGATGATGGAGCCACCCTCCCCGGCCGCCATGCGTTCGCCGATGAGCGACGACAGCCGGAACGGGCCTCGCAGGTTGACCTCCAGAACCTTGTCGTAGAGCGCCTCGGACACGGCGGTCAGCGACTCGTACAGGGGCGACATGCCGGCGTTGTTGACCAGCACGTCGACCCGCCCGAAGGCTTCGTAGGCCGCTTCGGCGAGGCGGTCGCCGTCGTCCCAGTTGCCTGCGTGGTAGGCCACCCCGATGCACGGCCGGCCGGTCTCTTCGGCGACCTGCGCCGCCGCGGCCTCGCAGGCTTCCTGCTTGCGGCTCGCGATCACCACGCTCGCGCCCGCCCGGGCGAAGGCCCGGGACATCTCGAGTCCCAGGCCCCGGCTGCCGCCGGTGATGACCGCCACCTTGCCGGACAGGTCGAAGAGGTCTGCGTTGCCTTTGCTCATCCTATGGTCTCCCCCGGTTTCACGCGCGCGAGCGCCTTATCGACGTAGGCGCGCGCCGCGTCGGCATCGCCCCAGCCGCGAACCTTCACCCACTTGCCGCGCTCGAGATCCTTGTAGTGGGCGAAGAAGTGCTCGATGGTGTGCACCAGCCCCTCGGGCAGATCCGCCGCGGAGCTCACGCGATCGTAGATCCGCGCGACCTTGGACACCGGAACCGCGACGATCTTGGCGTCGTCGCCGGCTTCGTCCTCCATCTCCAGCACGCCGATGGGCCGGCAGGTGATCACGGTGCCGGCGATCAGCGGATGCGGCGTCACCACCATCACGTCCAGCGGGTCGCCGTCGTCCGCCAGCGAGTCCGGCACGTAGCCGTAGTTGCACGGATAGAACATCGCCGTGGCCATGAAGCGGTCGACGAACACCGCCCCGGTTTCCTTGTCGACCTCGTACTTCACCGGACCGGTGTTGGCGGGAATCTCCACCACCACGTTGATCTCGTCGGGCGCCTTGTCACCGGGGCCGACGTGCTTCAGGCTCATGCGGAACTACCTCCATCCATCACAAGTACCGAATTTCACAGATGCCGCCCGTCACGAATGCCGAGCGAGGGTGCGCCGCGCACCCCGGGACCGGCCGCCCGTCAGTTGACGTGACGTTCCATGCCCTCCCAGTAGGGTTTGCGCAGCTCGCGTTTGAGAATCTTGCCCGAAGGATTGCGCGGAAGCTCGTCGATGAAGTCCACGCTCTTGGGCAGTTTGTAACCGGCGATCCGCTGCCGGGCGAAGCCCACCAGCTCGTCCGGCGTCACCGACTCGCCGGGCTTGAGCACCACCACGGCCTTCACCGCCTCGCCCCAGCGCTCGTCGGGCACGCCGATCACGGCCACGTCCGCTACCGCCGGATGTCCGAACAGCGCGCTCTCGACCTCCGCCGGATAGATGTTCTCGGCGCCGGACACGATCATGTCCTTGACGCGGTCGTGCACGTACACGTAGCCGTCCTCGTCCAGATAGCCTGCGTCGCCGGTGTGCACGTAGCCGTCCACCAGCGTCTTTTCCGTGGCCTCCGGCAGATTCCAGTAACCCTTCATGTTCACCGGTGAGGCGATGCAGATCTCGCCGACCTGGCGCGGCGGCAGCGCCCGGCCTTCCTCGTCCACCACCTTGAGCTTCACGCCCGGGAACGGCTTGCCGGCGGAGCGCATGCGCTCGTTGCCGTTCAGGTCGTGGTCCTCGGGCGGCAGGTAGGTGGCCGAGCCGGTGGTCTCGGTCATGCCGTAGAGCTGGACGAAGCCGCACTGGAACACCTCGATGGCCTCCCGCAGCAGATCCAGCGGGATCGGCGACGCGCCGTAGCAGATGAAGCGCACCGTCGCGTAGTCCGTTTCCCGGGCCTTCGGGTGCTGCAGCACCATGCGGATCGCCGCCGGCACCAGAAACATCTTGGAGATGCCGTAGGTCTGAATCATCTCCAGGGTGGTGCCCGGATCGAATTCCCGGACGACGATGTTGCGGGCCCCCGGACGCAGCCCCATCAGGCCCCAGCCGACGCCGCCGATGTGGAAGCTCGGCATCGCCACCAGATTGACGTCGTCCTCGGTCCACTCGTTGAAGGCCATGTCGTCCGCCGGCGGGTAGGCCCACAGGTCGAAGAAGCAGCGGTGCATGAGCTGCACGCCCTTCGGGTGACCCGTGGTGCCGCTGGTGTACATCTGGATGGCCACGTCGTCGGTGGTCACCGGCACCCCGGGGTCGCCGTCGTCCTGAGCGTCCCGCCAGCTCTCGAAGGACGGCCATTCGGCGTGCCCCGGCTCCATGGCGACGATGCGCTTCAAGCTCGGCACGTCGCCGCGGATCTGCTCGGCGAGGGCGTAGAAGTCGGGACCGACGAACAGCACCTCGGCCTGGCTGTCGTTGAGGATGTAGGCGACCTCCGGCGGCGCCAGGCGCCAGTTGATGCCCACGGACACGGTGTTGGACTTGGCGCAGCCGAACACGATCTCGTAGAAGTGATCCGAGTTCTTGTCCATGAAGCCCACCCGGGCGCCCGGCCGGAGGCCGTCCGCCAGCAGCCCGTTGGCCACCTGGCTGGCATGCCGGTCGAGCTCCGCGTAGGACGTGGACCGCCCCTCGAACAGCATGGCCTCGTCCCCCGGGCGCTCCCTGGCGTGAAAGCGGGTCAGATCGCCCAGGGTGTCGATGTCTTCCAGCGCCTGCGGCACCGCGTTGCTCATGGTCCCTCCTGTTACGTCCCGGTAAGCGTGGCGAATCGGCTCAGAACGAGCGCGGCATCTTCAGCACGTGCTCGCCGATGTAGCTCAGAATGAGATTGGTGGAGATCGGCGCGATCTGGTAGAGCCGGGTCTCCCGGAACTTGCGCTCGATGTGATATTCCTTGGCGAAGGCGAACCCGCCGTGGGTCTGCATGCACACGTCCCCCGCGTGCCAGGACGCCTCGGAGGCGAGCATCTTCGCCATGTTGGCCTCGGCGCCGCAGGGCACGCCGGCATCGAACAGGCGTGCCGCCTTCTCGACCATCAGCCCGGCGGCCTGGACCTCGGCGTAGCAGCGGGCGATGGGAAACTGCACGCCCTGGTTCTGGCCGATGGGCCGGCCGAACACCTCCCGCCCGGTGGCGTAGGCGGACGCCTTGTCGATGAAGTACAGGCCGTCGCCGACGCATTCCGCCGCGATCAGAATGCGCTCGGCGTTCATGCCGTCGAGGATCACCTTGAATCCCTGGCCTTCCTCGCCGAGCAGGTTCTCCCGCGGCACCTCGAGATCGTCGAAGAACAGCTCGCAGGAATGGTGGTTGATCATCGACTCGATGGGCCGGACGGTGAGGCCGTTGCCCAGCGCCGCCTGGACGTCGACGATGAACGCCGACAACCCCTCGGTCTTCTTCTTCACCTGATCCCGCGGCGTGGTCCGGGCCAGCAGCACCATCAGGTCGGAGTGCTCGATGCGGCTGATCCACACCTTCTGGCCGCTGATCCGGTAGACGTCGCCGTCCCGGCGGGCGACCGTCTTGAGGCTGGTGGTGTCGGTTCCCGTGGTCGGCTCGGTGACGCCGAAGCTCTGCAGCCGCAGCTCGCCGGCGGCAATGGCGGGCAGGTACTGTTTCTTCTGCGCTTCGCTGCCGTGGCGCAGCACCGAGCCCATGACGTACATCTGCGCATGACAGGCGCCGGCGTGGGCGCCGGACCGGCAGACCTCCTCCATCACCACCGCCGCCTCGCGCACGCCGAGGCCGGCGCCGCCGTACGCCTCGGGAATCAGCACGGTGAGAAAGCCCGCCTCGGTCAGCTCGCGGACGAACTCCGTCGGGTAGCCACGGTCCCGATCGAGGGCCAGCCAGTAGTCCTCGCCGTAGCGGCCGCAGAGCTGGCGCACGGCGCTGCGGATCTCCGCGATCTCGGGGCTGTCGCCGATGCCGGTCGGATCGCTCATCGGCTCCCCGGTGACGAGCGGGACGAGGTCGAGCGAGTGCTCGAAGCGGTGGACGAGGTGGCCAAAGCGCTCGAACCACGCCGTCTGGAAGGTGGCATCGTTGGGCATGAAAGGCGCGAAAAAGTAG
>MDTG01376640.1_pt1 | contig 11586 bp, 11 predicted proteins | sample 811421 | NCBI WGS metagenome assembly MDTG01 (sample SAMN05326645, study PRJNA326480) | marine metagenome | isolation source: seawater | place: Pacific Ocean: South East | collected 2011
CTGCTTTTGTTGCAAACAATTTATATATTCTTGATAGAAATGTAAGAATGGCCACTATGTTAGGTATCGTTGGAGCTGGCGGGATAGGTTATGAATTACAATCATCATTTAGAATGTTTGAATATGAACGAGTTTCAGCAATAATAATTCTTATATTTTTTACAATTTTTTTTATAGATAATTTTTCATCATATATTAGATCGAAAATAAAATAATTATTCCGTTATAATGGTTTTTTAAATCATAAAATATTCATACCAAAGCCAAAAGTATAGTAATTCTCAATATAAATAGAGTTTTTCACATAATTATTATTAATATAAGTCCTTAAATTAGACACATATAAAAATTATAAACCGAATTTAAAATGACCATTAAAACAATAAATACTGTCGGCACCGGATATAGTGGCGCTTCTGCTATCTATGAATTTTTACAAAAAACAAATTTATTTTATGATCCTTTTCCTAATAGTCAATTCTCAATCTCTTATGATCCAGGAGGATTGTTAGATCTAGAGAATGTAATTAAAAATCAATTTACTATAAATAAATCAACACTTGCACATAACAAATTTTTTGAATTAATTAAATTTTATTGTGATCAAAATAGTAGATTTAAAACAGGCAAAAATTTAATAAAATATAATAAACATTTAAATAATCTACTTAAAAACTTTTTAAATAATATTATAGTTTTAGAATACAATGGGGAAACAGCATTAACTAATTATAATAGTGGTCTCTATGAACAACTTAGATTTAAAATTTTAAATTACTTATATAAATTTAAAAAAGAAAAAAGAAAAAATAGAAAAAAATTGTTTATGTTTTGTGATATTGAAATTTTTGAAAAAGAGGTAAAGAAATTATTTTCCGAAATTTTTATTATAAATAATAAAGACGAAAAAGATATTATTTTAGAGCATGCTGGGACTATATTTCATCCTAAATCCTCATTAAAATATTTTAGTAATCCCTATAGTCTTTGTGTATTTCGAGATCCAAGAGATATTTTTTCTGAACTAAAAAGGAAAAATTTTAAATTTCCAGGCTATAATGTAGAAATATTCTGTAGTTGGTATGAAAATATACAAAAAAAAATTAGTTTAGAAGAAAAGTTAGATAAAAAGGTATTATTTTTCAATTTTGAAGATTTTGTAATAAATAAAATTGAAACAATAAATAAAATTTTTGATCATATTCATTACGAAAGATTAGATATTAACAATGTTGATTTTAATTTTAATAGATGTGAAAAAAATGTAAATAAATTTAAAAAAGAATTACATAATAGTGAAATTGAATATATCGAAAAAAAATTAAAAAAATATTTATACTCTTTTTAAAAATGATTAAAATTGGAAAAATAAAAATAGGTCAAAATAAAATACCAAAGTTAATCTCTGAAATTTCAGGTAACCATGGTGGCAACTTATCTAATGCTATGAAACTAATAAAGCTTGCTGCCAAAAATGGAACTGATTTGATAAAGTTACAAACTTACGATCCAAATAATTTGACATTAAATTCAAACAGATCTGACTTTGTTATTAAGGACAAAAAAAATTTATGGAGTAGAAAGAGATTATATGATCTTTATTCAAAAGGCCAGACCTTGAGAGAATGGCACTATAAAATTTTTCAAGAGGCAAAAAAAAAAATATAGAATGTTTTTCATCAGTGTTTGATGAAACCGATATTGAATTTTTAGAAAAATTTAAAGTTCCGGCATACAAAATATCCTCTTTTGAAAGCACACATTTCCCATTAATAGAAAAAGTCTTAAAAACAAAAAAACCAATTCTTATTTCAACAGGTCTTAACACCTTAAAAGAGTTGGATAGATTAATAAATTTCTTGAGAAAAAAAAATTGTAAAAATTTTGGTATTTTAAAATGCACAAGTTCTTATCCCGCGAATTCTAAAGATCTTAATTTAATCACTATAAAAGATATGATATCAAGGTACGGATGTGAAGTTGGTTTTTCCGATCACTCTATAGGTTTTAATGCAGTCATAGGGTCAATTCACCAGGGTGCTAGTTTTATAGAAAAACATATCTGTTTGAATAAAAAAATAGGTATTGATTCTAAATTTTCTTTGAAAGTTGACAAAATTAAATCATTAAAAAAAGAAATTTTATTAGCTTATCACTCAAAAGGTAGAATTTTCTATGGACCTACTAAAAATGAGTTATCTTATCTAAGATTTAGAAGATCAATTTATGCCGCAAAAAGAATAAAAAAAGGGGAGAAATTTACTAAGGAAAATATAAAAATAGTAAGACCTGCCTTTGGACTAGAGCCAAGATATTATAATTTTTTGCTAGGAAAAAAATCCAAAAAAAGTATAAGCTTTGCTAGTCCAATTAAGTGGAATAATGTTAATAATTCAAAAAAAAATATTAAAAAATAATATATATAAAATTTAAAAATTATAAAAAAATGAAAAACTCATATTTAATTACTGGAGGAACTGGTAGTTTTGGAAGTGCATTTGTAGAAAAATTATTGAAATCAAAAATAAAAATTCAAAGACTGGTAATATTTAGCAGAGATGAGTTAAAACAGTCTGTTATGGAAGAAAAATATCCGAAAAAAAAATATCCATTTATTAGATTTTTTTTAGGCGATATAAGAGACCTTGAAAGACTCTCATTTGCAACAAGAAATATTGAAAATATTATACATGCAGCAGCACTAAAACAAGTTCCAGCAGCAGAATATAATCCATTTGAGGCAGTAAAAACAAATATAATTGGTGCACAAAATCTAATCTTAGCTTCAATTAGTAATAGAGTAAAAAAAATAGTTGCTTTATCAACTGATAAAGCTTGTGCACCTATTAATTTGTATGGAGCTACAAAATTATGTTCTGATAAACTTTTTGTATCAGCAAACAATATTGTAGGAAAGTCAGATACTAGATTTTCAGTTGTAAGATATGGGAATGTTTTTGCAAGCAGGGGGTCTGTGTATAATATTTTTAAGTTATACAATAAAAAAGGATACTTTCCAATTACAGATACAAGAATGACAAGATTCAATATTACTCTAAATGAAGCAACAAACATGGTTTTAAAAATTTTAAAAAAAATAGAGGGTGGAGAAATATATGTACCAAAATTAAAAAGTTTTCGAATAATCGATTTAGCAAAAGCTATAAACCCTAAAAACAAAATTAAAATTTCTGGAATAAGAGCTGGTGAAAAAATTCATGAACAGATGATTTCTTCAAGTGATAGTTATAGCACTTTAGAATTAGATAATTTTTATGCAATTCTTCCTCAAGGAAATTTAAATCTGATTAACAAATTCAAAAAAAAAAATAAATCAAATATGGTTAAGCCTGGATTTGAATACTCAAGCGATAAAAACGGTTCATATCTTTCTTTGAATGAATTAAAAAAAATAATAAAAGAACACGAAAAATAAAAATCTTGTAAAATTATTATGACAAAAATTTGTGTGATTGGCCTAGGTTATGTTGGTTTGCCAATACTATTAAAATTGTCAAATAAATATAGGTGTGTTGGATTTGATAATAATTTAGAGAGAATTAAAGATCTTAAAAAAGGCAATGATAAATTTCGAGAATTTAAAAAAAAAGAGTTAAATAAAAAATCTGTTCTATATTCTAATTCTCTTAATGACTTAAAGGATTGCAATTTATTCATTGTTACTGTACCTACACCAATCTACAAAAATAAAAAACCAGATCTTTCTCATTTAAAAGATGTATGCTATAAAATTTCAAAAATAATTAACAAAAAAAATATAATAGTTTTTGAATCTACTGTTTACCCTGGACTTACAAATAATTTCTGCATACCAATACTTGAAAAATTAAGCAAACTTAAGGAGGGAGTGGATTTTTTTGTTGGCTACAGTCCTGAGAGAGTAAATCCTGGTGATAAAAGTCATACTCTTAAGATGATCAATAAAATACTTGCTTATCCTCATTCTTTTAAAAAATCTGAGATAATCAAAGTCTACTCAAATTTAGGAAAAAAAATTATATTTTCAAATAATATAATTGAGGCAGAAACAGCAAAAGTAATCGAAAACATTCAGAGAGATGTAAATATAGGACTAATTAACGAAATATATCTAGCATGCAATAAACTTAAAATTAATTTTAAAAATGTAAATTACTTAGCGTCCACAAAGTGGAATTTTCTTAATTTTAAACCTGGTCTTGTCGGTGGTCATTGTTTACCAGTCGATCCTTATTATTTTTCATATATTTGTAAACAAAATAATTTTAATACCAAAATAGCATTAGCTGGTAGAAGCATTAATGACTCAATGACTAACTTAATTATTAAAAATATAAAATATGAAATAAACGTAAAAAAACTTGCTAAAAAAAAAATTTTAATCTGTGGCTTAACTTACAAAAAAAATGTTGCTGATCTAAGAAATTCTTTATCTCTTAAAATCTATAATAAAATAAAAAAAAAAATATAAGAGGATATGATCCTTTGATTAATGAAATGTTAGCAAAGAAACATGGCTTGATTTATAAGAAAAAAGATTTTAAAAAATTTAATGTCTATATACTTCTTACAAAACATACAATTTTAGAAAAGAAGATAAAAAGTTTAAAGAACAAAATTATTATAAAACCAATTTAGAGTATATCTATATTAAATATGAAAATAGTATATGTAGCAGAAACCTCTTTAACAAATAAAAGTGCTTATACTCAGCACGTCGTGAAAATGTGTGATGCCTTTTGCCAACTAAATCATGATCTAATTTTATATTTACCAAAAGTAGGAGAAAATTTTGTTTTCGAAATATTAAAAAAAAAATTTTTGTTAATGGCTGAAAAAGAATTTAAAATAAAATCATTAATTGATAAAAAACTTACTAACTTTTTTTTTAAATTATTTTTCCTAAGAAAAGTATTAAAAAATGTTAAATCTGATAAACCAGATTTAATTATAACCAGAAGTTCATTATCAAGTATTTTATTTAGTATTTTTGGGATAAAACATATTTTAGAAATTCATTCAGAGTTTCAATCTCTTACAAAATTTTTAATGATTAATTTGAAATTTATTGAGTCAAATTATATAAAAAAAAAAATTTTAATATCTGAGTCTTTAAACAAAATTTTTAAGTTTAAAAAAATTGAGTATATAGTTCTACATGATGGTGTTGATGTAAAAAATTTTAAAGTTAGCAAGGAAAGAAATCAAATAAAAAAAGTTTGCTACACAGGTAGTTTCTATAAAGGTAGAGGTATTGAGCTAATAATTGAACTAGCAAAAAATTTTAAAGATTTAAAATTTGAACTTTATGGGCAAACTGATGATAAATTAAATATACAGTTAGATAATATTAAAATATTTGATCATGTAGACTATTGCGATGTTCCAAATATTCTTTATAGTTCTGATATACTTTTAATGCCTTATGCTAATCAGGTTTTTGTAAGATCAAAATCATTAAACACTGCTGACTACTGTTCACCTTTAAAAATGTTTGATTATTTAGCATCTGGAAAAATAATTATTTCATCAAAATTAAGTGGAATTTGCGAAGTACTAAAACACAATAAAAATTCTATAATTGTTGAGGAGTATAAATATGAATTATGGAAAAAAGAAATAAGTAAAATTTTAAGAAAAGAATATGATATTCCAAGAATAAAAAAAAATGCAGTTGAAACAGCAAATGATTTTACATGGATCAAAAGAGCGTCTACAATTATAAAAATCTAATAAGTGAAATTTATAAGATTTTAAATTTTTTTATAAGGAAAAATTAATGAAGAAAAAATATAACATATTTATAAAAAAATGAAGATATTGGTTACGGGAGCTGCTGGATTTATAGGATACAATTTTTGTAATTATTTATTATTAAAAAACAAGTCTTTTAAAATTTATGGCATTGATAATATGAATAATTATTATGATGTCAGTTTAAAAAAAAAAAGATTAAATATTTTAAAAAAGTATAAAAAATTTAGATATTTTAAAATTGATATTAACAATAAAAAAAAATTAGAAAAAATATTTAAAATTAACAAGTTTGACTTTGTATTTAATTTTGCTGCTCAAGCAGGAGTTAGATATTCTATAAACCATCCCCGAAAATATATTGATACAAATATTGTAGGTTTTTATAATGTTATAGAAAATTCAAAGAAGTATAAGATTAAAAGATTGTTTTATGCTTCTTCAAGCTCTGTATATGGGGAAAACGAAAATTTTCCTCTTAAAGAAAACGAAAAAATAAATCCGAAAAATATTTATGGATTATCAAAAAAATTAAATGAAGATATTAGCCAAATATTTAATAAGTATTACAATCTAAAATCGACAGGTTTAAGATTTTTTACAGTTTATGGAGAGTGGGGAAGACCAGACATGATGATGATGAAATTAATTGAATGCCATTATAAGAAAAAAATATTTTATCTTAATAATTTTGGTAACCATACTCGAGATTTTACTTATATTGGTGACGTAGTTAAAATACTTGAAAACTTACTTATAAATAACAAAAAACTCAAAGATAAAGATATTCTTAATGTATGTTCTAATAAACCAATTAACTTGATTAATATTATATTATTCATGAAAAAAAATTTTATTAGTCCCAAAATTAAAAAGGTGCCACTGCAACAAGCTGATATTATTAAAACTCATGGCGATAATAAAAAAATTAAAAAATATGCCAAATTTAACAAATATTCAGATTGGAAAGAGTGCATTAAGAAATTAATTATCTGGTACAAAAAAAATATGATTTAATTATGAGACAAATTTATATAATTTTATTTCAAATATTAAATAATTTTGATTTTAGATATAGATACAGACCAATCTCAAACCATTTAGATAAACTTAGAATGTTTTGTTTAAAAAAGTGCGGAGCAAAAATTGGTAAGAATTCAAGAATTGGGTGTAATGCTTTTATCTTAAATTTTGAGAATTTATCTTTAGGTGATAATTCTTCAATTGAAAAAAATTGTGAAATTTTTAATTATGATTTATTCACTGTTGGAAGCAATGTAGAGATTGGTACCCAATTATATGTTAATACAAGCAATCATAGAGTAGAAAATAATAATTTGCCTATAGCTAAACAAGGAGCTTTAAACAAAAAAATTACTATAGAGTCTGATGTGTGGATTGGTGCAAGAGCGACAATATTAAGCGGTGCCTATATCTCAAAAAGAGTTGTGTTAGGCGCGGGTTCTATAGTAGTTTCTAAAATATTAAATTCAAATAAAATTTATGCTGGAAATCCAGCAAAAGAAATAAAAGATTTATAAATGTCTAAAATAAAATTTGTTAACCATTCTTCTTTTTTAGTTGAAACGAGTAAAAACATTTTTCTTTGTGATCCATGGTATGAAGGTAGCGCATTTTTCAATGGCTGGAACTTAGTTTCACAAGAGAATAATAATAGCGTAATTATCAAAACTTTAAGTGAAAAGAAAAAAAATATTAATATTTGGTACTCGCATGAACATTCAGATCATTTTTCTATAAATTTCTTGAAATCTTACAATTTGAAAGATCAAACACAATTTTTTTATAAAAAAACATCCGATAAAAGAGTTTTTAACTTTATAAGAAAAAATTTTAAAATTAAAGAAATAGAAAAAGGAGAAAAAGTTTTTCTTGACGAAAAACTGAATTTTAAAGGATTTTCTTATAAAAATACCGATGACTCATTTTGTCATTTAAATTTAGATGGTAAGCATATTTTGAATCTTAATGATTGTGTTGTTAAAACTAAAGAAGATTGTGATTATATTAGTGATCTAATCAAAAAAAAACAGGTGGATTATATTTTTGTTCAATTTAGCTATGCTACTTGGAGAGCGTCAAAAAATGAAAGACAAAAGATGGCAACAGATAAAATTCAGAGACTAAAACTTATATTTGAATATTTTAAACCCACCGTTCTTTTTCCTTTTGCTTCATATATTTATTTCTCTCACGAAGAAAACCAAGATATGAATGACTCAATTAATACTCCGTCTAAGGTTTATAATTCTAATACTCTGAAAGAATATAAAGACAAAATTGTTTTTTTAAAACCTATGGACGAAATTGACTTGAAAACATTAAATATTAATGAACTAAAAATATTGAATTTAAATGCGGTAAAATATTGGGAGGAAAAATATAGATTAATTAGTAATCAAAATCTTAATAAAAAAAAATTTTCATACGACTTAAATCAATTAGAAGAAATATTTGATAAATATATAGATAATATAAAAAAAAATTATCTTTTTCTCGGATATTTGTTAGAATTTTTTGGCTTCATAAAACCTTTTACAGTAAAAGTTTCAGACCTTAATAAAACTTTTAAACTTTCATATAAAAATAACTTAAAAATTTCTGATCAATATCATGATATAGAATGTACTTCAGAAGTTTTATTTTCAATGCTTAAATTTGAGTATGGCTGGGATGGAGTAAAAATATCGGGACGCTTTAATTCGTCTGAAGGGAATAACTATTTAAAAATTAATAGATTTTTCTTTTTACAAAGCAGGATGAGAAACGGACAAACACTTTTTAATTTAACTGATTTAATTAAGTATTTACTTTATATGTTTTATAGAAGATTTCTTATGAGATCAGTTTAATCTTTAATTTTTGATTTTTTTTTAAAATGTTCAGATAAATAAATTGAAAGTGCAACAATAGTTGCAGTAGGGCTTAAACTTCCACTTGTTGGAAAAACTGACGAACTACATATATATGTTTTCTTCAGTCCTATAATTTTAAGCTGTTTATCCACAAAACTAATTTTTCTATCTGGGTTATAGCAAGTTCCACCCATATGATGAGACGCATCTATAGCCACTTTATTAAAGTCAATTTTTTTTAACTGGGATTTATTAATTTTTTCTTCTGTAAAATTTTTTAATATTGTTTCATATAGTTCTAAAAACGTATCATAATCTTTTTTATTTAATTTATAGTCAGCTATAATTTTATTTTTTTTGTAATGAATTTTATTATTAATATTTGGCTCCATTTCTAGATGGAAAATCATTTTATAAACTTCTCTATCAAAATTTAATTTTAAAATTTCACTTATTTTTAATTTAAATAAACCGTATAGATTTTTAAAAACTCTAATAAAATTGTTTTTTTTTAAATGTAAATATACAGAGTCTTTAAAAAATCTTTCTTTAACTGGAATAAATCTGACACAGGTATTTAATAAATTTTTATTTTTTTGAATTTTTCTTGGCAAGCTAAGTGCCTCAAATTTTTGGAAATTTTTTGAATTATGTACAATATTTTTTTTCAAATTAATGTTTTTTTTTAGATTTAATAATTTCCCATATCTTATTTTAGGATGGTTCATAAAATTTTTACCCAAAATTTTCTTATTAATTGAAGGAATTTTCTTTTTATTTATGGATTTATTCAATAACTTAATGGTTTCAAGAGAGCCTGCACACAAAATTAGATGATTGCTTGTAATCCTTGATATATTTTTATTATTCTTAAAAAATACTATTGGAATCTTTTTTTCCTCAAAATATTCGATTTTACAATTTGTTATTAAATCTATTTCATCTAAATTAAGAAACGATTTGAAATTTACGCGATCTTTTGGAATGATCACTTCCCTTTTGTGAAAATTTGAATCATTTTGAATTTTAGAAAATTTAGGTACTTTTAATTTATATCTATTTTCTACTTGGTTATACAATCTTAATAATTTTGCATGACTAATTGGCCAAAGATTTATTTGTTTATAATTAGTTTTATTATACATTTCAAAGTTTTCAAAATATGTTGATCCAGATCCCCATACATTAGATGCGCCTCCAACTTTAAATACTCTTGAGTCTGATTTTATATTTAAATTTTTGCTGATTACGCTTTCTCCAGAGATCTTTGTTTTATTTAAATCACCTCTTTCAATTAAGACTATTTTTTTTTTTTTTAAACCTTTATTTATTTCACACGCCAACGATATTCCAGCTGGTCCAGAACCTACTATTAAAAAATCTATATTTTTATTTTTATATTTTAATAGGAAATTATTTATTTCTTTTTTTGAGTTAAAGTTATATATCATTCAATTAACAATTTTATTTAGATAATTGATTAATTTTTTATTCGATAAATTTTTTATAAAATTTAATTCAAAAAAATATAGATTTTCTCTAGCATCATTATAATTGAAAACATCATCAAATTTTATTTCATCTGAATAAATCATTTTATTAAAACTATGAAAATCTTTGTAACTTTCCAAAGTATCTAATGCGGGCCAATTATATTTTACAATTTTAAAATTTTTACTGAGATTACTTAAAAATCCATTATTTAATAAAAAAAAAGGAATTCCGTAATGAAACCCACCAACTTTAGTATTTTCGAATATTTCAGGTAGATAAATTTTATCACTTCCTTTAAAAAATTTTTTAATTATCATAATTTTTTTAAAAAAAATTTTGTTTCTTTTTTCTAGATTATTTATACTTTGAATAGCTTTTGGAATTCCAAGTGGATGAATTCGACCTTTTCCAAGAATACCAATTTTAGTTAAATATTTGTCATTTTTAACTGGCCTATTTATATGGTGAAAAGCCAACATTTTTCTATTTAAGTTCTCAAAGTTAGTTAATACGATACCTCCTTCTCCTGATGAAATTGCTTTTTCACCTTGCATACTAGAGAAACCACCTAGTCCGATAGTGCCAGTGAACTTATCTTCAATTTTAGCCCCTTGAGAATGACTAAAGTCCTCAATAATTTTTATATTTTTAAAATTTAATTTATTTATAGTATTGATGTTTTGAGGAAACCCATAAGCATGTGTCAAAATAATAAAGTCAGCTTTATCAAGGACATCATCCTTAGGTAAAATTACCTGTAAATTTTTATCAACATCTAAATAAACGATCTTGCATCTTAAATTTAAGAGCAATGATATAATAGATGGAAATGATAATTTAGATATTAAAACTACAGAATTTTCTTTTATTCCACATGCGTAGAATAAAGACGTCGCTGCTGTGGTACCATTTGAAAATGTGAGGCAATACTTACTTTTAAAATATTTAGAAACACTATCTTCAAATTTTAATAAATAATTAGGATATTTGGTATCCCAATTTGCTAATGAATAAAAAAATACCTTTAAACTATAAAAAAAATTATTAAAAATCTTTCGGTAAAACATATTACTTAACTATATACCAATTAGATAAAAATAAAAATATTCAGCTATTTAAAAATTTGCAAAAAAATTAAATTTACCAATAATCAGCAAATTTATAAATTAGTAAAAGATCTTTTTTTTAATAATACTACGAATTGGAAAAAAGTTTAATTTTAGAATAATATTTATTAAGATTTTGATGATAATCAAACCTATCTAAATTTTTAAACCCAAATTCTATCATTTTTTTTCTTTTTTTTTTTTTATTCCAATAATATATAATTTTTCTAGCAAGTCCCCTAAAATCTTTTACTTTAAACAAACATCCTGCTCTACCATTTAATAAAATTTCTCTTGGACCAGTTTCACAGTTGCTTGATATTATGAAGGTTTTTAATAACGCAGCTTCAATTAAC
>MDTG01038771.1_pt1 | contig 11585 bp, 12 predicted proteins | sample 811421 | NCBI WGS metagenome assembly MDTG01 (sample SAMN05326645, study PRJNA326480) | marine metagenome | isolation source: seawater | place: Pacific Ocean: South East | collected 2011
AATGGTCACCTCGAGTGTTTGACATATGCGCACGAAAACGGATGTCCTTAGGATGAAGAGACTTGTTCTGGTGCTGCTGAAGGCGGTCACCTCGAGTGTTTGAAATATGCGCACGACAAAGGATATCCTGAGAGTGTGAATTATGCAAATACTCCGAAGTAGTTTTCGAACCTGAAAGTATTACCAATAGTACGCTGAAAAATGGAAGACGGAGCTCTTGTTGATATTTTTGACGAGAAATAAGATTGGGTCGTTTTTCAAGAACCGAGAACATCGGGAACAGAAAGAAATGTTCTTGATGTTCTCGGTTCTCGCCTATTTGAAACCAATACTCGTATTACACCGAAATTACACCAAAATCACACCGTTTTGAACATATAGTATGTGTTCTTCCCCCCAAAAGGGGGGGCACCACGTTCTTCGAAAAGGAAAATGAACGACGCGTCGCCGGAGAAACCGTCCAAGAGACGAGGTGCGCGACGATTGGTCTTCTTCTTTCTCCTCGCTTTCTCTCCTTCTTTTTTACCCGTCGTCGCAAAGCGCTGTGCGGAGACCACCTTGTGATGTCTTTTGAAATGACAGACGTTATTTTTTCTCTTCTCTCGTCCTCAACCGACGACCCAAAAAACGATGATGTTGTAACATGACGAAGTCGACGAAAGCTTGCGTCGACTGGCGCGTCTCTCCGGCGTGGACTTCTCCCCGGAAATCGCCGACGCCGTCATCGAACTGTGCCGCGCGAACGTCTCGCCCGTGGCGATCGTCTCCGTGCTGAAAAGTTTGGCCGGGAGAAGGAGAGAGCAAAACTCGATGGCGTCGCCTTTGTAAAAGGGAAACAATTTTTCGTATCTTTTCTCTTCCCTTCTCTCGCCATTTAAACGACGCGCGAAACAGACGACGACGACGACGCCACCACCAAAAAGCGGGGAAGCGAAAGAACAAGAACAAGAAGAATGTTGTCGACGACGAATTGGACGACGGTTTTTGCGCGAAGGACGACGCCGCCCCTCGAGAAGGTTCGCGGGGAAAAAAGGATCGCGCGGAGGAGGATGACGAGGACGACGCGAAGAAATCTGAAAGTTCGCGCGGGATGGTTTTCCAACAACAAAGACGTGGAAGGAAGAGAGGAGTCGTGGAAAAGACAGCAAGAAATCTTAGCGAAGAGACGGAAAGGAGGTCGAATCGACGAAGAGGCGAACAAACGACGAGCTAAAGTGTCCGGTTTCATGAAGAAGACTTTGAGTAAAAAAGAGATGGATGCAATCAAGAAACAAAACACAAAAGCGGCGAACGCGTTGTCGAAAGAGGCGGTAAAAGGTGGGATTCCGTTCCCGATGGCCTCGTTTGGTATGCCTGAGTTTGACGGCGGTGAACGATTCGATTTGAGAGGTCCGTATGCGGATGAAGGATGGGTTGATCCGAAAGATTTGGAAAAGAAGAAGAAAAAGAAAGGCGGTTTGTTTGGCGGATTATTCGGGAAGTGAAAGAGATCAAGAACACGAACAAATTAGAGTCGCAATTTGTACTACGTTAACGTTTTGGAAATTCTTTTCAATATACATATAAAATGTAAGTATAGCTAGGTATAGACTGACTGTATAAATTGACAAAGAACACGCGCAATAATTATTTTGCGAATCAACTTCTTTCTATCGTTTCGCGTTGCTCGGCACATACATCGCTAAACCTCCCTCCGTACACCCACTCGCTACTAGCGCCGTATTCGGCGACCATTTCATGCACGCAACCGCACCGGCGTGTCTATTTCTCCATGGCTCCAACTCTACTCCAGTTCCCGCAGACCACACATGAATCTTCTGATCCCCACCACCAGCACACAAAATAAACTGTCCATCCGGCGTCCACGTGGGCTCTAATGGTACCAACGACGACTCCGCCCCAGGAACGTTCAGTTTCAACTTTTTCGTCCCGTTAAACGCATCAATCACGTGAATAACCCCCCCACACATGACTAAAATACTCTCCCCGTCCATGGAAAATTTCATCGTCGATACGCCATACGTCGGCAAATCCCCCGACTTGCTCAACACTGGATCCACCGTAAACGACACGAACGGACCTTGCTCGTAATTCCTCACGTCGTATAAAACGACTTCGTTCACCGACGCGGTCGCGGCAAAAATCAACCCTTGATGATCAAACTGCGCCCTCGGTACACCAGTCGGGATTTTTATAATAGCTGCGCACGACGGCGACCTTAGATCCCACATTCTCGTCGTCCCATCCACGCTGGACGTTAAAAACTGATCGGTTCTCGGGGAGACGCTAATATCTACGACTTGATCGGTATGGCCTCGGAAATACCGTAAATACGTGTTGTCGTGTATGCAGTGATACCTCACCGCGTGGTCGTTCACTAACGCATCTGCCGCTTTTTTTCCCTCCCCTGATCCTGCTTTCGGTTTGCTCGCGTACAAGATTGCTTCGGTGCTGTGCGTAAATCTCACCCCGGAACACCCGTATTTCTTACTATATAACGTTTTCGTTCTCTGACCGGTTTCGGTGTTGTAAACGTGTATGGAATCGTCGTCTGAAGTGGAGACTAAAATCGGTTCGGATTCGTGAAAATCTAGGCCGTTGATGGAGGTGGAGTCTTTATAAAAACGACCGGGTTGGAAGCGCTGCATGAGAGGAACGTCGAGAACGACCATTTTTTACGGTATTTGTTTTTTATTGAGGTTGCGATGCGTTATTGATGGAGTTTCTAAAAGCTCCTCGGCAAACGGAGCAAAAATAATGCGGTGAATTTGGAAGATTCAACAATTAGAGAGAAAAGTTGAAGGTGGGAGAGGAAGGCGCGAATGAGATTGTTTTGAGTTTGTTTTATATAGGTTTAGATTAATTCATATCTTACAGGTAATACTATACTCTTTTCTTTGTGTCTCTCTTCTCTTCCTCCCTTTCTACTAAAACTTGTTGTTTCTCTTCCTTATTACGCTCAAAACATAAAAAACCTTACTTCTTCGACACGCGATACGCACCGACGACAATCGCGTGATCTCTCTCATATGGTTCCAAAGTCAACTGTTCTTTCGGTTTAAATCCATCCTCTTGCAATTTTTTCACTTCTCTGGCGAACACAGCTTCTGGTGCCGCGGTGGAATCGATACAACTCGACTTGATACTGACGATGAAGTTACCGCCCTGTTTCAAAAAGTATTGGGCATTCAAAGCGACGATTCTCGCTTGATCTGGTTGTGCCACATCCGCGAAGACAGTATCGACCATACCAACTAACATGCGGTACTTTTGCGGGTGTCTGGCGTCTTCGATAATTGGAATCACGTTGGTTCTTTTCTTCGCCATGTTCACTAAATCTCTCCCAGAACGATGAGAAAACTCTACCGCGTAGACCAAACCATTCGGACCGACGATATCGGAACAGTGCGAAACAGTCGTCCCAGACGCACCACCTAAATACAACAACTTTGTGCCTGGTTTGATGTGAACGTTGTCCAAACCACCGAGAATACCCGCGGCGACTTTCGAGCGAAACGGGTTCCACACTCTGTATTCGGTTTTGCCTCCGTCCGCTTCGTCCACGGAAATTCGTTTTTCGCCGTATACGGAATCGCCCGGGACCATGTTCTTCGTCACCAACGCGTCTTCTTTCCCTCTTGCGACGAAAACACCTTCGTGGCGATGCTTCTCGACAACCACTTTGGCGCCGCCCTTCATACCGCCACCGCCTCTGCCGCCACGACCACCTCTGCCGCCACCTCTGCCACCTCCACGACCGCCGCCGCGACCGCCAGGACCACCTCGTCCTCTGCCGCCACCTCTGCCGCCATCTCTGCCGCCTCTGCCACCGCCACCTGTTTTATCATGGGAAAAAGAACGATGTTTTCTCAGTCTTGTGTTGCCTTTGCGAAGAGAACGAACGAGAAAGAGAGAATTAAAAAGATTTTGCCCCGTCGTAAAACGCTCGCACGAAGCACCGTTAACCGTCCAGATGGACGACCCAACCCTTAAATTATACCGATAGAAGTTCGTATAATCCAACGGTTTCGTTTTAGCGACAATTTACGCTTCGCGTATATCCTCTCTCTCGCGCGCCGTTACAAGAATTAACTACCACGCCGCCGATTCGCTCGTCGCAAAAATTTCCCACGGCAAAAAATGTATACATAAAACGTGAATAACGCGTATCGACGCGACGCGTACCTCGGCCACCGCCTCTACCCATGGGTGTTCTTGGCATCTTTTTCGCGCGTTTTAAGAGTCACCGAAAATGTACGCGTTGTGTTTCTCACACGAACGAATGAAAATATTATTGTTTATGTGGAGAGGCAATTCAGATTGATTTCTCGGTAGTTACAAAAAAGGACGAAAATGAAAAAGACGACGAGGGCAAAATACAAAAATAGGTAGAGGTGAAGAGATTAATAAAAATGAGATCGATACCAAAGGATGATGAAGAATAATAATCACAAGGCTCTCGTTCTCTCTCCACTAAGGTTTTGTTTGCTACTAAATGCTGTTGTTAAATTGATGTGCCGTGTTCTATCTTTTCTCTCTCTCTCTTTCCTAAGACGAGGCCGCCGCCGCCGCCGCCGCACTCCTTACTCCTCGCAAAGTACATTACGAAACGGTGTTCTCTTTCGTTGTTGATATCTTTGTTCTTATCATTCAGCACTCCGCGATGGCATCAATTTCAATCAAACCGCCCTTCGGCAAAGACGCAACGCCAACCGTGGATCTCGCCGGTCCCGGCGTGTTGAAGAATTCGCTGTAAATAGCGTTCACTTTCGGAAAATCTGCCATGTTCGTGATAAAGATGGTCGTCTTGACGACTTTGGAAAAGTCCGAGCCTCCGGCTTTTAAAATTTCACCCATATTCGTCAACGCCTGTCTCGTTTCCGCTTCGATGCCACCTTCGACGATTTCCATGGTTTCTGGGACGAACGCGACGCAGCCGCACGTGTAGAGGAGGCCGCCAGACTGTATAATATCGCGTTGGATATTTTTGGGTAAAGAGAGAGAGACAAAGTGAGCGAAGAGAAAAAAACGCAAAAGGTTCCCCGGCAAAGGATTAAAGGAAAAGGCACGATGACAAAGGTAAAATCGCGAATGCCCAAGAGACCTGGTGGTGGTCGCGAGATGTCTTTTCGCGGGGTGGTTTCTTCTCCACCTCACGAAATCGCGCGCGCCGGGAAAGAAAGACGCAATCGAACACGAATGCTCACAAAGGCAAAATCATCGTCGCACCTTGATGCCTTGCGAGTACGGCCCAGCCGCGGCTGGCGCTTTATCCGTCGCGATAAACTCTTGCGCGCGAACGATAACCGAAGATGCGTTTCTGCGGTTCTTCAGCTGCCGTTTCGTGGCGAGGAGTGCCGTGGTGCGCGCGGTGATGGATTGACACGTGGCGTGTTGCATCGTATACATATTTTGTTTCCCGGGATACAAAGGACAAAAAGTGGCGACACGAAGGAGAGGGAGAAAGCGGTCGTTTTTTGTTGTGGTGGCGAGTGCGCGCGCAACCACGTCGCCGAGCCGAGGGGGGGGGCTTTTTTTACCGAAATGAGAGTGAACTTCTTCTTCTTCTTCTTTGTCTTTCTTTTCTCTTTTTTGACTCCTCCTCTTTTGCTTCGACGAAGAAAGACATAATTTTTTCGACTCTTTTTTTGGAAGACCCCGAAAGAAGGAAGAAAACATATTATGGTCATATTATTATTGGGAGGGAAAACGCCCACACATTCATTACGAGTCGTAATAAAAAAGCCGATGCGCGACGACACCCAAAAAAAAAGTTGGGAGACGACTTTGACGACGACGAAAACCAAGAAGAAGAAGCCGCAAGAAGACGCGACGCTTCGTTCGCACCCGGTGGTGGTCGCCCCGAGGAGAAGGAGGAGCCAGTCGTCGAAACCGTTACCTCCCACGCCCACGAAACGAACGACGCCGACGACGGATTTTTACGGGTTCCCGGTGAAGAAGGACGACGACCTCGAGCGTGCGAAAAAAGGGGGGTCACGACGTCTCGTCAACGAGAAGAGAGCGAAAGAATGCTCGCTCGAATGGGAGAAAAACATGCTGATAAAGCGCGCGCGAGAGATTTCAGAGACCGCGAGACGAGGCCAGCGCGAAGACGACGACGCGGATGTTGAGTACGCGAAACGATGGAAGAAAGCGTTGAAAAACAAAGGAAAAGGAGGACAACTGCTGGCGAAAACGGTGAAAAATTTCGGCGCGCCGAGAGAGAAAAGAGGAGAAATTTGGTACGAGCTGAGCGGAGCGAGACGGCTGGAGGAAAATTCGACAGAGAGTTATGAGAGGTTGGTGGAACGAGCGGAAGAAGAGGACGGAAGGGAGGCGCCTTCATCTGGACGAGGGCATTCGATCGCGAAGAATAAGGGGAATACGAATAATACAAAGAGCGATGAGAGCGATGACGACACGGCATACAACGCCCGAGATGGTTCCAAGCGATCCCAGGTAGACAGGAAACGCGCGAAAGAAGAATGGGCGATGCAAATCGATTTAGACGTCGATCGGACGTTTCCCGAAAATGACATTTTTTGGACCCACGGTAAAGGAGCGTTAAGGAGGATTTTAAGAGCGTATTCCAGGAGGAATCCAAAGACTGGGTATTGTCAAGGGATGAATTATATTGCCGCGTTTATATGGTTGGTAGTCAACAGTTCTGATTCATTTAGGAATAGTAGAAGTGGTAGCGATAGAAAAAATAGAAATGAGATCGAAGCAGAAGACGACAAAGACGATGAAGCGATTGAGAAAACTGCGTTCTGGATCTTTACTGCCGCTTTGGACGGCCACGCTTTGTGCCGCGAAATCCACGCACGCGATTTACACGGTACCTTCCGTGAGTTTGGTGTCCTCCACTCTATCCTCACCTGGCGTAAAAAACGACTCAGTCGCCATCTCGACTCCATTGGCGTCGATTTCGCCTGTTGCGAACCCAGATGGCTCGTCTGCGTCTACCTCGAATCCTTCCCATCCGAAACCGTCGCGCGCATATTTGACTCCTTATTCGCCAACGGTTTCAAAGTCTGGCACCGCGTTGCCATCTCGCAAATCGTCAAATGCGAAAAAGAAATTATGATGAGTCAATCGTTGCCAGAAGTCGCCGGATGTATCCGCGCGCAGTTGGAATGCAGCCACGACGCCGAAGAGGTCATGGAAAGAGCGTTTGCCCTGAGGAATTTTCGTAGCCAGAAAATTGCACAGCTGCGCGAAAAAGTCGTCAAAAGGTTGAATAAAGAACGCGAGGAGAGGTTTAGCATGAATAGAAAGCGATAGTCGTACGATTAGCTTGATTAGATGCGCGTTTGTTGTTAGTTTCATATATGTAAAAAAATATGCGGAACCTCCATATCTAAAACAAAACTCTTTCCTCAAAATACAAATCGCGCGCGCTCGCGCACTGGGTTGGAACACCATTTAAACGCTCTCATAATGAGCGCGCACGACGACACTAACATCAAGAATATCGATATCACTCGTGCCGTAGTGCCGTGCTTCCCGTTGAATCTGTACGCGCGTCGGCGCACTCGATTCGTGACGAGTGATACGGTTATGGAAGATGAAGACGAACCGCAAGACGATCTCAAGGAGGAAGAGGAAGCCGGCGTGCTCACGCGCGCACAGCGACTCGTGAAGAAACAGTTAGACGGGAAGAAGAAAGAACGCTACGATATTCTCTTCGCTACTCGACGACTCGGCGTGGAAAAGTTGCTCAAAGAAAAACCGTTAACGGAAACTCAACCGTATCGATGTGGGAAGACGTTCCTAGACACTCGAAACTACGAAGTGACCATGGTGAAACAAAGCATGCACGGAGAAAAATTGTACAAAGTGTTCGAGCAAAGTTTGAAAAAATCGAGGGATAAGAGCTTCTCGCTGTTGTTTCACGGCACCGGGTGTAAAGCGACGGAAGATATCACGCAGAACGGAATGGATCCAAATTTAAGGGTGTCGTCGAGCGGTGATTGGTGCGTATTGATTTGTTTTCGCCCACGTTTGCTTAATGCTCTTGCTTCTACTGCTGCTCCTACTACTATCACTATTACTACTACTACTACTACTACTGACTAGTAATACAATATCTTTTTTATGCGCACACAGGTTTACGCGTGATATAAATTATGCATTAACGCGAGCGATTTGCCGAGTCTCTGCTGTGGAAGGTTGTGGAGGATCTTCACCGGCGTATCCTACCCATGGCATCGTCTCATCGTCGCCTGCAAACAAAGAGAAACCCACCAATGACATCTCACCGCGCGTTCACGTCCTTGCCTTTGTGGTAATCAACGAACGGTGCGTGAAAATCGGTGACCATATCGTCTGCGATTCAGAAAAACACTCGTTACCGGTGTTCAAACTCTCCTTCCCTCGCAACGTCCTTCCGCCGTTAAAAGCCCCCGGCGAGGTAAAGAAACCTAGCTGTGTCACTTCTTCGCCTGCATCCAGGCTCGCTTCTATGGCAACTAAGAGGTTATACCCCTCTACGCCAAAGAAGTGAAAATTTCTCTCGGTATTCTTGGAGATGGAGAGAGCTCCACCAGCAAACCCACACATATACATTCTCTTCTGCACGAGAAATATACATCTGTACATTATACATCAATCGCACACAATCGGTTTGTTTAATCATTTAACGACCATTACCATTCGTTTTTGCACCATTCTCAGAGGATCTTCCGCAAACTGCATGATCTTCTCCTTAAAATCTTCTCCTTCTTCTTTTAACATTCTAAATCCTCTCTTCTCGTACAATGAGAGGGCGTTCGCGTTCCAATTATTCACGGTTAACTCGACATTATCCACTTCTGATTCCCTCGCGAGTAATTCGACTTCTTCCAAGAGTTTCGAGGCGATGCCTTGTCGACGATACTTTTCATCCACGACAAGACTGGAGACGAACAGAGCTTCATAGTTGGTTGTTTTCTTCTTCTTCCTCTTCTTATTCCACACGACGCAATGCGCGACTTCTTTTTCTTCCTTTGAAGATACGCATGCGACGAGTCGAGTGAGGTTTGGTCGAGAAGGATTCGGCGGTTGACGTTTGATTGTTACCGCGGAGGAGCACGAAATAGAGGATGCCGTGACTCTTGGGATCGTCGACGGCATATTTTTACGCGGTCGTGTTTGTTGTGACTTTAAAGTAGTATACGTACGGTAATTTAACTTTTCCAATTGTTGTAATAAAAAAAATGTGTGATATTTCTCTCATTCTCTCTCTTTGCGCGCTTAAGCTTCCGGAGCTTCCGCCGCCGCTTTTTCCCTCTTTTCTTTTTCAAACATGCACTCTAAACTTCTCGTCTTCTTTTCTTCGTTCAACACGGCGATTACGTCATCCAATTTGCGTTCGCCGTGGACTTGATTATCTCTCGTTCTCACGTTGACGGTGTCGTTTGTTTTCTCTTGTTCGCCGACGACTAAGATGTAGTTGAATTGCTCTAACTGCGCCTCGCGAACTTTCTTTTGCATTTTACGGTCCGTAGAGTCCACTTCGACGTGGTGACCGGCTTTGCGAATACGTCTGCGGACGTCTTTGGCGTAGTCTAACGCATGTGCGGATATTGGGACAATCATCACTTGTCTCGGCGAGAGCCAATACGGCCACTTGCCGGCGTAGTGTTCAGTGAGAATAGCAAACATGCGTTCGACGGAACCTAACACGGCTCTGTGGATGATGATTGGTCGTTCGTCTTCGTTCTGTTCGTTTTGGTACGCGAGGTTAAATCGGATGGGGAGTTGGAAATCGAGTTGGACCGTGGCGCATTGGAATCGTCTTCTCAATGCGTCAAAGACGGCGATGTCAATTTTCGGACCGTAAAACGCGCCGTCGCCGGGGTTCAGTTCCCACTCTTTCCCGCTCGCATTCAACGCGCTTTCTAACGCCGTTTCTGCTTTATTCCAGGTTTCGAGTTCGCCTAAGTAACCCTCCGGTCTCGTGGATAATTTCATCTCGTAATCCAAACCGAAGATCTCGTAACACTCGTCCAAAAATTTCAAGAAACCAGTCAACTCTTCCTCCATTTGGTCTTGGCGACAGAAGATGTGCGCGTCGTCTTGTTGAAATCTACGAACTCGAGTTAAACCGTGTAACGCACCGCTGAATTCGTTTCGGTGCAATACTCCAAAGTCGGCTACTCTCATCGGAAGTTCTCGAAACGACCGTTTACGATGGCTAAACATCACGCAATGTCCTGGGCAATTCATTGGCTTCATCCCGAATTCTTGCTTCTCGACGTCGAAACCAAACATGTTTTCTTTATAATGCGCGGCATGGCCACTGGTTTTCCACAAGTCAAAGTTATAAATGTTGGGTGTCACAACTTCGTCGTACTCATACTCCCAATATTTTTCTCGAATAAACTCGATCAAATTGTTGTAAATCTTCGCGCCGTCTTTTTGGAAAAAGCACGACCCCGGACTCAACGCGTTGAAAAAGAACAACTCTTGGTTCATCCCGATCAATCGATGATCTCTTAGCTTCGCCTCTTCAATTCGTCTCGTGTATTCCTTCATCAACTTATCGTTTGGAAAGGTCACCGCGTACACTCTCACCAACGGATCTTTAGTTACGTCCGCTCTCCAATGCGCTCGGGAACACTGCGTCACTTTTAAACTCTTAATCCACGCCGTATCCGGCAAGTGAGGTCCTCGACACAAATCGACCATCGGCCCACATCGATAACACGAAATCGTCGCATCTTCCGGAAAATTCGAAATCAACTCCACTTTAAACTTGTTCTCCGCGAACATCTCCAACGCCTCGTCGCGACTGACCACAATTCTTTGAAACGGCTGCTTTTCTCCAATAATCGCTTTCATTCTCTTTTCTATTTCGTCCACGTTGTCCGGGGACAACGTCTTCTCCCCCAAACTACAATCGTAATAGAACCCTTCCTCAATCGCCGGGCCGATCGTTAAATCCGCGCCGTACTCTAACTCCAACGCTTCACCTAAAACGTGCGCTGACGAGTGCCAATACAACTCCTTCCCTTCCGCGTCGTCGAACGAAAACAATCGCAGTTTACAATCCGATTCCAGTGGTCTCTTCATGTCCCAATCGTTCCCATCAACGTGCGCGATTAACGATGCTTGCGCTAACTTTTTAGATATTCCCATCGCTACATCCCACGGTGTCGTCGCGTTTGCGACCGCTTTAATTTCTTTCCCATCTGGTAGCGTCACCGTAATCTCTCTGTTATCCGTTTTCGCCCGTTCGATCTTCTCTTGTTCCCTGGCGAAGTACTTCTCGAACAGCGCGATGCGCGATTGGTAATAGGCGCGCTTTTCGGCGTACAGCGCTTGGTTCGAGGGGCCTTCTTCTTGGCGGTGTTGGTCTTCTTCCAAAGCCGCCATGTCTTCTTCCGTTCGTCTTTGCCCTTCTTTTTGTTCGTTTACGTCGTCGTCGTTTGTACGTCGTCGTTCCACCGTCGTCCTAGTAAAAGGAGCTCTTTTTTTATCTAATACTACTAAAGCGCTGCCGCCGTTTTGAGGCAACGCAACACACGTTTATGTCTTCTCGAAAGACACAAAAACAGGAGAGAATTTTTTCAAACGAATTTTTTACCACTTTTGTCTTCTTC
>MDTG01124129.1_pt1 | contig 11585 bp, 6 predicted proteins | sample 811421 | NCBI WGS metagenome assembly MDTG01 (sample SAMN05326645, study PRJNA326480) | marine metagenome | isolation source: seawater | place: Pacific Ocean: South East | collected 2011
GGCGGCGGATTCGACTGGGGTAAGGTGCCGGAGCTCTTCGAGATGTGGCGTACATTCGGAGAGGCCGGCAGAGACGACGGGTTGACGCACAGATCCATTCTCTACTGGGCAAAGCAGAGCGCGAAGGAGGAATACGCGCGCGTTCGATCTCAGACGATTGACTTCTTTATCGAACAAACCATCTCCAGGCCGGAAAGCCTGGAGTATGACATGGCATCGGTGTTGTACAACATTTACAAGGAGCGCTTCGTGTGCGTCAGTATCAAGAACAACGTCTGGTATGAGTACAGGCGCCATCGGTGGCGCGAAAGCGATTCGGGAACCGCCCTGCGCAAGTTCATCTCTACAGAGATGCACCAAATGTATGTCCAGAAGGTCATCGACTGCACCCACCACATGGACCAGATCGACCAAGCGGATGACGATTGGGACAAGAGCCGGAAGCGCACCAAGAAGCTATGCGACACGGCTGATCTGCTAAAGAAGACCGCGTGGAAACGCAACATCATGACGGAGGCCAAGGAGCTGTTCTTCGACAAGGACTTCCACTCCAAGCTTGATCAGAACCCCTACCTCCTGTGCTTCAGTAATGGTGTGGTGGACTTCAAGGCCAAGCTACATAGGCGCGGCCAGCCGGACGACTACATCTCCAAGTGCACCAACATCGAGTATGTTCCGTTCAAGGATATGCAGGGCACTCGCACATACCGCCAGGTCGAGAAGTTCATGCGCGAACTGTTCCCTAGCGTATCACTCCGGGACTACATGTACCAGCACCTGGCATCCTGTATGCTGGGCACGAACCAAAATCAGACGTTCAATGTGTACAAGGGGGCCGGGAGTAACGGCAAGAGCAAACTGGTTGAGCTGATGGCCAAGGTGCTCGGCGAGTACAAGGGTACGGTGCCCTTCGCGCTGTTGACGCAGAAGCGCAGTAGCATTGGCAGTACGTCGTCGGAGATCGTACAGCTGATGGGCGTTCGCTACGCAGTGATGCAGGAACCCTCCAAGGGTGATAAGATCAACGAAGGGATCATGAAAGAGATCACAGGAGGTGATCCAATCCAGGGTAGGGCGCTGTTCAAAGACACCGTCACCTTCCTGCCGCAATTCAAGCTGGTTGTGTGTACGAACAACGACTTCGAGATCGAGAGCCAAGACGACGGTACGTGGCGGCGCATCCGTATGGTTGACTTCGTCTCTCGGTTTCTGGACAAGCCGTTCGGATGCGAGGACCGATACCCTAGGAGCGAGAACCCGCACCAGTTCAAGATCGACAAAGACCTGGACGCGAAGTTCGAGAGTTGGGCACCTGCCCTTGCCAGCGCGCTAGTGAACATCGCATTCGAGCGCCAAGGCCACGTTGGAGACTGCCCGGAGGTGATGGAGGCCAGCGACAAGTACCGCGACCGCCAGGACTTCATGTCCGAGTTCATGCGCGATAACATCGTCCGCAAGGAAGGCCAGGAGCTGAGGAAGCATGCTGTCTCGACGGCTTTCAAGGAATGGTACAAAGAGAACCATGGCCCCAACGTGCCCAAAATGCGTGAGCTTACAGAGTTCTTGAACAAGCGACTGGGCGCCCAGCGCGGAGGCAAGTGGATGAACGCGGCCTTGGTCTACGACACGACAGACAATCTCCAGCAAGGCACATACTAACGCCACGCCTCCATTACATCGAAACACACCATGTTTGATATGTTTCGATATCTAGACAGTGAGGGCCACATTCCTGTAGGGCCTGTCCCTCCATTGATAAGCCATCCATGAGGCAAACCAGACTAGCCACCTACCCAAGCCAGGGACCAACCATGGCCACACCACATACGCTACAATGCAGACCCACACAAACCACATGCGGTACATCTCATCCTTCAAGAACGGACCCGCCAAGATCCACACAAGAAGCATCAGATAGGTCAGGACGACCCCCACCGTCCGGAAAGTCCTCAAGCTGTCCAGCTCGCGGACTTCATATATCACCCGTCGGTCGCCCGCGTGGGCTCCACCCTTTCTTTGTTTTACAGCGAGGTTGAGGGCTGTTTCCTCTTTCTCGCGAATCACTGCGAGTTCCCGCAAGCGGGGGATCGAGTGGTATGTGGTCTCGTAGTCGCCGATCATGAATGCGAGGTCGGTCATCGCCAGCCTATTCCGCTCCAAGGACTCCTTGGCCCACTCCTTAGCGTGCTTGCTGTACCGCCCCTCGAGCACCTTCTGATAGGCTTTCTCGCCACCTTTGAGCAGTAAATAGGTCTCCTCGGCTCGGGCCGCAACCGCCGGTGCTCCCTCGGCCTGCCTCTTAGCCTTCAGCCAGGTGGCCTTGGCATCGGCGAGGCGCCGTGCTGTCATGCATGCCGAGTCGCATTGTGGGCCCTTCGCGAAATCTGACGCTCGCGCCATCGAAGTCGAGATCCAGTTGAGAGGGTGATCCCCATCATTCATCGCCCGGAGAAGCTCCTCACGTTTTTCCAAGTCTCCGTCCTGGCTGTCCACCAAGGCCTGCCGCCTGGATATTTCTGCGTTAATGTCCGCATCGGAGCACTGGGCCGCCATTAGTAGTAGGGCAGATTTATTCGGGCGTCGGTGCACCCAAGCTGCTGGAGTTGAACGGCCGCACGGTCGTCCGCTCCTTCTTCCACGTGCATGCCGAGTCCCCGCCCTCTACGTAGGACGTCTGGGTAAGGTACTTCGTGTCGAACCCTTCCCGAGCGCCTCCTCTGCTTGCGTCAGCAACGCGGTCGTCCGAGCTGATGCGATCTGCATCGTTAGAGACACAGGTGCCCTTCTTGTGGTCAAAATAAGTCCCCTTTCCGCAGCACCGCCCGCCGACGCAAAACTCGAACTCCTTGCCGACCGCTTCCGCTGCAGACTCCACGCCCCGGACGAACGAGCGCCCAATGTCGGAGGATTTCATTGCTTGCACATCGTACTGGATCACAGTCGGGTCGTTAGCGTCCGCATCCCAGGCCCAGTCGTACTCCTCGTAGTTCATGTTGTTCCGCCGCCAGAGGTCGATCACCCGTGCCCCCACAAGGAACAGTGCAATGGCAAGGAACAATACCAAGAGCGGGTCCGCTATCTTCGATGGAAGGAGACCCTTCTTCTGCAGGACAACCACCGCCATCACGGGTAGACACACGAGAACTAGGAGCTTCATCAGATTGGCGTGGGCACGGTACCGTTTCCCATAATACGTGTTGATCTCTGCCATTCTTACCTTCCCCGTGCGGGCGTCCTCCAATTGCTTGAGATCGGCGCGCGCGTTATCCAGCTCGGCGTTGACGACCCCGAGGACAGTTAGCTGGTCGACTAAGTCCACTCGAGTCTGGGACACGCTTTCCTGTGTTTGGGTGTACATGTCGCTGAGCCCTTTGAACATTGAGATGCGCATGTCGGCGACTTCGTCCACCTTGCTCATCACCTTCTTCTGCTCTTCGTAGGAAGCGTCTCGAGCGTTTAGCTCCTCCAGCTGCCCATACAGATCCTTCTCCATCCGCTGCAGATTCTCCAGGTTAATGAGCGATTGGCGTGTACGATCGTTACTCGTGTCCATCGCCGCCTGCGACATAGGACCTGTGCACAGATCCACTGTGAAATCGCCCGGCTGGTTACTATTGTGGCAGGACTCCCCGCGGAAATCGGTGATCTCCCCGCGCCGGGCGCACTCGCCTAAGACACCCATGCCCCCCACTATGGCCTCCTGGTTGGTCGCGAACTTAACATTTCTTGAGCTTCCAACGTCTCCTGTGGTGGGTCTCCCTGCGATGAGAGACCATCCCTTCCCCTCGTCATTACACTGGAACAGGCCATCGCAATTCTTCATGAGCTCGTGCGGCGAGCATGGCAACGGAGCGTTCCATCGGGCTTCATTCCATTTGCTGCAAACGCTACCCGCGGCTTTCGCCTCTTCGGCGGCCGGACATGTCTGCGATGCAGTGCTCATGGTTCGCGTGTGTATACGTATGCAAGATAAATGTACACACCCGATCAGCTGCGCGCCATCCTAATGCCAACGCTGGCGACGATGACTGCGCCAATCGTCCACAGCAGATACCTGTAGTTCTCCTGAATCATCTGCAGGTCTGTGTCTTCTTGGTGCGCCTGCGGCGCGACCATCGCGCCCCCTGACAGCTCGCCACTCCGACTAACTGTCTCGTTGTACGAGTCGATGTCGTTCTTCAACCTATCCACGTTATACCCGAGTTCCGCCACGAGGCGCGAGTCAGCCTGGCTCAGCTCTTGGACGTGGGCAAGCATTGCTCCCCTCTTCTGCTTCAGTTTCTCCGCCGCTTCCTCAATGGGCTTTTGATCGCACCCCGCGGCCGCGGCGAGGTCACACGGCATGTCCGGGGAGACTTGTTCCGCCGTGTCAAAAGAACCCATCTGGTACACCGTAGAGGCGGACACGTCGGATGGACAAACACTTCCTTGGGCAAACGCGGGCTTCACGTGCCGGATGTATATGTCTGAGTCCGCGGCGGGCTGGCGAACGCCAGCCGGGAACATCGCCGTGGTCTTGGGGAAACACTCTTTACTAGCCGGCTTGTACACAACCCCGCCGCATCTCGCGTCCTCATTGCACTTCTCTTGGCACACGTCCAGTGACACGTTCTGTGCCTGCGCACCGCTGATGTCGTTCCCTCCGGTGTCATACCCCGGGATCTGTGTGTACGTCTTCCCCAGGCGCGTGTTGGCGCCATACGGAAGCTTAGTGGGCTGAGCGCCGTACTTGGAGGCACACGTGCCCAGAGTGGCGGCAGGGACGTAGTAGGCGCTCTGGGCGCGCGCCGAGTCCTGCCAAGGAGAGGTAGGCAGCCCCGGCACTTGGTGCAAGGCAATCGCGTTTGGGGTCTTGCCGGCCGCCTGGCCTTGGTCCCGTGGGTCGATGCTCTGGATGTCGTCGGCATCGTGAATGCCGGCGCAGTCGCTGGTGAACCATTGCAACTCCAAGAACACCTTTTGGCTCCCTTCGGGATCAGGGACCTGTTCTGTCACCATGCTGGCTGGCTGCCAGGTTCCCTGCGCGTCCCTGTGCGGTGGGACCTGTTTCTCGACATCCACCATGACAGGGTCAACTCTCATGACGACTCTGCATTTGCCCGACGGGGAAACGAGAGTTGTGTCGGGGCTGATGAGGGGAGCTGGAACGGCAGGATCCATGTCTGATTCGACAACCCCGACGTGACTTGAGCACCCCACGAGGTCCGGCAACGCGATGCCCATCAGCTCGCCCGAGCTCCAAGACCAGGACGGGTTCTTGATGCGCCCACCGTTCTTGTGATAGTCCTCAGCGCTTCCCAACGCCAGGGTTCCATCGTCTTCCAATGTCAGAGCCACGCCGGTGTAACAGCTACCAACGTATTCCGAAGTGCGAACGCACTGTTCTATTGACGTCTCGCCCCCTACGGGGAGCTGCAGAATGACGCTTTTGTAGAGACCGTCCTTGATCTTGGCCATGGCCTTCCGCAGTGTGATGCTATTCTTCTCTTGCTCCGTGGTCCGCTGGCCCTCCAGCCCCTGGGTGCTTTCTGTCTCTTTCTGGGAGGCCTTAGCGACCGCCTTCTCTTCTTTGGCCAGCGCTTTGGTTGCGTCTACGTACGCCTTCCCGGCCCGCTTCACGGCGTCGTCGGCCTCTTGCGCGCGCTTAAGAATCGCGTCTCGATCGGCCTTGGTTTGGGCTTTGCTAGCCTGGTCCAATAATGCATTTGCGGCGTCAACCGTAGCCGTCCTATTGTTTTTAGCCGTAGCAAGATCCGCGGTCCGCTGCCGCAGCTTGAGCTGCTCAGCAGTAACAGCGACCTGCGCCTGCCCCTCCTTCTTGTTGATCTTCGCGTCGATGTCCCACTTATCGTGCCAGTATTTGCTTTTTGCGGCCGCGGCGCCCTGAATTGACTTTTGTACCGCTCCCTGCTGGGTACAGAGCAGGCGGCCCCACAGCGACAGACCATACGAGAGACCGCTATCCGCAGTCTTGCGAGGCACCACAATGACTGTCGGGTCAATCGTCGCGCGTCGCGTTGTGGTGGCGTACCGGTAGCTGGTTTTGTCCGTCCACAGAGAGCACGCCTTCTTGTCGGCTCGCTGCAAACCTGCAACCACGTTGACGGTGTTGTTTTTGGTGACGTAGCACGTGCCGCGGGCATGGGGGCCGGCTGCCTCCCCGCCAGCCAAACCATAAGCAGACGCCCCGAGGTCGACCGCTCGGGTAAAGCAGTCAAACCGGCTTGTGACTCCAAGATCCGGCTGCTCCTGGAGTGTGGTATCCTTGCGCACGCATCCTATGAAAGCCTGGTCCCCTGCCGGAGCATGGTCGGCAGCCGACGGCCACATCGCCATGGGGCGCGCATATATCCCCGCCTCCACGGTGTCTTCGCCCACGCGCTTGCCCTTCTGCGTCGCCGCCCACATCGCCTGGCTGTCCGCCATCATCGTGACCTGAAGGTTATCGCCTTCCATCCCGCATGGAATGCCGAACTTGTTCCAGCTTTTGTCAACGGGTAGCGGCCCACCATAAAAGAGCTCGGCCGTCATACCATCAACCTTAATAGGAGTACCTGGGGCGGGAAGCTGACGTCCATCCACCGACGGGAAGTCGGCCGGTATGCTCATGACGCCGCCGCACCCGGGCCTCTTCTCCATACCGGCTAAGAACGTGCTCGTCCAGTCGGCGGGACTGGCGTCCCCATCGGGCCCGGGGCGAACGGGCAGCAGCTTAACTTCCCCATACCGGGTCACGTACCCGACCCAGCCGTTACGGAACTTCACCATCTTACGGGCGTATCTGTTGCGTCCCGGTGCAGTTATCTCGACGTACCGCTTTGTATCCTCCATCAGCTGGGTTTGGGTCGACGCGAACTGGCTGAGGCTCTTATTGAAGTCATCTTCCATCTCTCGCATCACGTCTCTCTCCCGCTTGTTGATCGGGTTCACCGCGGTAGGCCCCATGAAACTCGTAAATCCCTCTTTGCCCCGGACGTCCCCACCCAATCCCTTTGGCACACCGGGACCCTTTTCTCCATCTGCCTCAAGGAGCGTGTTCCCGAGGGCATCTGCCTCCCTGCCCTCTTGGAGCTTCAGGTATTTCCTGCCTTCAGCTATGCTCGCCATTACACTGTCTCTACAAAAAACCACCCGAGGCCCTGCCCTGCGCCATGAAGTCAGTCCAGATCCCAGACAGGGCACCCCATACGTGATGAGCAAGGAGGAGAACCCCAGCAATGCCGACAACGACCTCCGCCGTCCCAACTGTCCCGGATACCGCTACACGAATCACCACCGCCAGAACGACCGCGAAAACCAAACCGTACATCACGAACCTCCACCACTCCATGGTTGGCACGGGGTCCCCTTCTGCTGCGTACTCGACGCTGACCCGGTCCAAATCCTGCTTTGCCCGGCTTACCTTCTGGTGCTCTTTTTTCAGTTCCTGTTGGACCTCTCTTAGCTTCCGAGTGTTGTCCCTCGTCTCGGACACGTTCTCCACCCCCTTTGCAAAAGCACGCTGCTGCTGCGTCTCCGCGCTCTTTACGAGCTTTATGAGTTCCGCGTTCAGTTTGCTCACCTTCCTCCACGCGCGCTCGCGCGCGACCACGCCTTCGCCGCTCCGACAGGGCGGGACCGGACAGTCAACCGAGGTGCCCTGGCACTGGTTCTGCCCCATCGCAGCAAACCCCTCCAACAGCGGTGCCTTCTGGCTCGGGACGGGCAGGATGGGCCCCAGGTGTGGGGGCGCTGCTTCCGCGAGACCAGGCAGAGGCTGCGGGGGCTTCCGAGCTGGTTTGCGCGCGTACTGCTTCTTCTCGAACCGGCCTGTCTCGGGATCCAGCTTTTCAAACTCCCCCGGGGGACCCGCAGGGATGGGAATCCCGCGGCTGTCCAGCGCGATTGGATCCATGAGCTCCGGTAAATCATCCGGCTTCATCACCGCCGGAGACCCGCCTGGTGTACTACCTAGGCCCGCTGTGTCGCAGCATCCTGCGTCCTCGACTCCGTTTTTCGTAAAGGGGAACGGGTGAGATTTAGGGCACAGGGAACCCGTCGGCTGGCATGGAGGAGATAAACAGCCCGGATCCTTGCTATCTGTCTTGCACCAATCGGGGAGGCCTTCCAGCTCGCCCTTGCCGTTAAAGCAAGGCTTTGGAGACGTGAGCACGTAGCTATCCACTCTGTCCACGTGGCGGTGAGCGTCGCAACCCGCGTAAGTGAGAGGATCCTTAGGAACCACGCCATGTCCAGCACAACCCCACGCGCTCCACAAATCGCGTGCTTTCTTAGCGGAGGGGTCATCCACCTTCTGGGCGCATCCCGCTTGATCTCCCCGCATGCCGAACTTGTCGGCGAGTTCGGAGCACACCGTGTTCCATGCACCGGTGCCTCCCGCCTCGGCCATTGCCTCGACCTGGTTGACCGCACCGGCAAATGGGTTACCGCAGCCGAGAAGGTCAGCGTCAGGCTTGGGTCGGACGAGCTTTCTCTCGCCGTCCGCGCACTCTTCTCGGTTGGCCATCGGCTGCCCGGTGGGCGTCGCGTCCCACTCCCCCTGGGACACCTTCTGTATTCCATCTCGGCTCGCAACCTTCCCGCACGACAGAGACTTACTCTTCCATGCCTCTTGGCTGTACACATGCTTGTTGCCATCATGGTCCACCCATGCAATGGCTCCGCTTGGTGCTGAGATCATGCGGCCCTCCTTTCCGCAGATTACATACCCGCAGTCGCCCGGGGACTTGCTACCATCATAGTTGCAATTGCACTGATTACGGGACGCACATCCTCCATAGTGAACGCTGCTTGTGTCTCCTCCCCAGCATCCGCGTGCACACCCGCCGCAACGAACATCATTGCATGAAGCGATGCAGATTTTGCAACCGTGGGCGTTGAACCAGTCTATCGCAGCTTTCGGCGCACAGCCAGGGCTGCCGGGCCCCGCGTACCCAAATCGGTCCACCATGCCTTGGCATGTACCTCCCCATGTGGTTGGGTCGGTCCCGCTGTCGATCAGGGGATCTGCCTTTTTGGCGCTGACCATGGGTCCTGCGTCTTCCTTCAGCGTGCAACTCCCTGCATGGGCGTCGACGCTGAACGCGACGCACTTTGGGTCATTTGTGCACGCCAGGTTGCACTTCGCCGGATCCGCGGTAGGCAACGTTCGGAGGGCCGGGGCCGACGCGATGTTCGTTCCGCCGAAAACGCGTGCCTCGGACCGATGCGCACCGCCCCCTGCCCCGCCACACTGCCTTGGATCTTTAATCACGTAACTCGTGGATCCTGGGCTTGTCACGAGGGGCCCCGTAACGCTCTTATAGAAACATGTCCCCCCTCGGGCGACGACAGCCTTGCATCCTGGCATCTGTGAACATCGCGTCTTGCAGGCCTCCGGTTGTCCGGGCTCGTTATAGATGTCATTGCTGCCTGGCGACACATCCGCCCCAACGTGCTGGCCCGGCTCCTCGGCTGGACCCGACCCATTTAGCGAGGCGTGCTGCCGCGGCCAACGACCGCTCGTAGCAATCTGCCCGCTCGCACAACAGGCTGTGGCCGGTCCCGCCAGCTCCCCAGATCCCCCGGCTTTCTCTCCGAAAAAGGGGAAGGGATGCGTGACCGGGCACCGCTCGCTGTCCGGCGTGTCGGCCGCTCCCACGAGCTGCAGATAATCACGAACCGCCTGTTTGTACTCCCGGAGCTTAATTGTGATCTCTCTCTCGGTTGCCTGTAAAGCAACCACTGAGGGATACTTATCCCTTTCCAGGGCGACGGTGTAATCACCCATTCACTTAATAGCATGCCAGATATTTTATCGCCGTAGCCGCTCGTATAGCCATCGAACCACGTTGTACAGAACGACCACTAGCGTCACCAGGGCTATGATCGTGGTGGCGGCGCCGGGATCATCCGTGTTAAGGGCACGAGCCGTCAGGGCGACGACAGCGACGGCTGTGACCACCCAGACCCAGTAGTGATACCATCTTGTGCTCGCCAGGAGCTCTGTGCTCTGCGAGCGAGCGGAGGCACGACTCAAGCCACTTGGAGCGTGGGCCTGGTCACTCTTAAGCGCAGTCACATACCCCTGCAATTGCGCCTGGTGCGAGTCCATCTGGCCCTGAAGCTCCTTGTCCTCGATGCGGAGACCATTTAGCTGATGCGACAACGTGTCAGCCAGCTCAACCAGCCGTCGGTTCAGGCTTTGCAGATTCTCCCACGCCTTAGGATCCAGAGAAGCTCGGTTGCACGGCTCGGCCTTGCGCATGAGCGCCCCCGTGGGAAGAGCCTCGTACTCGTGAGCAGGGATGTCACTGATGTCCAGACTGCACGACGCATCCTTCCCACTCCAGGCATCGTCAGAAAACACATGTTTGTAACCCTTCATGTCGACCCACGCAATCTCGCCGGTGTCCTTGTTCCGAATTATGCTGGCGGACAGACCGCACGGCTGCCCAGGTCTCATAGGTGGTCCTAGTTTCATCTTTTTCAAAGCAACAGGATCAATAGGGGACGCCTTGTCACTGCACCCCGTACCGCGGTTCTCCCAAGCCGCAGCTGAATACTGATGAGTGAACCCATGATTGTTAATGTACACGTAATGGCCGTCACCAGGGTCCACCGTCTGACCCTGATGCGCTCCCTGAGCACCCGATCCCATGCTCTGGAGTGTCGACTCCGAAAACTGCTTGTATGCTCTTGTGTACTGCGCCAGAACACGGTTGAACTCTTCTTCCGTATCGCTGGCCTGTGATAAATCCGGCGCTGTATGCTGCGGTTTCTCCAGACCCGTGCCCTCCATGGACTCAACGGGGGACAGCAACCCTGGATCTGAGGTAATGGCCAGCCGCTCGAGATGGGGCCCTGCATCGTCCATCAAACTCTTTTCGTATGACAGAAGCTGAGTGCCTTGCGCGAGCCCTGGATGGTCAGGCGATTGCACGTCATCCATGATCTCCCACATTTTCTATACATAGCCGACAGAAAATGTAGTTGTTACGCGCTAGGCTTCCCGAAGAGGCTGTTGTACGTGTAATACCCGCCGAACAGCAGGCCAGCCGCCAAAAGACAGTTGGAAACGTAGGCCTCTCGATATAGATATATCGTGTCCTGGAGACGGCCATCTGCGCTCATAAGCTGCATGTCTAGCACTTCCAATCGCTTCGAGAGTTTTTTGTCGGAGTTCTCGGCCGATGCTAGCTTGTCCTCGATAGCGGACGTTCGAACCGCGGCCTCCATGATAGCCCCCTCCGTCTTGTTGCGCAGCAAAAACAAGTCTGCCTCTACTTGCTGTAGCTCAGCCGACTTCTCAGCGAACAGCTCCGATTCTCCGGACGCAGTAGGGTCTGAGGCATACTGCGGATAGATCTGAAGAACCTGTTGTATGGCCTGCACGTAACGCCCGTACAGCTGGTTAAGGTCTAACACCAGTGATTCCGGCTTCGGAAGACGACCGTCGTTCATCCTATACTCTACAAAGAGCAAATTCTGTAGAATATACTCTGGATGGCTGTGCGGCTCTTCCGCTTGATTTCGCACCACTCACCCGGCCTCAGGCCGATGGCAGCGGCAACAGGACTGAACCGTGATATGTCGGGCACCTGGGA
>MDTG01181437.1_pt1 | contig 11585 bp, 9 predicted proteins | sample 811421 | NCBI WGS metagenome assembly MDTG01 (sample SAMN05326645, study PRJNA326480) | marine metagenome | isolation source: seawater | place: Pacific Ocean: South East | collected 2011
AAAAAAAATTTTTTTTTGATGAATAGATGGTGACCAATCTATAAATTAAAAATATCGTTAAAAAAAGAAAAGCTATTAATATGAATTTCAACATTTTTTATACCAATCATACCATTTAATAAAATGAAATATAGATCTTATGCTTAAAATTGATAAAAGAATAAAAGAATCATTTAAAAATATTGAAGTTATATCAAATATTATTTCTCAAAATTTTTATGGTCAAAGAGAAATAGTCCATCAAGTACTTGCCTCTGTTCTATCCAGAGGAAATACACTTCTTGAAGGTGTTCCTGGTCTAGGAAAAACCCTTCTTTTTGAGATATTATCACAAAGTTTAAATTTAACCTCAAAGAGGATTCAGTGTACTCCTGATCTAATGCCATCAGATATTCTTGGTGCAGAAATTTTTTCATCAAAAAACTCTAACGACTTTGTTTTTATTAAAGGGCCAATTTTTTGTAATTTACTAATGATTGATGAAATAAATAGAGCTAGTCCCAGAACTCAATCTGCTCTATTACAAGCAATGCAAGAGGGGTTTATTTCAATTGGAAATAAAAATTATCAATTACCAAAACCATTCATTGTTTTAGCTACTCAAAATCCTATCGAGCAGGAAGGAATATATAATTTACCTGAAGCGCAGCTCGATAGATTTCTGATGCATATTAATATTTCATATCCTGATGAAGAAACTGAAAGAAAAATTATTATGAATATAAAGGCTAAAAATAAAAATAATAATACTTTTAATGCAAAAGATTTAATTAATATCATAGAAATTATTGATACACTTCCAATTGGTAAATCAGTTTTAAACTATGCATTAAGTTTAATAAGGAATTTGCGACCCGAAACTACAAAATTTGATTTTGTGAAAAAATATATAAAATGGGGACCGGGACCAAGGGGAGGACAAGCCCTAATAAAGATTGCTAAATCTAGAGCTTTTCTTAATGGAAATTTTTCGCCATCAATTTCTGATATTATTAATCTTGCCAAGCCTATATTAAGGCACAGAATAAGTTTAAATTTTGAAGCTAAAACAGAACAATTCAAAACTGATTATTTGATTCAAAAAGTTTGTGACGATTTGAATTAAATTTAAAATGAAGAATCTAATACAAAAATCAAAGAAAATTTCAACTAAACTCCCTTTAATTAGAATTAAGTCAATAAAATCAAATTCACATAATTTTGGTGATATAAAAAATCATAAAATAGGTATTGGAGAGGAATTTTGGGATTATAGAGATTATGTACCGGGAGATTCTTTAAAAAAAATTGATTGGAAAAAATCCTCAAAGTTTTCAAAACTATTTATTAAGAATAATGAAAATCAAAATTCAAAAAATATTTGGTTTTGGATTAATAATAGTGTTTCAATGAATTATAGATTTTCAAAAAAAACAGAAAGAAAAATTGAAAGAGCTCAAATTATTGGTTTAATTTTAATTGATATATTTCTAAGATCTGGAGAAAAAGTAGGTATTATTGGATCAGATTTGGGTCTTCAGAATGGAAAAAATAAATTAATTTCCTTAGCTTCAAATTTTGTTGAATCATCTTTTCATCTGTTTGATTCAAGAATTAAAAAGGGGGATATTGTTTTTATTATTTCAGATTTTATTGAAAACCCAAAAAAACTAAGGGAAAAACTCCTTAATCTATCTGAAAATTTTTATTCAGCTATATTAATACAAGTATTAGACCCTTCAGAACTTAACTTTCCATTTAAGGGAAGAAATCGATTTTTTGATCCTGTTTCAGGCCTTCACAAACTATTCAATCGTTCTGAAAATATGAAAAATATTTTTAGAAAGAAAATTTTATTACATCAAAAGAAAATTAAATATATGTGCGATAAATTTGGATGGAAAGTTTTTACAAATCAAACAAATGAAACATACGAATCTTTGATTTTAAAAATATATAATTACTTATAAATCATCAGGAATGTAATGTTTTTTTTTAATAATCTCTCTTTTTCATATCCATATTTATTAATACTACTTTTTTTCTTACCATTATTATGGAAGTTACTGAAAATATCTCCTTTTAGTACCTTGTTAAAAAAATTTCCTGCAATTGTTTTTCTTGCAACAAATAAATCTATTGATCAAACACCAGAAAAAAAATTTTATCCCATCGTAATATTAAGATTTTTAATTTTTATTTTTCTAATATTTGCTCTAAGTGATCCTTATTTAAATAAAGATAATTTAACTAAAAGTAACTACTTAATAATAGTTGATAATAATTGGCTATCAGCAAGTAATTGGAAAATAAGAAAAAATAAAATAATTAAGTTAATAGATTCAAATAATATTAATGAGACAAATTTTAAAATCCTAACAACAACTGAATACTCAAAAAATAATTTATTAGGAATAAATGAAACTAACTCAAAAAACCTAATTGATTTTATTAATTCACTTCAACCATTTCCCTGGGAATCAAATTATAGGTTAGTAAAAGAAAAAATAAAAAGTTCTAAAAATAATTATGACAATATTTTTTGGTTTACCGAAAAAACCATGAATAATGAAAAACTATTATTATTTAAATATATTAAAAATTCTAATTTAAAATTAATTTTAAATGATGAATCAAAATATCCACCAATAGTAAAATTATCTCAATCTAATGAAGACCTTTATAAGATCAAGATTTCTAGTTTTGTAGATAATTTTTCAAAGGGAATAATTGATTGTTATGATTTAGATGGAAGACTACTTTATAGGATTAATTATGAAGAAAAATCTAAGAAAGAAAAAAAAATGTTTGTTACTGAAACAAAGTTCTTTTTACCAATAAGTATCAAAAATAAAATTGATTATTTTAAAATCAATTCGAGAAATGCTCCCTCAGCTAAAATCTTCCTAAGTGAAACTCATAAAAAAAAAAATATTGGTATATTCCTCCCAAAAAATAATAATCAAATCTCAGACTTTGAAAGAGGTAACTACTTTATTAAAAAGGCACTCGAAAAGAGCTATGATCTAATTGAAGCTGATATAGAAGAACTTATAAATAAAGATCTTAAACTGATTTTTGTTGACGACAAATTTATAATTGAACCTAAATTAGAACCAAAAATTTTAAATTGGATAAAAAATGGAGGTACTTTAGTAAGATCTGGTGGTCCAATACTTCTAAAAAGTCTTCAAAATAAAAAATATGATACTTTTAGTTATGAATTATCTCTATCAGATATTGCAACAACTTTAGAGAGTGAACTGAGCTTAAAAAAATCTCTTAAAGTTAAAAATATTAGTTTAGATAGTCCACTTTATGGTTTAACACCACCTAATGAAACAATTATTTGGAAATACATTCAAAAAAAAAATGATATCTCGCCTGAAAATATTGAATCTTGGTTAAAATTAGAAAATGAAGCCAATCTAATAACAGCAAGTCTAATATCAAAAGGTAAATTAGTTTTTTTTCACGTACCACTCAATGGCAATTGGTCAAATTTATCATTATCATATTTCTTTATTGAAGTTTTAGACAGAATTATAAATCTCAGTAAAGGAGTAAAATTAAAAGAGAATAGATTCCTGAAGCCTCTTTTAATTTTAGATGGTTTTGGAGAACTTCAACAACCTTCACCACAAGTATTAAATTTTAAAAATATTAATATCAATAAAAAACTAAAATTAGATTATTCTCAACCTCCAGGTTTATACAAAGACTCTGAAGGTGTTTATGCGCTAAATCTAGGAAAACATTTACCAAATAATATAAATTTGTATAAATTTGATGATAACCTTTTATACAAAGAATTTACATCTAACTACACTTTAAGCCTAAGATCACCTTTATTAATTATTTCTCTTATACTTTTCTTGTTAGACACATTAATAACAATGTATAAAAGACAACTCTTTAGGTTTAATAAAAAATATTTTAATATCACAATTTTATTATTATTTTTTAATTTTTCTCCATGTGAAAGTAATCAAATATTTAATAAAATTGAACTAACAAAGATTGGTTATATACTGACAGGTGAAGAAGAAACTGATGCAATTAGTAAAAATGGTTTAGAAGTTATTTCAAAGTATATATCATCTAAAACAGCATCTATACTTGGCAAACCAGAGTCAATTAATTTGAAAAAAGATGAATTATCATATTTTCCTCTTATTTATTGGCCAATTGGTCCAAATTTAAAAAATATTAGTAAAATCTCAATTCAAAAATTAAAAAATTTCATACAAGATGGTGGATTACTTATAATTGATTGTAAATTAGATTCATATAGTTTACTCTTAAATGCTTGTACTGATAGTTTTCAAACAATAATTGGAGGAAACAAACTTTCAGATTTTAGTTTATTAGATAGTAATCATGCAATTGCCAAAAGCTTTTATCTTTTGAATGATTTTCCAGGAAGAAAAAATGAAAAAACTTATGTTGCTTACAACTTATCTAAAAATAATGATAATGCAATTTCAGTAATTATTAGCAACAATGACTGGTCAGGCGCTTGGGCAAAAAAAGATAATAAGAATTTTTCATTTCCATTATTGGATGGCTTAGATAGACAAAGACTTATTTCAATGAGATTTGGAGTTAATCTTTTAATATATGCGTTAACTGGAAATTATAAAACCGACCAGGTACATATCCCAGAAATACTTAAAAGGATGGAGAAGTAGATGATACAAAGCTATTTTTCTAATTTAGTTTTTGAACCTGTCATTCCTTTATTTGTAATTTTTTTAGGATTTATTTTTTTTTTCTCAAGTATATTTTTTGCGTTATTAAATAAATCAACAGGTATTATTTATAGAGTTATAATATATCTACTTCTAAATATTCTAATTCTCCAACCAAGTTATAAAATTGAAGAACGAAAAATTGAAAATGATATTATAACTTTCGTTATTGATAAAACTTTGAGTCAAGAAGTTACAAACAGAGTTAAAGAAACTGAACTTATTTATGAAAGTTTGTTAAAAAAACTAAAAAAGTATAAGGGGATAGATATACTTGAAATTAAAGTAGATAATGATTTTATTTATAAAAGATATGGAAATCTTGATGAAATCATTAATGGAAAAGTTGTACAAAAAAAAACTAAAAACAAAAAAAAATATAGTTCAAACCTGATTCAAAATCTAGAAAAAAATCTAAATCAATACCCTTCAAAAAAACTTTCATCAATTTTTATTTTATCTGATGGTCAAATTCATGATTTGCAGAAAAAAAATAGATTCGATAAGATTGATGTTCCAATCTATTTTCTATTAATTGGAGAAAAAAAAATAAATGATAGAAAGCTTTCGATAATTTCACATCCTGAATTTGGTTTTTTGAATGATGAAATATCAATTAAAATTCAAGGAAAGGATTTTTTAGATAAAAACTCTTCCATGGATTTATATTTACAGAATGGTGATAGAAAAACTAAATCTTATAAAATAAAAAATAATGAAATAAAAGAAATTAAATTAAAGCTCTCTAAAACTGGAGAAAACTTTATTGGTTTAAAAATCAAACCACGTAAAGAAGAATTATCAAATTCTAATAATTCAAAATCTATAAAGGTCTTTGGTATTAGAAAAAAACTTCGAGTACTATTAATATCTGGAGAACCTTACATGGGAACAAGAGTTTGGAGAAACTTCTTAAAATCTGATCCTTCCGTAGAACTTATTCATATGACAGTACTAAGACCTCCAGAAAAAAATGATAATACACCGGTTAATGAACTATCACTCATACCTTTTCCTATAAAAGAACTTTTTGAAGAAAAATTAGATAAATTTCAGCTAATTATTTTTGATAACTTCAAGGGTAAAAATGTCCTCACACCTGTTTACATTCAAAACCTTTTATCTTTTCTAGATGAAGGCGGAGGTATATTAGAAATAACTGGTCCATCATATAATTCAAGATCTAGCTTATTCAGAACTGAAGTTGGAAGAATTTTGCCTGGAACACCCTCGGGAAAAATTTTAAGAGGAGAGTATAAACCTGTTCTCTCCGAACTTGGAAAGATTCATCCAATAACTGAATCCTTATTTAAATCCAATCAAAATTATGGTTCTTGGTACGAAATGAATAAAATTTCTCAGGTTGATGAAGATGCACTAATACTCATGGAAGGTTCTGATAAAAATCCATTGTTAGTAGTTAAAAAAATTAACAAGGGGAGAATTGCACAAATCTATAGTCACCATATTTGGTTATGGACAAAAAAAAACAACCTCGACGGCGGCCCCCATAACAAACTCATTAAAAATTTAGCACACTGGTTAATGAAAGAACCTAGTCTTGAAGAAAATAAAATCAATATTTCTATTGATGAAAAAAAAAATAATAGTAAAAAAAAGTTTTTTGCTCGCACCAAATAAAAATGAATTAAATTTGAATATAATTGATCCTAATGGAAAAAAACATAAATTGTTTTTAAAAAAAATTAACGAGCTAACTTACAAAGCTCAATTTAGTATTAAAGTGCCTGGTTTTTATCTAGTTACAGATGGAAATATTGATTTAGGGATACATACTCTGGGAACTGAGAACATTGAACTTCAAAATTTAAACCTTACTGATAAAATTATTAAGGTTAATAATCTATCAAATTATTTCTCTAAAGCTATATGGCTAGAAGACAATAAAATGCCTAAATTCAAGGAAATAGAAGAACTGGATTCAAATGCAAAAAAAGATAATTTCTTATATTTTTTAAGGAATAATAACTTTGTTATTGAAAGTTTAACAAATAAAAAATTATTCAATTCGTTATTAATTATTTTTATAGTTATGATTTTATTACTTAGATGTTGGAAAAAAGAAAGTTCATAAAAAAAGCCCAGACAACATGCCTAGGCTCTTTTTATCTTTGGGGAAGGACAGAATATTAACTCTTCTTAGTAGTAAAATCAGGATGAGATATTGAACCAAGTTCACTCATATCAAGACCATACTGCTCATCTTCTTTAGAAGCTCTAATTCCAATTACCATTTTTATGACATACCAAACAATAAATGAAGTTATGAATGCAAAGAGTCCGTAAGAAATTACACCAATAAATTGAGTTCCATATGATGCATCACTATTTGTCCAAGGAACTATCATTGTTCCCCAAATTCCGGCAAATAAGTGAGCAGGAATAGCCATAACTACGTCATCAATTTTAAGCATATCTAATAATTTCATACCATACATGCAAATAATTCCACCAATAGCACCAATAATTATTGCTTGGCCCATATTTGGAGTATCTGGTCCTGCAGTAATTGCCACTAAACCAGCAATTGCACCATTCAATGTGGCTGCAACATTTGTATGACTATTAGATAATCTGCTTACAATCATACATGCTACAACACCGCCTGCTGCTGCTAAACTAGTATTAACAAATATATTAGCAACTGCTGTTGCATCGGCTCCAGAGCCAAGAGCAAGCTGTGAACCACCATTAAAACCAAACCAACCTAACCAAAGAATAAACACTCCTAAGGTAGTTAGAGGAACTGAACATCCGGGTAAAGTATTGACACTTCCATCGGTATTGAATTTGCCTTCTCTTGAACCTAAGAGAATAGCTCCGGCTAGCGCTGCCCATCCACCAACGGAATGAACTAAGGTTGAACCTGCAAAATCAGAAAAACCTCTCTCTGATAGCCAACCAGCGCCCCATTGCCATGAACCTGCAATAGGATAAATTATAGCAGCTAAAATGGCGACAAAAAGAAAGAAAGGCCAGATTAAAATTCTTTCAGCAAGTGCACCTGATACAATTGATGCAGTGGTTGCTACAAAAACCATTTGGAAAAACCAATCAGATGATGCTGCATATCCAGTATCCAAATCAACTGAAGTATCATTAGGAAATATACTAAATGAACCAAAGTATCCGCCATCGACACCCGAATACATTAAGTTATATCCTACTAGATAATACATAATTCCTGCTATTGAAAATAATCCTATATTCTTTAAACAGATTACTGCAGTATTTTTACTTCTTACCTGACCTGCCTCAAGCATACAAAAACCTGCAGCCATAAACATTACAAGAAAACCACAGACTAAAAATAAAAAAGTATTTAATATATAAGCAACTTCAGCTGAAACGGCTGGAGGTGCAACTTCTTCCTGTGCACCTAAAGAAAATGACATGGTAATTATTGTAAAAAACAAAAGATAACCAATTTTTTTTGGTGCAAGAAAGTTTTTATAAGATAAAATATTCATATAAACTCCTTGTTAATTAATTAATAAATTAATTATGCAGGAAGCATGCCAATTCATATTAATTATTGCAAACTATTGATTACACTATATAAAAAAAATAACTATAACTCAATAATGCACATTTTGTAATCACTTATTTTTATTATTATAATAAATGCCTATAATTTAATCATACAATGCAAGAAAGATACTTAGGAGATACACATGATTTTAATAAATTTATTTTCTTAAAATTTCTTAGTAATGAATTTAAGAAGAAAATTGGTTTAAACTGGTATCTTGTAAATACAAGTATTTTAGGTGATAAAGAAAAAAAATTAAATGACGGTGAAAATAGGAATTATTTATTCAAAAAAAAGATTATTAAGCTTGATAAAAAATTAATTAATGAACTATTAAAATTTAGTCTCAGGGAAAGTAGAAATTTAGTAGATTTTACAAAAAAAACTCACCTAAGAAAGTTTATTAAATTTTATAACAGAACTCTTAATAGAGAAAATAGACAAGAGTGGTTTAAAGAATCTTTATTATTTTTTAAAAATTCAGAAATAATCTTTTTAGATCCAGATAACGGGTTAACACCTAAAAGTATCAAGAAAAATTCAAAAATGTCAATTAAGTATGTCTTAAATAGTGAATTAAAAGGGATTAATGAAAGTGGTAAGTCTGTTATCTTTTGTCAATTTCAGTCATTTTCATCTTCACATAAAAAAATGCTTAAAGAAAAAATTCAAACATTAAAAAATAATATTGGTCTTAATGTTAATTGTCCTATTATCAGAAATAGAACAGCTCCAAATACTTTTTTTATATCTATTGCAGTTGAAAAACATAAAATTGAACTGTGTAATGCAATTAAAAACTATAGTAAAAAAAATGAAATGATAGAATTAATTAATTTTTGAATCTCTATTAAATAAAACGTACCAAGTAATAATTGCTGGAATTCCAATTAAAACTTCTCTAATTCTTCTACCTATCGCTGCAGCAAATGCTACTGGACTTGACAAGCCTACAAAATTTCCAACAACTATAAAGGCAAATTCTTGAACACCTAAACCAGCAGGTATAAAAAATGCAACTGCTCGCATAACACCAGCAAATGATTCAATAATAATTACATCAAAAATATCAACTTTTACGCCTATAATTAAAAAAAAAATATAAATTTCAAAAGCTCCTCCAATCCATCCCAGTAAACGAACAAACAAAGCAAAAATTACTGTTTTTATTCTGAAACTTAATTTATATAATTCAAAATCAAATTTTATTAAAGTATGGGTCAGTTTTTTATTAATTTTAGATTCTGTAAAAAATCTAAAATTTTTTAGAATTTTTCTTAAAAATCTTTTTCTGATTATTATACAAAAAAATATAGAACCAATTACTAAAGTTATAATTGAAAAAGTAAGGTAAATGCTACTGCCCTTAAAAAGATAAAAACTTTCATTTGTGAAAAAGATTATTATTAGGCTAATTATTGAAATTATAACAAGTGAAAATGAAGCTAAAGCAAGATCACCTATAACAGTAGAAGAAGCTTCAGAAATTTTCATGCCTTTTTTTATGCTCAAATAAACTCTTACAAATTCTCCAGTTACCATTCCAGTAGGCATTACTTTACCAGCCGTCTGAGAAATCCATGTGATTATAACACACCATAATGTTCCCAAATAATTTTTCTTCATTAAAATCTTCCAGCTGATAGAGTCAAAATAAAGAGTTGGAATGTGTGCAGGAATTAATAAAAACAATTTATATTTATGAGAAATAATATAATCAAAAGATTCTGGACCAGCAAAGCTTTTATAAAGCCAATATACTGCCAGAAGTCCTAATAAAATTAGCAAAAACTTTTTAATACTATTTTTTTCCATCTATTTTTTTGTTCAATAATGTTAATTTAGAGCAAATAATTTCCGGTTTTGTTGAGTCAACACGGGGATGCCAAGAAAAAAATCTAAACCTTCTATAAAACAATGTTCCCAAGTGAGGTGGTTTACTATAGTCATATTGATTTATTGGTCTGTAGGACTCTTGTTTAGTATTAATATAATTTAAATTTTTATTTTCAGAACTATAAAGATCCAGTGCTTTTTGCTTAAAACTAATTTCATCTTCGGATAATTTAATGATTTCTTCATTTCCATATAGCTTAATAAATTCATTTGAAACAATTTTATTCTTGTAATTATTATATTCTGCGAATTCATATACTTTTATATTTTTGAAAAGATTAAATTTTGAAGCAATAAAGTTTGAAACATCATGATCTTGATGGCCTCCCTCGTATGCTGGTGTAAAGATAGAATCAATATTATGTTCTGTAATAATTTTTTGGATCTTTTTATAGGTTATACTTACATTATTAATTAATGTTCTTGTAGGAATAGACTGAATATAAAACTTATTTATTTTCAAAAAATCTACTGATTTATTTAGCTCATCAAGCCTTTGTTTTAGAAAATAAATATAATTTCTTCTGTCCCAGAACCACATTTTATCTTTTTGTAAAATACCATTAGTTAAAAAAAATAAATAAACCTCACAACCATCTAAAATTTTTTTTTTTATAAAAATTGCAGTACCAACTATCTCATCATCTGGGTGAGGTACGAGTATTAAAATTTTGTTCATTTTCTTTTGTTTACTAATTTTTTCCAAAAAGGTAAAATATCATTTAAAAAAATATCATCCCAAGTTAAAATTTTTTGGTTTTTTAGAAAAGACTTAATTGTTCTTATTTTTTTTTTGTCATATAATAAATCTTCAATAGAATTAATCCATTCATTTAATTCATAGTTTTTTACAATAATTCCATCCAAATTAGGTTTATATATTCTTTTGCCACCACCGTCAGGACTAACAACACAAATTGCTCCGCAGGCTTTAGCTTCTATGACCACATTTGGACCAATCTCAAATTGAGAAGGGAAAACGAATAAATCACAAACTCTATATAAACATGATATTTCTTCATGGGATAAATAACCAATAAGATTAAGTTTTTTACCAGCAATAATCTTACATTCCTTTTCATGAGCTCCTTGCCCTGCCATAATAGTAGTTATAGAATGTCCTTTTTCGATTAATTTTTTATGTATTTGTGAAAGAAGAAGTGCTCCTTTTAATTCATGAATTCTTCCAGTAAAAAATATGATCTTGTCATTTAATGGAATATTAAATTTTTTACAAATATTGATTCTATTTTCTTTTTTAATAAAAAAAATATTCTTATTAATGCCTCTATTTAATTTGGTTATATTTTTATTTCCAGTCTTTTTAATCAAAAATTGCGGACTATATATTCTATCAGCAACCATTGCATGATCTATATTAGATATATATTTATATATTTTTTTAT
>MDTG01244066.1_pt1 | contig 11585 bp, 7 predicted proteins | sample 811421 | NCBI WGS metagenome assembly MDTG01 (sample SAMN05326645, study PRJNA326480) | marine metagenome | isolation source: seawater | place: Pacific Ocean: South East | collected 2011
TATCTTTTAGCAGTTCCTGATCTAATAAAATTATCAAAACAGGTAAAGGATGTAAAAAAACCTGGGTTTAGTGATGTTGCAAATCTTGGAAAATTTAAGCTAATCGTAACAATCCCTAAGTTTGTTGGAAACGTTTTACAAATTGCTCCTAATTTGTTGTCATCAGGCAAAGAGGCTGATATTCCAATGGATGATAAAGTTGATGCATTAGCGTTTTAGATTTTAATCTATAATTTATGAGCACTGTTTTTACGGTGCTCTGAAAGTTTTTTATGAAAAAAATACTATTATTACTGTTATCGATGATGTTAGTAGGGTGTAAAACAAAAGATATTCAACCAAATTATTTGGGAAATGTTATTACATTAGAATCATCACGATTTATTCATGATATGTCTCCAATAATGATTATGAAAACCGCCGAATCTGTTTTAATTAATGAAAATTTTATTATTGCCGTTTCTGATTTTAACAATAATCGAATTGAAGCAACAAAAAATATTATGGGCGGTTTTTGTCGTATTGAAATGAATTTTTACTCAAGTCCAAGCGGAGTAAACGTAATTTTGTCTGCTCAAATACCAAGAGAATGGGGTTCTGGAAAAGAAATTCCCAGATTAATTTTAGATTCACTTAACTGATTGGTTATTTATTATGCGCTCATTTTTATTTTTATTTGCAATGACAGTATCAGTTTATGCTGTTGAAATTGAATATATTACTATCGAAACCATAGGATCAGGTTCAACGAGAAAAGATGCAAGAATGGATGCTATTAGTGAAGCAATTGGGCAAGTAACAGGTAGAATGCTTGAAACTACAGAGCAATTATCATCACATTTTCAAACTAAAACAGATAACGATATAAGTCAGAGTAGTGGCGTAGAAAATTATGATAAGGAAATTAATAGCGCAACGAGAGGCGCAGTAAAATCATATACAGTATTAGATGAAAAAGAAACCGCCTATGGATGGGAATCTAAGATAAGTGCTGTCGTAGCTAAAGCTTTGCCTTCAAAACAATCCAATCGAAAAAAAATAGCAGTAATGCCTTTCTCTTCTTCAAGTAAGCTTACTTTTGATAGAATGGCTCTTGATGCATTAACTAAAAGTTTAGAAAATAGATTTGGACTTAAATATAACAAAACTAATCCAATGCAATTTATGGCAATGATTCTTACAGAAAATATAGAAGCATATTTAATTCAAACTAGAAGATTTGCAGTGTTAGATAGAGTAACTAGTGAAGTACAAATGGAAAGAAATTTTGTTAAATCATACAGCTCTTCTGTTGAAGATTTAATAAAAATAAATCAAGATTCAGCAACAGAATTAATTGTGGTTGGTAGATTGGATGAAGTTTCATTTAACGAAAGAGTTCAAAGACTTCCATCAGGCAGGGAAATAAAAGTCGGGGAAGGAACAGTAGCTATTAGTTACAAAATAATTGATGTTGGGACAAGACAAGTTAAGTTTGCTGACACATTCAACAAAATTATTGGTATTAATGAAATGAGAGAAGTTTTAGGTGGAAGAACTGTAACTGACCCAGGAAAAATAATGTTAAAAATTGCGGCGGATTCATTTGGCCTTACTATTTCCGAAGCTATTTATCCTCTTCGAATTGTTGCCAAGCAAGGGGCGTCAAGAGTTATTTTAAATCAAGGTGGAAGAAGCGTTAAAATTGGCGATGTATTCGAAGTATTTAAATTAGGTGAAAAATTAATTGATCCTTATACAAAGGAAAGTCTTGGAAGAGAGGAAATTTTTGCCGGTGAAATTCAAATAACTCGCGTGAATGCTAAAACTTCTGATGCTAGGATTATTTCTGAAGAAATATTAATCGATAAAGATTATTTATGTAGAAAAAAAATATTTAGCAAGACAACGACATCCCCACAGATTAAAAAAATTAATAAAGAAGAATTAGACGACTTATTTTAAGGAGAAAAATATGAAAAATATATATGCATTATTACTTATCATAGCTGTAGCATCATCATCATTTGGTATTAATTTCCCGGATGAAGAAACTCCTGGAGCAATGGCTCCAGATGCAATGCAAAAGGCCTTGGATTATGTAAATTCTAAAAAATGGCAAACTGGTCGAAATAATGATGGATCATATATAGCGATAGGGCAGGCAGGAATTGATGGTCGAGAAGGAACAGAAAATTGGGAAAAACAAAGAGTAAACGCATATTCAAAAGCGATGCTAGACGCAAAAGCTAGAATGGCTGAATTTTTTGCAGCAAAAATACAACAATCCATGGAATCTAGTTATACAGAAGGTAATTTTGGTAAAAATGAAGAAGAAGATAATGTGACTAAACAAGAAAAAGGATTATTTGAAAAAGTTAATTTATTATTGAACGCTAAATTAGATACTCAGTTAGAAAAAGAAGGCATTTCGCTAGAAGATCCTAACAAACAAGAAGAAATTCAAGAAATAAAGTTAGATATATTAGCTACAGAATCGTTTAAATCTGAAATTGCTAAAGTTGCAGAATCTGAAATTTGTGGGCTTATGGTTTCGAAGGTTTTTTTAGATAATGGAGATTTAGTAGTTGTTTGTCGTCAATCTGATAAAGTTATGCAATTAGCAGCGGCAATGGCTCAAAATGCACCTGCACCAAAAGTTAAACCACGAACAGGAACGACAATTAGCGAGTGGATAAATGGATTTAAGATTAAGGATTTATATCCCCTTGTTGGCGTTCAATTACGTTCTGATGAAAATGGAGATATTGCAATTATATCGTTTGGTCAAAGTTGCACAACAAGTGCCTCTAAAACAATGTTAAGAGCATCTCGAAATAAAGCAGATTTAAGCGCTGATGGATTTATTAGACAATTTGCCGGTGAGGCAGTTACGGTAGCCAAATCAGTTGCAGCTACCGAATCTAAAGATGTTTTATCTGGTGATGATATTCAGATTCAAATTGAAGAATCATCTTCAGAAAAGATTGCAAGTGTATCCAAATCATTAGAGCTTCCAGGAATAAGCACCGTTAGACAGTGGAATTTTACAGACTCTGAAAGTGGGTTAACTTATGTTGGGGTTGTCAAAAGATGGACTATAACAAGCGCACAGGGTGCAGTTGAAACTAGACAGAAAAATGCTAGTGCTGCTACAAGTGAATCTAAGAATTGGAAAGTCTCGAGTTCTTCAAAGGCATATACGTCAAATTCAGGTCAGACTATTAAAGCCGGAGATAATAGTTCTCAAAGTTATGAAAGTATAGAGAGTGAGGACTTTTAGTTTAATTCTCTTACTATTTTTAGTAAGTCAAAATTGTTTTTCAAACTTAGGATCTTCAGTTTGGTATGAGGATGGATATTATTATTCACAATCATCAGCAAAGATAGAAGGTGATGCTAAATTGTATTCTAGAATTGCTAGAAATAAGGCCGATTTGAAAGCTAACCATTCACTTGTAAAGTTTTTTATCAATGAAAACTTACTCATTAATAAAAATTTAACTCATATTGAGGATGATATTAAAAATTTAGCTTTTTCAGAAATTTTAAAATCTGAATTAAAATTAAATGGTCTTGAAATAGAAAAAATTTTTAATCAAAATAGTAATGTTTGGATAACAGTCAAGATTTCAAAAGTAAATTTAGTAAATCAATTAGGTGGTAAAATTAAAGAGTTTGAGGCTCAGTTAAATTCTCATTTTTAAATTTTATTTATTTTAAATAAGTAACATTACTTTACATCTACAATATTAAAAAAAGCCATTAAAAATTCACTTTTCAATAAATTTTAAATTGAGTTTTTTTAATTTTTTTTATATATATGGTTGGTTTCAAATTTATGGAGAAATAATATGAGCAAGCAGTATATATTAACTTTACTCATCACGGTTGTTGGTTTTAGTTGTGTTGCAGTGGATAAGTTTTATTGGAATAATACAACTACAAGTTCTGATACTGGTGATATCTATTTATGGAATACCGAATCAAATTGGAGCGATACAAATAACGAGGCAACAGATTTAGGATTACCGACATCCAGTGATTTTGCTAAACATGTTAAATCTGCAATCGATATCCAAGTTACTGATGCTCAAGTTATTGATAAATTAGTGATAACTCATAATGATGTTCCATCTATAACAATTAAATCGGGCGGATCTCTAACGGTAAATCAAAATATCAATCTTGGAACATTTGGAACAGGCGGTGGATTGATAAGTGTAGACGGTGGTGATTTTATAACTAGCGCTACAATTTCAATGAGCCCTACTGCAAGCGGAACAAGTACTATAGAAGTTAAATCCGGAAATTTTACTTCTACGGGCCAATTTTGGGTTGGTAACCAAGGAGCGGGAACTTCAGCAGCAGATAATTTTAATATTTCAGGTGGTACAAGTGATTTAGCCAAAGTTATTGTTGGTAGACAAAGCTCAGGTGTTTTAAATATGACCGGCGGTTCACTAGTTATTACAAATACAACTTGGGACGCTCTTCAGATAGCTCATCAAGGTACAGGATCGGGTACGGTAAATATCTCTGGAGGTAATCTTAAAACCTATCGTATTGATATCGATAAAGGTGGAGGAGGGGGTACATTAAACATTCTTGGAGGTACGGTCGAAGTTCCGCTTGGATGGAATAGTGCTATTGAAATTGATAATGCAGGAACAATAAATTTTGCTGGAGGACAGCTTAACTGGATAAATGATAAAACTACACAAATAACTAACTTTGTTAATTCAGGAATAATTACATGGACAAGTGGAATGACAAATATGTTAACAGAAAGTTGGGATCATAGTTATACAAATGGAGAAAGCGTTTTATTTGTAGATTATAATGACGCAAGACCGGGGTATACCACAGTGTGGGCTTATGATACAACTCCTCCAGTTACACCAGAGCCTCCTACAGGACCAACTGCTTATACCAATGATACCGATGGTGCAACTATAAGTACTTTCAATAATGATAGTGGAGATGGACTTTATACAACAGCTAGTAATTGGGATGTTGGGACGGTACCAACTTTAATTGATTCAGTGGTACACGATTCAGCGGGTGTATTAACAGTTCCGACTGATACAATTGTTGAAGCTTTAGACCTTGATATTGCAGCGAATGATACCGCAAGTATTTCAGTTGCTACAGGGGGAAGTTTAGGAGTATCTAATAACATTGTATTAGGAAACGGAGGAGGATTTTCTGCAACACCTGGTATTGGAAAATTAATTGTTGATGGGGGTAATTTATCAGTAGGTGGAGATATTAAAGTAGGACAATGGGGAGCACCTTCAGGTCGTCAAGGAATTCTAGAGTTAAATAGCGGAATTATTAATGTTTCAGGAGTTACAGACGTTGGTGGAGGTAGCGATTTATCTTCCGGTTCTGTTACAATGGTTGGTGGTGTATTTTCTAATGCTGCTAATTTTAGAATAGGTTATTCTCCGAATGGTGGTGATGGGGTTGTTAATATAACCCAAGCAAGCTTAATTGTTGATAGTGATGCTGATATTAATGATGATTATAATCCACTTAGGTTAGGCGGAGGTATCGGTGACGCAACTTTGAACATTTATGATGGAGGATTTGTTTCAACCACAGGAATTGAACTAAATAAAAATAGTACTGAAGGTACGGCTTCTATTAATTTGTATGGAGGAACATTGCAATTAACCAAAGGTTGGAGCGGCCACGTTGATGCAAGTGAAAATAGTGAAATTCATATTGCTGGTGGTCAATTTGATTGGAGATGGAATAGATCGGCTGATATGCAATCAATGATTGATGCTGGAACTCTCACTTGGTCAGGAGGTTCAACTAATATGATCTCAGATACATGGGACTCAACAGTAGATTTTGCTGTTACTAACCAAGCTGGAACCAGTGTGTTGTATATAGAAGAGTATTTAGTTCCTGGGTATACAACAGCCTGGGCTTTTGACTTATCATCGTTACCTGTAGAACCAGAAGGATTTGATGCTTTTGCTTCAACTTATAATTTATCTGGCGGTATGTCAGGTGATGATGATGGAGATCAGATGAGTAATTTTGCGGAGTATGCGCTTAATGGAAATCCAACTAATGCATCTGTTACGGGTTCAGCTTTTCACTCTCATGAAGGTGATACCTTTAAGGTTATTCACTCAAAACTAGCAAACGATGATAGTGCGGTTTATCGTTTAATTGATACAACTGATCTTCGTTTTGGAACGCATGCTACTAATGCTTATCTGTCTCAAAGTCAAAGTGATATAGATGGTGATTATGTAACTGTAACAAATATTTATGATATGAGTGGTAAATCTACTCATTTTATTGAAATTGAAACAGAGCAGCAGTAAATTTCTAGTAACGCTGAGTGCTAAAAACGACTGTGCTCTAGGCACAGTCTTTTTTTGTTTGAAAGAATTTAATGATTAACAAATTGTGTATATGGGTATGTATTTCTTGTATGATTTCTGTATGTGTTTATGCAGAAAATTCGGGCATTAACGTATATCCTCCTGTTCCAGGTTTAATCCCCTCGGATAAATATAGTTTTAAGGTTAGAACTGAGGATTCTCAAAATTGGCTTGATCCATTTGCTTTTGTTACTACCTGTCAGCAAGGTGGTGAAACCAATAGGTATTATAGGCACCTTGAAGATTGGAGTAATACTTACATTAATTTTGAAATGTCAAATAATATACCCGTTGAAATTGAAATTTCGAAAGTTGATGGTTCTTCTATTTCAACCGCAGTAGTACATCCTGCGCAAAAAGTTAATTCTTGTGAGGTAGTTAATGGAAAAGCATATGTTCGGTTGAATAATCCAGCATTATTTACAGTTGATATTGATGGTCAAATGGATACTCAGGATACCGGTCGTGTTCGAATGGATGGGTGGGGAGTAGAATCATTTTATAATGGACCACCAATTCACACACTTACAATCTTTGCAAATCCCTTTTTGGAAAATAAACCAAGTTTAAATAATCCAAATGTTTTAACAGTAACTCCTGGTCAAATACCTCCATCAGACGGAAGTTGGGATGTATTATATTTTTTACCAGGAGTCCATGATATTGGTAGAATGTTTCGCTTACATTCTCAAAAAAGTTATTACATACCCGGTGATGCAATTGTTCATGGGACGATGAATAATAACAGAACTTGGAATGATGGTCATAATATTAAAATATTTGGACATGGTACGCTTGCCGGTGAGCGAATTCCTCATCCACAGGATGAAATACCAGCTTCTTTAGAATCTGATGATTGGAAATATAGACCTATTGAGATATATGGTGCAAGAAATTCAACAGTGGAGGGAATAACAATTACCGATCCAGCGCATCATTCATTAATGTTGGTTAATGGATATCTACTTGAAGAGCCCACGAATGTACATTGGACAAAGATTTTTAGCTGGAGAGCAAATGGCGATGGGATAAATCCATTTGGAAATGTATCGGTGGAAGATTGTTTTATTAGAACTCAGGATGATTGTTTATACGTAAATGGAAGAGGTATTCGACGAGTTGTTTTATGGACAGATGCGAATGGATCGTCTTTTGTTTTAAGTCCTGTAGGGGATACTCATGAAAATGAAATCATAGTGGAAGACTGTGACGTTATTTATAATCGTTCAATTTTTAATACGCATAAAGGAGGTCGTGTATTTAATTTAAGAGGTGAGGGTGGTGGAACAGGTGGTGATAATATAGTGTTTAGAAATATTCGGATAACAGATCCTCGACCTACCCTTTCAACATTTGGTATTGCAAGCGGAGCTCCATGGAGTCAGTCTCCTAATTATACAACGACTCGGGAGACCGGAATTATTCAAAATATTTTATTTCAAAATATTAATGTTGCCTCTTATTCAATCATTGATGACCCTGAAACATTATGGGGTACCACAATAGCTCCTTTACAAGGATTTATTTTTGATACGCTAGTTATTGAAAATGAATTAATACGAGATATAAGCGCCTTTAATGCCAACGAGTTTGTAACAGGAATAGATTTTGTTTCCACACCTGCTATATCCTTGCAACCGGATACATTAGAAGAAAGTCATGCTAACGATGGAAGTATATCAGAAAGTATTCAGATAGTATTATATGAAGACCAATTTACTGAGGATGTGGTAAGCGGAAATTTTGTTGAATTAGAGTCTGTTCCCTCTGGTTTAGTTCCCGTATTTACACGATTAAGTGATTCTGTTATTTCTTTAACCTTTAATGGTTATGCAATGAATCACAGCAATATGGACGATGTGTTAGATTGTCAAATTACTTTTAATGATAATGCGTTTGTTGGAAATTTAGCGGCAGATGTGATAGGTGCTACAAATCGAAAAATAAAAATTAATTTCCGCGATCGATTACCTCCGGTACTTTTACGTGATGAATTTAGTGATGGTAATATAAATAATTCATCGATAAATGATGTCGAAGGAGGATTTGATGTATATAAAGTTAATACGTTAGATAGCGGATTAAATATTAACGAAGCCAACGGATATGCAGTCCTAGATTTAACAGGCGCAACTACAGATTTTCCATGGATTTCGATGGTTAGTAAATCTTCTTTTGATTTAACAAAAGCGGATGGGTTGAAGTGCAAAATAGTGATTGATAGTTTGACACCATCACACTGGTACTTGCGTCCATTCGTAATAAATCTTCGTCCAGATGCTAATATTGAACCTCCATTTTATTCTCGAGAGGCTAATATAGATCCACCCATGGGAGTTTCTTTAATGGTTGGAAATGGTCAATCGAATTGTCGTCTAGCATTAGCTGTTTCAGATGGAATAACCTCTGAGTGGCTTTGGGAGGATACGGATGTCTTAATTGAAGAATTAGTAGACGGTTTTTCAATTGAGCTTACTTTAAATAACTCTAATGGATGGAGTCTTGTTTTTTCAGACGCACTAAGTTTACCAAGTCAGATTTCAGGTTCTTGGAATACGTTAGGATGGAATCATTTATTTTCAGAAACAACGCATGCTCAGTTCTATCTTCGTGATGATGCATTAAGTGGTCATTCTCCATCTCGAGATGGAATAGCTCGTGTAAATATAGATGAAATTGAAATCAATTCTTTTAACGAAGATTCTTTATATGAAGAATGGAGTGAGCTTTGGGGCGAAGCTGATCTGTCCGATATGAATGCTGATTTTGATGAAGATGGTATTTCAAATTTTGCTGAATATGCATTTAATGGGAATCCATTAGATACTAACAATAGTGGCAATATTAGTGTTCATAAGGATGAAACTTTTTTTACTGTTATTCATTCTAAATACCAGTTAGACGATCAATTATATTATCAGTTGGTAGATAAGACGAATTTGATAAGTCATACAAAGAGAACAAACTCTTGGGATTCGCAAACATTTAGTGGAATGCAAAATAATTATATAACGGTTTCAAATCATTATAATTTAACAAATAATACCAATCATTTTATTAGTGTAGAGGTAAATTAAATTCCTTTCTAAGGAAGAAATTAAAATTATGTTTAAAAAATCAACATCTATTTTTTTGATATTAATTTGTTTTAGTAATTTTTTGTTAGCAGATGCAAAGTCTTCATCGGAACGAATGAATGTTCTTTTTATAGCCATTGATGATTTAAACGATTGGATTGGTTGTTTTGGCGGTAACCCCCAAGTGAAAACACCTAATCTTGATTACTTTAACGCGTCAGGAGGTATGGTAATGTTTGATGCTCATTGTTCATCTACTGTATGCGGACCCTCTCGCTCTTCATTACTTTCTGGAAAGTATCCTCATAAAACAGGAGTATATGGAAATAAGAATAATATGCGAATGGCAGAAAAAACAAAAAATCTAATTACTCTACCTCAATACTTTAGCGCTCATGGATACTACACACTTTCAAGAGGAAAAATTTTTCATAAACATCCATTAGATGGTGATAAAACTAACCGACAAAATCTTGATCACGGTGAATGGGCATTCGATGAGTGGGTTCAAGAAAAAGGGGGGGTGACTCCTGCTGGAAAGGAATTTCCCTTGAATGGATTACCTGCGTTAGATGGGGATCGTTCTTATCATTCCATCGGATTTGATTGGGCTCCAACAATTGGAAATGATGAGACGTTGATGAAGGATTATTTAACAGCGGAATGGGCTGTTAAGCAGCTTCAAACTAGATCATTTGAAAAACCCTTTTTTATGGCAATCGGGTTTTCAAAACCTCATTTACCATGGTATGTACCCCAAAAATATTTTGATATGTATCCATTAGATGAAATAATTCTTCCTAAAACTATTCCTAATGATTTAGACGATATATTAAATAGATTTAATAAACCTGTAAAACCACATGGTACATGGGTGCGAGTTGAACAGGCAAAAAGGCATAAAGAAGCAGTACAGGCATATATGGCAACTATCACTTTCTTGGACGATTGTATTGGTGTTTTACTAGATGGATTAGCAAAAAGCTCCTATGCAGAAAATACCATTGTTATATTATGGGGAGATCATGGTTGGCATTTAGGAGAAAAACAGAAATATGGAAAAACACAACTATGGCAAGAATCTTGCCGAGTTCCTATGATGGTAAAAGTTCCTAATGTTACCCTGAAAAATAAAAAGTGTAGGGGTATCGTAAATTTGATTGATATGTACCCAACATTAGTTGATTTATGCGGTCTTCCCGTAAATCCAGAAAATGATGGAAAAAGTTTTGCTGAGTTGATTTATAATCCTGATTTGGAATGGAATAAACCAACGTTAACCGATTATAATTTTGGAGGACATCGAGTTTATGATGGTAGATTTAGTTATATTGTTTTTATTGAGCAGGGTATTGAAGAACTTTATGATCATCAAATAGATCCTATGGAGTGGAATAATTTGTCAGAAAATGAAGAATACGCAGTTGTTAAATCACGATTAAAGGCATTAATTCCCTCGAAACGTGAACCTGTTGCACCGATAAATTAAATAATGAAAAAGTTTTATTAGAAAGGAAGTAAAGATGAGAAAATTTTTAATAACATGTTTAGTTTGTATTGTAGGTGGAGTATTTTCTGCCTCATCTGATATTTTGGAATTGAAAATATTAGACGGAGAGTATTGGTGGGCGGGTTTAAGTTCTAAAGGATATGAAATGCCATATGACGCTTCCAGCAAAGTAGCTTATGATTTGTGGGGAGACAATAAAGGAAATCAAGCACAACCATTGTTGCTATCAAGTAAAGGTCGATTTATTTGGAGCGAGCAGCCAATCAAATTTGAATTTAACCATGGATTAATTACCGTCACTACTCGGGAAGGAGTAATTGATTCAGGTAAAAAGGGGTCAAATCTAGCCGAGGTATTCGAATATGTATCCAAAAAATACTTTCCATCAAATGGGCTTATTCCAGATCAATTACTTTTTACTCATCCGCAATATAATACATGGATTGAACTAATGTATGATCAGAATGAGAAAGATATTTTAGCTTATGCTGAAGCAATTGTTGAAAATGGTTATCCGCCTGGTGTTCTGATGATTGATGATAATTGGCAAGAGGATTATGGTACATGGAAATTTTCTCCAAGACGCTTTAGCGATCCAAAGGACTTAATTGA
>MDTG01247074.1_pt1 | contig 11584 bp, 12 predicted proteins | sample 811421 | NCBI WGS metagenome assembly MDTG01 (sample SAMN05326645, study PRJNA326480) | marine metagenome | isolation source: seawater | place: Pacific Ocean: South East | collected 2011
CGCGAGGACCTCTACTTCCGGCTCCAGCAGGCCGGTATCCCGCCGATGTTCCAGCGAGTGCCGGGATCCGGTTCCCAGGTCTCGCTCGAGGTCATTTCCCCCGCAGGGGATCGAGAATTGAAGTTCCTTCCCATCTAGGACCCGCTCCGCCCGTTAGACTTGCCTCCCATGACCAGTGCCCACCAGAATCCGTCCCCCGGGAGCGAGTCCTCCGGCCACGCCCCGGACGCCCCGTTGCTGGAGGTGGAAGGCCTCAAGACGCATTTTCCCGTGCGACGCGGCCTGCTGCAGCGCGTGGTCGACCACGTCCGGGCCGTCGATGGAGTGTCATTCGACATCCGGCGGGGCGAGACCCTCGGCCTGGTGGGGGAATCCGGCTGCGGGAAGACGACCGTGGGCAGGACCATCCTCCGGTTGATCGAGGCCACCGCCGGGTCCGTTCGCTACGAGGGTGATTCGGTCTTCGACATGGGTGCCGCCGACATGCGATCCATCCGCCGGAAGATGCAGATCATCTTCCAGGACCCCGCCGGGTCCCTCAATCCGCGCATGCGGGTCGGACGCATCGTCGGGGAACCGCTGGAGGTGCATGGGATCGCCCGCGGCGACGAACTCCGGGAACGCGTCGAGGCCCTGCTCGAGCGCTGCGGACTCTGGAAGCAGGCCGCCGACCGATACCCCCACGAGTTCTCGGGAGGCCAGCGCCAGCGCATAGGGATCGCCCGGGCCCTCGCCCTCGAGCCGAAGCTCATCGTCTGCGACGAGCCCACGTCCGCTCTGGACGTCTCCATCCAGTCCCAGATCCTCAACCTGCTCGCCGATCTGCAGGAGGACTACGGACTCTCCTACCTCTTCATATCCCACGACATGGCGGTCATCCACCACGTCTGCGACCGCATCGCGGTGATGCTCGACGGGAAGATCGTCGAGGAGGGGGGGCGCGACGAGATCATCGAACAGCCATCGCACGAGTACACCCGAGCGTTGCTTTCCGCGGTTCCGGAGGCCGACCCGAGACGCAAGAAGAAGCGCCTGGTCTACGAAGGCATGCGGATGTGACCAGCGGAGCCGCACACCGGAGGGGAGGGACCCGCACCGTGTTCCTCCTGATCATGGCGGTGTTCGTCGCCTGCTGGATCGTCACCGCGATCTTCTCCTACGTGATCTACGGGAACGTCCTGCAGACCGCTTCGCGGACGGACCTGGCGCTGCGCTCGCTCACCTGGGCCGCGCTGGTGTACGCCTGCGACCACGACGGGGTCTTTCCGACCAGCGAAGCCGAGCTCTTCTCGACCCAGCCCCTGCCCCGGAGCATCGACTGCGTTCCGGACGATCCGGGCGCGTGGCCCTCCAGCTGGAGCGAGGTGTCCGATGACTCACCACCCGCTCCGGATTTGAAGGAGGCCTCGAAGAAGCTTCGTCTCTTCTTCGCCTCCGGGGGCGACATGCCCCCGGTGATCGACGCCAACGGCCTGCCGACCGAGCATTTCACGATCGGCATCATCCGGGAGTGGCTGGAGAACTTCCACGCCGCCCGCCCTCCCGTCCCGGGCGGGTGAACGTTTTTCCGAAAAATGCCCATCGATCCTGTCCACATCCTTCCAATCATCCGCCCCGACCGGGGGGGATTCGTCAGAATGAACCAATGACCAAGGCCAGAACAGATCCGTCCGCCGACCCGTCCCAGGACGCCGCCCGGCCCGACCCGACCATCCGCGAAGTCGAACCCGAACGACCCCTCGTCGACGTCATGAACGGCAAGGCTCGCTGGGAGATACCGGTCCTCGACCACGGGTTCGTCGCCCTCGTGGACGTGATGCCCAGGTTGATTCCCGAGGGCAAGACCGCGGATACCGCGGTCGTCCAGGCCGCGCGAGTCTCCTACGGCGAGGGGACCAAGAAGGTCAACGAGGACCGCGGGCTCGTGAGATACCTCCTGAGGCACCGCCACACCACGCCCTTCGAGATGATCGAGTTCAAGTTCCACGTGGCGATGCCGATCTTCGTGGCCCGGCAGTGGATCCGCCATCGCACCGCCAACGTCAACGAATACAGCGCGCGGTACTCGATCGTGCCGGACCGCTTCTACCGCCCCTCGGTCGAGAACGTCCGCAGGCAGTCGACGACCAATCGCCAGGGCGGGGACGATTCCATCGAGGTCGGGACCGCCGAGGAGTTCATCAAGCTGCTGGAGGATTCGGAGAACCTCTACTCCCGCTACCTGGAGCTGACCGAGCAGGGAGTCGCCCGGGAGATGGCCCGCGCCGCGCTTCCCGTCTCGCTCTACACCGAGTGGTACTGGAAGTGCGACCTCCACAACCTCTTCCACTTCCTCTCGCTGCGCATGGATCCCCATGCCCAGCAGGAGATACGGGTCTACGCGGACGCGATGTACGACCTCATCAAGCCCATCGTCCCCGTCTCCGCGGAAGCCTTCGAGCACTACCGCCTCGACGGCATGTTCCTCACCAGTCTCGAGGTCGACGCCCTCCGCGAGAACAAGCCGATCGACTCGGACAACAAGCGCGAGCAGCGGGAGTGGGACGAGAAGCGGCGAAGACTGGGACTGGACTGACCGGTCGTCAGTCACGGTCCAGTTCGTCGACGTTGGGGATGGCCAGGAATCCGATCAGGGGACTGGTCTCGTCTATCTGCGCCTGGACCAGCACCACCGGGGTCGGCGCGTACCAGCGCAGGAGCCCACCGGGGTTCGGGCCGCCCCCCCAGGCGTCCCAGAAGGATCCCATGTCGAACCTGATCGTCTCCCCGGGAGCGATCCGCTCGACCTCCAGCATGTACCGGCGGTTCAGCCAGAGCTTGATGTCCCTGAAGTCGATCGCCGTGCCGTTGACCACCTTCATGGTGCTGCCCGAACGGCTCACCTGCACCTCGACCACCTCGGACTGGCCGAGTTCCGCCGGATACATCTTGGTGGCCTTCGCCGGGTTGTAGCGCTTCGGGAAGCACCCACCCACCAGCAGCAGGCAGCTCAGGAGCAGGATGACCTTGGGCATGGGCCCAGTATAGACCGCGTCGTGCCGATGCAAGAAGCCAGCGGCCGGCATGATGCCGGCCGCTGGGCCTTGGACCTCGCTAGGAGGCCGAAACCACCGGCGCTGCAGCGGACTTCTCACCCAAAGCCGCGCGCGCCTTCGGCAGGTCCCTTCCGGACGGCCCGGATCCTCCTGCGCCCCGTGTCTACCGCCAAGCGACACGAGGCTGATCCGAGCCTCCAGCCGGATTCGGGAACCGGCCTGGCAGGCTTCGTCCCATCTCATACGATGAAGGTCCATGTCTGTTCGCATGACCCAGCAGGAACATGATCGACCGGCCCCGCCCCCGGGGTGGTGCGCCGCCGACATGGCCAGGTCCTTCCGGACGGATCCGCGTTTAAACGCCGTCGTGCCGGGTTTCGACGCACCCTTCTTCCAGGCGGGTCTGGCCGGCTATTCGGACGGGGCGATGCGGCTGATCGCACGGGCCCACGACTGTCCCTACTGCATCACCGAGGCCCTGCTGGACCTGACCCTGATCAACGGCGGCAAGGGCCGCCGCAAGGAGGACCCGGATCTCATCGCCTCCGAGTGCGGGCTCGGCGAGCTCGAGGAGAACCGGGTTCAGGGGCTGGAGGACCACCCCATCGCGGGGCAGGTCATGGGCACCCGACCGGAGACCATGGCCGAGGGTGCTTCGATCCTGGTGGGCATGGGCTACGACGTCATCGACGTGAACCTGGCCTGCCCGGTCAAGAAGATCAGGAAGCAGCGTCGCGGCGGGCACTTCCTCGCTCATCCCGACGAGGCGGTCGAGGTCCTGCGCGCGGTCCGCGACGCGGTGCCCGCCCACCTTCCCTGCACCGTCAAGCTCCGGCGATCCTTCGACGACACCCCGGAGCAGGCCCAGCACTTCGAACGAATCTTCGAGTCCGTCTACGAGCTCGGTTATTCATGGGCCACCGTCCACTGCCGCACCGTTCGCCAGAAGTACATCGGACCCGGTCGCTGGTCGTTCCTCCAGAACCTGGTCCGGCGGTATCCGGACCGGGTGATCCTCGGTTCCGGGGACATCTGGGCCGTCGAGGACATCTTCCTCATGCTCGAGCTCTGCGGGGTCCAGGCCGTCTCGGTCGCCAGGGGCTGCATTGGCAACCCGTGGATCTTCCGCCAGGCCAGGGCCCTCCTGGACGGGCTGGAGCCCGCTCCACCCTCGCTGGCCGAGCAGACCCAGGTCCTGCTGCACCATCATCGGCTCTCAACCGTCATCCACGGCGAGCGGGCGGCGAGTCGCATGATGCGGAAGTTCGGCATCAAGTTCTCCGTCCACCACCCGCGTCCCCAGGCGGTCAAGGACGAATTCATACGGTGCTCCAGCACCATGGACTGGGTCCAGGTGCTTCGACGACACTACGACGCCACCATCGAACCTATACTTGAACCATGAACAAGCTCCTCACAACCGGACCGGTTTCCCTGATCGCCATCGCACTGCTTGCCCTGGTCGGCGGCTGTTCCGCGTCGAACCCCGCCAAGATGCCGATGACCCGCATGAAGGTGATGAACACCGTCGACATGCCCCAGCTCTCCCACTGCGGGGATATCTGGATCTCGTGCCAGCCCACCGAGGAGGACCTGATCTGGTTCCGGAACAACTACGTCACCATGGTCATCGACACCAGGCTCCGAGACGAGGAGCGCGGGTTCGAGGAGCAGGCCTACGTGATCGGCCTCGGCATGGAGTACCGCCTCCGGCCCCTCGACATCCAGCAGAACTTCACGATTCGCTACTTCGACGGGGTGCGTGCGATGCTGGTCACCCGCGGCAACATCCCCACCCTCATCCATGGCGAGACGGCCGACCGCCCGGCCGGGGTCTGGATGACCTACAGGGTGCTCGACGAGAACGTTCCCTACGCCGAGGCGCTGGAGGAGGCGAAGCTGGCCGGCCTGAGCAGCGAGGCGATGATCACGCTGGTCAACCAGTACCTCCGGGCCAACGGTGTCGCGATCCCCGATCCCCCTCGGCCGGTCCAGGTGGCCGAGACGGACGGTCCGGACGAGATCGAGGAGATCGTCAGCGAGGTCCCGCCGGCCGACGAGCCGGCCGCGGCATCCACCGAATCCGTCCGTGACTGATCCCGCCCCCCCGGGGGCGCTTCAGGCACCGGTCCGCATCCGGTCGATCGTCGCCCGGAGCTGGTCCACTCGCTCCTCCGTGCCGCCCGCGACCTCCATGGCATGCCCGCGAACGGCCGCAAGCCCGGCGATCTCCTCGTCGACCATCCGACGGTAGGACTCATCCTCCGACCGAACTCCGTCCGGCACCAGTGGCTGCCCGTCCTCGACCCTGACGATGACCAGGAGGTCGATGACGTCCAGGGCTCGGTCGGTCTCCCGCCTCAGGGTGTTCATCCAGTCCTCGTCGAAAGCCGGGTTCCCCAGGCGGCGGGCCACCATCGCGTGGGCCAGTGCATCGAGACTGCATCGATCGTAGACCACGGTCTCCTGCCCCCGGAGGGCCCGCAGGCGGTTCTGGTTGTGTCGGATGAGCTCGAGCTCCTGCTGCGGTGTCATCGATTGCGGTCCCGACACCAGCTGGAGCCGCTCCCTGAGCACCCGAAAGGGCTCCGGCTCGACGCGGGCGTGTCCCAGGGCCTCCACCAGCCGATGGGCGAGGGTGGTCTTGCCGGTGGATTGCGCCCCTGAAATCGCGATTCTCATGGTGAATCTTCCTGAATTGTCCGGTGGACCCGGTCAGATACCAAACATCGAGCCGTCTCGTTCGTAGCACCGAAGGACCCCAACGGAGATTCCCATGCGCTCACGAACGACCCCGACCCGTGCACGGAACCACCAGCGACTCGAGGACCGCCCGACCCCCAAGGATACCGAGCGCGAGCAGTCCCGGCATCCGGTCCTCGTACGGGCCCTGGACGCCCACCGTGGCGACCTCGCGGCCACCTCCGGAGTGCACCCCGGACGCCTGCGCTTCTCCGATGGCTTCCTCGGCGACGCCCGCCGGGCGGGCCTCACCGCTGACGACGTCAAGGAGGTCCTCGCCAGCGGGGTCCGTCGACGTTGCTGGGATGGCTGCCTTGCCGTTCACGACTGGCTGCAGGGGGTTGAACTGACTCTTGATCCCACCGGTCGGTTCGGGCTTTCGGCCCGACGGACCGGTGAATGCGCGTGAGCCGCAGCGGCTTGATGATCCGATAATCCATCCGTCACGGATGAATGCCTCCACGAGTGGCTGCCGTGGCCAGTGAGGCAGGTGTCCCCGACCGAACCCGGGAAATGCGCGATAAGTTCTTGCAGTGTCGGGCTGAAGGGCTAGACTCCGGTTGGAAAAGGAATTGCTCCTAGGGAGAGCAATTTGGAGGTTGAGGCTTGAGGGATTCCGCAGGAATCCCCCATCGAGGGCAAAGGGTTGAAAAGGCGACTGTCGTTCATCGCGCTCTCCGCGCTTGGTATAGCCGCTGCGTCACACGCAGATCTGTACTCCGTGGTCCTCGACTCCTACGGGGCCGGGAAGCGCCAGCTGGTCTCCGCGAACTCGCAGTTCGGCTGGGACTTCAGCTCCGGAACCGAGCAGTTCTACAACGTCAGGGCGCTCGAGCACAACTGGGTCGACACCATCAGTGGCGAGGAGTACGTGACCCACTGCGTCGAGATCTACCAGGGGGTGACCCTCGACGAATCCTACGACTTCACCGGCACTCTGATCGCCGATGTCCCCCAGACCGGCGGCAGCTGGCCCGGGGTGATGGGGATCGAGCGAGCGATCCTCGTGCAGGACCTCTACGCGAACTACGCGAGTGCCTCCAACGGTGCGGTGATCGACACCGGCATCGACCCCGGTCTCGACATCGATGACTACGGAGCGGCCTTCCAGCTGATGCTCTGGGAGATCACCCACGAGAACTTCTCCGCGACGTCGGCCACCGACATCGCGCAGCAGATCACCTTCGAGCTCGGTGCGATCCAGGCCAATGCCGACCTCGGCGTACAGGCCGTGCTCGAAGACATGTTCGCGACGCTGAACGACGGCGTCTTCGACAGCGCCGAACTCGAGGGATGGGCGGATCCGTTCGCCCAGGACCAGACCCGCCTGATCCCCGCCCCCGGGGTCATGGTCGCCCTCGGACTGGCCCTCCCCATGAGCGGAAGGCGTCGACGCCGAACCTGATCCCAACGAATCAAGGCAACCCCGAGAACAGAGTGGAGTCCTCGCATTGCGGGTCTCCACTCTGTCTTTTTGCGGGCTTGCCTTCTCGTGTGGATTCAGCGCCGGTTGGCACGCATGCGCGCGAGCTGTTCCGAGAGGTCCCGTTCCTGCATCTCGAGGTACTCGAGGGGGGGGAGGTTGGTCCCGACGTCCCGACCGATGACCGCCCAGGTGTGCGCACCAAGATCCTTGGCCCACTTGATGATGCCCCGAAGTGCACTGAGCCTGACGTTCATGGACTTGATGGGATCGCTGGAGGCCCCTCGGCCGCCGAAGGCCCTGGCCATCAGGTCCGGGAGCTCGTCGGCGGCTCGTTCGAGCTTGCGATGCCACTTCTGGTGGATGGTCCGACCGTCGTCGGTGGTCTCGTACCACCTGGGCAGGCCGAGCAGGGCCGCCAGCTCGGCCTCGGTGTTCGCAGTGCCGATCGAGAACCCGCAATCCCTGGCGGTGGTCGCGTTGATGGTGAGGTTCTCTTCCTCGGTGGACAGCACGACCTTGCCCTCGAGGGTGCCGTAGATCACCGGCCCCTTGTCGCCATCGGCGGGGTCGTAGGAGCAGAGTTCCGAGTTCGTGACCATCGCTTCCGCGAGTTCCCGGCTGTGGTCGCCGCTCTCCGCGGCGTTCCCGACCTCCTCGACCCACGCGGCGAGCTCCGCGCCCTCGGCCGAGGTGTTGTCCGCGCCGCGGAACATCGTGATGGCGCCGAGTTCCCCGGAGTTCATGAACACGATCTCCCGGCAGTGGAACGACGTGAAGGCCGCCGCCGAGATGGCGCTTCGGATCCAGGCCACCAGGCGGTGCCGCTTCTGGATCTGGCGGAGGGTCACGCTGATCTCGTCGCCTTCCGCCACCAGACCTCCCGGGCTGTCGACCAGGAGCACGATGATCTGGCCGTCGCCGTACTGGTCGGCGACCTCGGCAACGGCCCGGATCTCCTCCTCGCGGGCGTAGCTTCCCACCGTTCCCTCGAACGGCAGCAGGAACACCCTCGGCCAGTTCTCCTCCTCGCCGAGCCCCGGGGTGGTGGGGAAGCCCCAGGCATGGGACGTCGCGGGTTCCGGGGTCGCGACGGGGTTTCGGTCGCCCTCCTCGGCCTTCATGGCGCTCGATCGGTCGGTCCCGGTCTGTTCGGGGGTGGAGGCCGGCATCCCGCCGGACGTTTCGATCCTCACCACCTGCTGGACGAACACCGTGATGTTCTCTCCATCCGGGGTGCCGAGGGTGATGGTGTTCACCTTCTTCTTGCGGTCCCTGGTCACGCTCTTCAGGGTGCCGGTGGTCACCGTCTGCCCCCGCCGGGTGTCCCAGGTCACCGAGATCGCATCCCCCAGCGAACCCGTCCAGGTCTGGTTCCGACCCAGGCGTCCCATCCGTACCGTGACGGTATCGGAATCCGCCACCGCGGGGAGCGGCAGGGGGGCAGGGGCGCCGGGTGCCGACTGGGCCTGGGAAAGCAGGAGGCATGCGGGCGCGAGGCCCGCCAGCAAGATCGTGGTTGTTCCTATGGTTCTGAGCATGGTCTTGTTCCGCTGTCTGATTCTAGGTTCGGGGAACTCGCCCCTCGATGGTCCTCGCCGGGCCGATCACCCTCCGAGTCGGGTGCCGCCCCGGCTTCCCCCGCGACTCCGGCCACCGCGCTGTGAATCCTTCATCTGGCGGATCTGGTCCTTGATCGAGTCGATCTGGAACTCGAGGTTGTTGATGGTGGCCCCGTATTCGTCCTTCATCCGGCGCTCCACCGCCGAGTACTTCTTCATGGCCTTGACCACCTCCTCGAGCATCTTCCGCTTGGCGAGCAGGATGCGCACGGGATCCGTGGTGGTGCCGAGGCCACGGTCGCTCTGGAAGTCCTCGTAGGTGTTCTTGCACCGCCCGTAGGTCGCCCTCCATCGCTCGGTGTACTTCTCGGCGATCTCGTCGCCCTGGGTGTTGTGGTCGTACTCCCGGTACCCAAGGACGAACACCAGGTCCTCGAGGGAGCCGACCGTGTCCTCGATGAACATGGTGTCCATCGCGGTGGTGGCCGTGAAGTTGGCGACCTGCTCGGTGCTGTCGTCCACGGTCCAGATGCCGTCAAGGTTCGGCAGCCAGATGACCTCCCGGCCCACGAAGTTCGCGCTGAGCAACGCCTCGGGGTCGATCATCGCGTCCCCCAGCACCCGAGCGTACTTGCCCCGGCCCCCGGACTCGAAGAAACCACGGCCCTTGCCGACGGTCGCCGCCTCCATCTTCTCCCGGATGTCCTCGTCGGACCAGTTCTGGGTCATCCGGTGCAGGTTCTGCAGCCCGTAGAGCCTGGCGTCCTCCGACATGTAGATCCGCTCGAAGGACACCGGGAGCAGGCTGGAGAGCCCGACGCTGTCCTCGACCCAGATCACCTTGTCGATGTGGCCGAGCTTGGTGTTGATGTCCTGGACCATGGCTCGGTACTCGGCGATCTCGAACTTGCCTGCTTCCTTCCAGTCGTAGGTCGGGATGTACCGGTTGGTTCCGATGTCCGCGGCCTTCAGCCGGAAGACCAGCAGGTCCGGCTGGACCTCCTGGATGTCCTCGATGATGTCCTCGAGAAGCTCCGCGTTGATGTCGGTGCCCATCTGTCCCACCAGGGGGACGGTGTACACGACCGGGAGCGAATCGCCGGTGGAGTCCTCGGTGGCGTCGTTTCCGACGTGGGCGGCCCCGATCGGGACCAGGGCTGCGAGGGCGATGGAGCTGGCGAACAGAGCGGTGCTGGGCATGGGAGGACTCCTGATTCCGTGCAGGTGGGGTGGTTCCATGATGATACGAGTTGACCCCACCTGCGTGGCATCCCCACTTGGCCATTTCCGCCGGCTTTTTGGTCGCCCACGCCCCCCCAGCCCGGTTTCTCACCCGGAGCGCTGCTTCCTCCAGGTGCCCTGGTTCTTGAAGAAGTCCTCGATCTTCTCGAGTTCGACGCCCTTGGTCTCGGGCATCAGGAACCAGACGAAGACGATCGTGACCAGGTTGAAACCGGCGAAGATCCAGAAAGCCAGACCGGGGCTGATCTGCACCAGGGTGAGGGTCTCCTGGGCGATGAAGAAGTTGCCGATCCAGTTCACCGATGTCGCGACCCCGACGCAGGCACTTCGCACGCCGGCCGGGAAGATCTCGGAGATCACCAGCCACACCAGCGGCCCGAGACTGCATGCGAATGCAATCACCGAGATGAATATCGCGATCAGCATGATCGTGCCCACCATGGATCCCCCGGCGGTCGCCGCGGCATCGCCGTTCGCCCCCGGCAGCCAGGTGCTGGCCACCCCCACGGTGATCTGCGAGAACATCATCAGGGCGGTTCCCGCGATCAGCAGGGGGCGTCGACCGAGTCGGTCCACCAGGAAGATGGCGATGAAGGTGGCCAGGACGTTGATCAGGCTCAAGGCCGCGGTCAACTGGAACTTCCAGTCATTCAGGCCGATCTCGCTGATGATCTCGGGAGCGTAGTAGAAGATCGCATTGATTCCGCTCGCCTGCTGCAGGAACGCGAGTCCGATGGCGAGGACCAACGCCACCTTCAATGCTCGCCCGTTACCAAGCGCCTTGAAGAAACTCGCGCCCTTCTCCTCCTCGACCTTCACCTTGATCGCCTCGAGCTCCTCGTTCGCCGCGGGAATCGAGCCCATGGTCCGCTTGAGCACTCCCAGGGCGATCGCATCCCGGCCCTTGCCGACCAGCCAGCGGGGACTGGGTGGCATCGCCAGCATCCCCAGAATCAGGCCGCCCCCCAGGACCGCGCCCAGCCCGAAGGAAAGTCGCCAGAGGTCGTAGGGAGCGAGCCAGTACCCGAGCAGCATGGCGAGAAAGATCCCGATCGTGATCGCCAGCTGGTAGAGGCTGACCATCGCTCCTCGTGACCACGGCGCCGCGATCTCCGCGATGTAGAGCGGGCCCGCCACGGAGGAGAAACCCACACCGAGTCCCATGGCCACGCGAAAGCCGATCATCATCCACGCACCCGAGGAGAGGGCGCAGCCCATGCAGCCCACGATGAACAGTGCGCCACCCCACACGTTCGTCCACCTTCTGCCGATGTGGTCACACAGTCGGCCGGCCACCAGGGCGCCGATGAACGATCCGATCAGCACGGAACTCACGATGGTCTGGATGATCGTGAGGTCCCCGGGGTTCTTCTCGTCGAGGCCGAAGGCCTTCTCGACCCCGACCTTGGCATCCGCGATCACCCCGATGTCGTAGCCGAACATCACGCCGCCGAGTCCGGCGACGAGGGCGACGGCGACCGTGTACTGCGCCGAGCGAGAAGCGACTTCCTTCGGCTTGCTGGTGGGTTCGGTGCTCATGGCTTCTCCATCGTTTGTTCGCGTGCGACCGGCGCCCGCCC
>MDTG01312091.1_pt1 | contig 11584 bp, 9 predicted proteins | sample 811421 | NCBI WGS metagenome assembly MDTG01 (sample SAMN05326645, study PRJNA326480) | marine metagenome | isolation source: seawater | place: Pacific Ocean: South East | collected 2011
GATTTTTCTAAGAATATCAAATAAATTATATTTATGAAGAAAATTACTTTAGATCCATAAATCAATTTAAAGTAATAAAAAATCAATTTTTCAACAAATTAAATTGATAAACTTTAATTTTGTAATTATAAGGAATATTTAGTAAGGAGTTTTATGAAATTAGAATTTAATTTTTTAAATAACTTCAAATTTTTCGCAAAAATAAGTCTTATTGAAAAGTATTTTCTTGGATTTTTGATTTTACTTTTAATATTAAGTATTTTCATAGGCATTCCAACTGATACTGAAAATATTGGTATATCTTCGCTTAAATTAAATATTGGTGATCGAGAATTTTACATTAATGAGAGTGTAAAAGGATTCGGATATATAAGTGATAATTCAGATACAAACAAAACTTTTTGGGGCAATATACTTTATCCATATATCCTAAAAGTAATTTCTTTTCTATCAAGATTATTTAATCAAGATCAATATTCAAAATTATGGAATTTTATATGTATATTTATTTCTTCATCATTAGCAATAATTAATTTGCATCTTTTAAGGATATCTACTATTAACCTATTTAAAAAAAATGTTGCTGAAATTGCTTCATTAATATTTATTTTTAATCCCTATACTTATTTTTATTCATTATCAGGGGGAATTACAAATTATGTATTATTTGGGGTTACATTTATCTTATGGACATTTACAAGATCAATTAAATATGGATATAAAATAACAGAAACAAAAAATATTATTGATATTTTATTGATTGCTTTAGGCACAATCTATTTATCACTTTTGAGGCCGAGTGGATGTATCTTTTCATTAATTGTTGTAATTTTTTTATTATTTAAGAGTATTAGAGAATTAATTTTAAAAAACAAATTTAAAACTATAGTTTTTCTTAAAATTATATTTCTATTAATAACCTCCATAATTATATTAAGTAATTTCAATTACTCTTTAAAATATTCAATAATAGGCATTAAATCATTTTCAAATGAAGGAGGTTATTTTTTTGGATATTCTAGAGATTTATTAAGATCCCAGTTAACTTTTGATAACGAAAGTTTTTTTATTAATTTTAAAAATTTCATATATTTTATTTCATGGAAAATTACTGATTTCGTTTCGGGCATATCTGACATAAGGGATACACATAGTGCTTCAAATATTGATAGTTTGATGCCTTTTATATTAAGAACTTTTACAGGAATTTTTATTTTGTTTCCAGTAAATTTATTTTCCTTTTGTGGATTAATTATTAATATAAAATTTATTTTAAATAATAATTTGTGGATAATAATTTTAGCTTCATTTCTAGCAATATCACCAAGCTTAGTTGGAGTAGCTTCAAGTAGATATTTAATAATGTTTTATACACCTTTTATTGTATTCGCAGCAAACTTTTTAAATGATATTCTTCAAAAAGTTAAAGTAAACAATATTAAATGAAAAATTCTATTGGGGTAGTTATCCCTTGCTATTTAGGTGGCGAAAAAACTTTACAACTTATCTCAGAAATACTTCTTTATGCGAATAAAATTGTACTTGTTGATGACCAATGCCCATTGAAAACAGGAAAAAAAATACTCGAAAGTGATTTAGCGAATAAAGTACATGTAATTTTCAATAGTAGAAATTTAGGAGTTGGAGGCTCAACTAAAAAGGGATTTAAATGGTTAATAGATCAAAATTGTAGTATTATTTTGAAAATGGATGCGGACTATCAAATGTACCCATCTGATATACCAAGAATGTGCGAACCAATAATTAGAAAAGAATGTGAATCTACAAAAGGAAATAGATTTTTTAACATAGATAATCTTCTGAAAATGCCTAAGATAAGGCTCTTGGGAAATACTTTCTTGAATTATTTATCGAAATTTTCCACTGGATACTGGGAGATATCAGATCCAACTAATGGATTTTTAGCTTTTAATTTGGAAACTTTAAAAAAAATTAATTTTTACAAAACAGATAATAGATACTTTTTTGAGACTGAAATTTTATTTAGATGCTCAATAAAAAATATTAATATTAAAAATGTTTCTGTAGAAGCAAACTATGAAAATCATTTTTCATCATTAAGTCCATTTAGAGAAATAATTCCATTTTTTTTTAAAAATATTAGGCTTTTATTAAAGAGGATAATTTATCAATATTTTTTGTTGGATTTTAATATCGGTTCAATACAATTACTTTTTACAATAATTTTTAGCTGTTCTTCTTTTTTGTTAGGTTGGTATTTATTTTTTAAAAGTTACATAACATATGAATTATCATCACCTGGAATAGTCGGAATATTTATAATATTATCTATTTTTAGTTTACAATTTTTATTAGCTTTCCTCAATTATGATTCAAGTTTAAGAGTTAAAAAATAAGAAAAGCTAAATTATCTTTTTTGTCTGTTTAATACAATATTTATAAGACTTCGCTTATTAAAAAATTCTGTAATAAATTCAAAGGCTAAAATATGGAAAGATATTTATGCATTATTCTTATGATCAGAAAAATTAAAAATATTCATTTTGTATTTATTTATTTATTACATTTTTAGTTTTTAGAAGTTTTTAAAAAAATTATTAAAATATAAGTAATCCTTAGGAAAACTTTTCTTTATAAATTTCTACATTTTATATGTATATAAAGCCTACCGTTTTTGAATTTAAAAGGAAATGATTTAACTTTTTCAATTAAAAAATATTTGTTTATTTCTTCAAATATTTTCTCAACATTATTAATATGCTCATATCTTAGAATTATTCCATAATCAAGTTTATATTTCAACCAAAACCCAATGCCAGTGGTTAATCTCCAACCCAACCACCATAAAAACTCTCCCTCTGCAGGAATTTCAATTAAAAAACTTCCGTCTGAATTTAAATGTTTAGAAACTGTATTAAGCAAAAAATTTAAATCTTCGATATGTTCAATTACAGCGATTGCAATTATCTTATCGTAGGAAATATTTTTTGGTATTTCAGATATGTCTTTATATCTATTTCTAATTAGTGATTTATATTTGTCCTCAGCAGAATTCAAAAGGAATTCTTTTGGTTCCACCACATCATAAAATTTGAAACTCTTTTCAAATTTTACATGATTTAAATTACCTGCTCCAATTTCTAAAATTGAATATGCTATTGGATGGTCTGCATAAGCTTGGAGATGGTACCACCTTTCAATTAGTAAAGATAATTTTCTAAAAAAATTATTAGCATTTGAATAATCCAAATAAAATTCTTTATAAATTTTCTGATATCTTGGTGGAAGACTTCTCATTAAAAATTTATTTTTTTTAATTTATTTCTATAATCTTATACCTATTTTCTACCTAAAGAATTTTTAGGTAAAAAAAAGTGCGTATTTTAACTTATTACGATTTCCTATCTCTAACCCTTCCTCTTAACAAATTAAAAAGAAACTTTCAGATTATATTTAATTTTTATATTTATCTAAGCGTTTACACGTAAAGCAGGGCAAACAAACCTAATAAAGATATTTTAATTAGCGTCAAACATTTAAGATTTAATGTAAAATCTAATCTATTTATAATCTCTCAAATTCAAGTTTCAAAAAAATCTTCAGGTTGAGTAGAATACTCTTTTGGTAAATGTTTAGATGCAATTTGCTTAATCAAATCACTTCCATTTTCTAATACGTTTTTATTAGCTTTAATAATTTCTCTTAGCTGGGACTCACTTGAAGTGCCAATACAAACTTTTGATATACATTTGAATGAAAAAATCCAGGTTAAAACTAGCGTTAAAAGATCAATTTTATTTAATTTAGAAATATTCCTAAGATCATTAACGTATCCGATATTTGTCTCAGTAATATATCTTTTTACCCTCCAGCTAAAAGAGGCTCTACTTTTTTCAGGAATATAATTGTGATTAAGGTAGCGATTAGTTAGTAGTCCTCTACAAAAAATTCTATGAGGTATTGCCGCTATGGAGTATTTATCAAGTATTGGAAAAATGTCAAATGCTGCTCTTTGCTCAAATAAATTAAAATGAACATCTAATAATGAACGCAAAGGAAGGTTCCATTTAATACATTCTGAAATCCATTCCCTTAACTCATTAACTTCATAATTACAAATTCCATAAGAATCTATAAGATCCTCAGAAATTAAAAAATTTAAAGCATCAATTTGCTCTCTAATTGGCACATCTTTGCAAAAAGCATGCAAAGAGACTTTATGCAACTTTTCAACTTTAAGTTTATTTATAGACTTTTTAGTAGCTTTAATTATATACTCTGATGAAAGTTTATCTAAAGCTACTCCGAAACTACCATCTTCTCTTTCTAACCTCTCTAATCCAATTTTAGTATGAATATTAAAATGATTATTTGTTTGAATTTGGTAATTAGAGATAAACTGTTCTGAATCTCCATTCCCATATAAAGATCCTGTATCAATATCTCTAATCCCTAATTCGTAAGCTTTTTGAAGAAAAGAATATGAATCTGTCTCATTAAGAGAACTACCTAAACATAATCCTCCAAGTATTAGTGAATTAGGATTCATAATCTGGCCTAAATCTATATTCTAAATTCAAACGAGTATTAAAATTATCTTTTGAATCTTCTGAGTGAATTGTTGCGGGGTCATAAATAATGATATCTCTTGGATTTGCTATCGGTCTTACATAGTTCTCATATGGGATGTCTTCATCAAGTCTATATTCGCCTTTGGTGAATTTACTATCGGAGGGAAGGTACTTTTTATATTCTTTCTTATGTGAAGAAGGTATGAATCTAATATTTGAAAGTTCTGTGCAACCAGCTATAGGAAGCCAAATAGAATAAACATTGAATGCTGCACCCCAGTTTTTACAACTAGGAGGATATCCATCTTCCGAGGCACCTCTTATTAATCGATAACCTAACCACCCAAATCCAGGGTCTTGCCAACGTATATATTTTTTAGCACCCGTGATGAGATTTAGATAATCAAAAAGTTCTTTTTTTTGAATTATAGATATTATATTTTCAGGCGGTTCAATGTAGCGGAATTTTGCTGAGGCAATTTTAGAATGATCAATATTTTTATCAATAATAAAATTATGATAATTATGAAAATCTTTTAAGGGTAATTTTATGCAATTATCATTCTCACCAAGAGCATTAGAAATATTTTTATTTATCCATTTTTCAACATAATCTAAAATTTAATCATATTCATATTCTTTAAAGAAATTTTGTATGGTGACATATCCATTTTTTGAATAATCTTCTAGGAGTTTTTGATTTTCCATTTTTATTTTGAAATCATGAATACAATAATAAAGTAAATTTAGTATTTAAAAAAAGTTATATTCAAATTTTATTTAGAAAACTTTAGTAATTGAATTAAAATAATTTTTAAAAAAAATATAATTAATTTCAAGAGGAAAATTATACACATTTCTTAAAATTTCTTATATTGCAAATCTTATTAAAAGATTTTAAAATCTAAAATTAATCTCAAATAAGGGAGGCACCTAAAGGTATTTTTATTATTATTATTATATTTATTTATAAAGTTTTATTTGATTTTATTTATCAGAAATTATTTAAAATAAACTTTAATAAAATATGTTTTATTAAAAAAATTGATTGACTAAGTTTACGTTTCTCTTATTATAATTTAGTAAATAGTGTTTAAATGTGAAAAGAAATTTTCTTGTTGCATCAATATTTTTTTTAATTTCTGGTTTTATTGGAAATAATGCCTATTTAATTGCTTCAGTAAAAGAAGACATTAGCAACAAAAAGATAGATTTAAATAAAAGTTATTTAGAAAATTTACCTGAAAATGATTATATATTAGGTCCAGGTGATGAAATAAATATTATAGTTTCTAGGGATTATCCAGAATTAGATACTTTTACAACTATTGATGGTGAGGGAACTATTTATCTCCCTAAATTAAATAGAGTTTATGTAGCAGGTCTTACCTTAAATGAACTAAATATAATGCTAAATGATACTTTCATAAAGTTTATAAAATATCCATCTGTTGAAGTATCCATACTTAATTATCGACCAGTAAGAGTTCTTGTTCAAGGGGAAGTTGAAAATCCAGGTTTACAGACTCTTCAAGGTGCGTTCGCTGTAAATAATCCTCCTAATAAACCATTTAATTTTAAACCAGCTAAAAAAATTATTCCTGAGAATATAAATGCAATAGCGAAACCAAACAATGTATTTTATTTTCCCACTGTTTTTGATGCCCTCAGAGCAAGCGGTGGCATTACTCTTTTTAGTGATTTATCAAATATCCAAGTAATTAGAGTAAATAATTTATCTAACGGAAGCGGTAAAATACAAACGACTCTAAATTTTGAAGATGTACTAGAAAAAGGTGATAGTTCTCAAAACATACGAATTTATGATTCAGATATTATAAAAGTAAGAAAAACAAATAAACCAGATAATGTTTTCTTGAGAAAGGCAGTATTATCTAATCTTAATCCAAAATTTATCGATGTATTTGTAACAGGTAGAGTCATTAGGCCAGGTAATACTACAATTTCAAGAGCAAGTACACTTACTGATGCAATTGATATTGCAGGCGGAGCAAAAGTATTAAAAGGTCCATTAACTTTTTTGAGATTTAAAAATGATGGCAATATTGATAAAAGAAAATTTGCATATAGAAAAAATGCAAAGAGGGGGTCATATAAAAATCCCTACATGAAAAATGGTGATATAGTCGTGGTTGGAGAAAGTGCAGTAACTAATTTAAATGCAATAATTACAGAATTTACTGATCCATTTATAGGAATTTTTGGAACCTATGGTCTTGTTAAAGCTTTAAATGATTAAATAATGCAAAAAGATAAAAACGAAATGACTAATTCTTTTGGTGATCATAATGAAGAATTTGATATAAATTTATTCCTCATGCCACTTATAAGGAATAAATTACTTATTGGTTCAATTTCATTAATTTGCTTCGTAATTGGTTGTGCATATTCTCTTACACTTAAAAGATTATGGGAAGGTCAATTTCAGATTGTTTTAATAACAAAGAATAATGAACCAAATCCAAACATTTTTGCTCAAGATATTGATTTGGCTACAGAAGTACAAAAATTGAAAAGTCCGTCTGTCTTAATGCCTATTTTTGAATTTGCTCGTTCTAGTGAAACTAAAAATTCAAGCAACTACAAAAATTACATTAAATGGACAAACAACTTAGATATCCAATTGCTAAAAAATACTTCTGTATTAAACATAAGTTATAGAGATACTAATAAAAAAAATATAATTCCAATATTAGAAAAAATGAGTGATGCTTATCAAGAATATTCTAATCTTGACAAAATAAGATCTACAAAATTACAAAGAGATTACATAAAAGAACAAGTTTCTCTTTATAAAGATAAAAGTGCAAATTCCTTAAGAATTGCTCAAGAGTTCGCCATTAAAGAAGATCTTATCTATTACGATATGAATCTAGCTGGTGCAAATATATTAGATAAAGACAATGATTTAGCTTCTGCCGGTCTACTTTTACCAAATATTGGAATTGAGAATGTCAGAGTAGAGGCTGCTAATAAAATAAGAAGAATAAAACTACAAATTGAAGAACTTAATTCAATAGTTGATATCGAAAAATTAATATATTTTGGTAATACGATCCCAGAATTAATTGAAGAAGGTTTGCCTCAGGCTTTAAAAGATCAAGAGGAAAGATTATTAACAATAAGTAATCAATTAAAACAAATTCAGCCTTTAACAAAAGAAGAATCATATATTATTCAATATATTGCATCTACAATTCCAACTCTTATTGAAAATGATTTAACTGGATTATTAGAAGAAATAGAAGAAAGATTAATTAATTTAAGGTCAAAGTATACTGATGAAGATCCAATTATCAAAAGAATATTAATCCAAAGAGATCAATTAATTGAATTACTAAAGAAAAGAGCAGAAAAATATCTCAAGGCTGAAAAATATTCATTATTAGCGAAAAGGGGGCCCTCTATAGATTTACTAAAAAAAAGATCAATATACTATTTAATTTCAGCGATGAGGCAAGCTGAAGCTAGGATGGAATCTGCTATAAGGCCAAAAGAAGTTTTGTTGAGATATAAAGAATTAATAAGAGTAGCTGCTAGAGATGAAAATACATTAATTGGTCTAGAGAGACAATTAAGAGCGATTGAATTAGAAGCTGCAAAGAAGGAAGAGCCTTGGGAATTAATTACTCAGCCTACATTACTAAATAATCCTGTAGCCCCCTCTCGAAAAGCAATAGGATTAAGAAGTCTGATATTTGGAATTATTATTGGATCAGCTTACGTATTTTTTAAAGAAAAAAATTCAGGTCTAATTTATGAATCTGAAGTTTTAAACAAATATATTCCTATAAGAATTATTTCTAAAATCAAATTAAAAGATAATTATGAAAAAGAAAGAGAATTTTTATTTTTAAAAGATTTTTTAGAAAAAAATTCAACATCTACAATATCTCTTTTAATATCTGAGGGTATGGGATCAAATGATTTAGAATCATTTAAAAAAGGCATTAAGAAAAATAAATTAAATTTTTATAAAAACCTTAAAGATATAGAACCATCTCAAAATCAAAATTCAAAATATTTAATTTTAAAATTAGGCCTTACTAAAATCTCTGAAATCACTAATTTTAAAAATTACAATGAACTCCTCAAGTCTCAAATCAAAGGTATTATTGTTTTCGAAGATAATGATTTAAAATCAATTGGAGATATTGATAATAAGATTCAAATAAAGTTGAAATTAATCTATAATTATTTTTCTAATAAAGTTTCTAATTCAAAATCAAAAAAAATTTTAATTAATAAAATTAAATTAAAATCAAAAACATTTTTTATTAATTTATCTAAATTTTTGTCTAAATTTCTTAAAAAAAATAATTAATTTGATGATATTTTTATTTATTTAAAATGATATATTGTGTTTATATGATTTAACTAGATTTGAAAGATATAAAACTAAGCATTATTATCCCTATAAAAGATATTGATTATTGGAAAAACAACGTAATAAGAAATGTTGATTTATTTAAAAAATATAATTTCGAACATGAATTTTTGTTTGTTTATTCATCCAAAAAAGACAATTCAATAATAAGTCTTCAAAAAATACTTAAGAAGGAAAAAAATATAGGGTTTTACTTAGATCAAGGAAATAGCATATACTCAGCAATGAATAAAGGGATTGAATCTTCTAAAGGGTCTTATTTGATTTTTATTGGTGCAGATGATTCCTTCAATGAATCTCAAATCTCTAACTTTATAGAGACATTAAATAATAATCTCAATATTAAATATGATTTAATTTTATTCGAAGTTTTGTTTAAAGGAGAAACTGAAAAAAGAAGTTTCTGGAAAAAAGAAGGAGGTATTACAACACAAATACATTGGACTTTGGGACAGCCAAGGATTCACCAAGGCATCCTATATAAAAGATCATTTATAATTTCAAAAAAAATCAGATACCTTAGCAACATAAAAGTAACAGCTGATTATATTTTTACCTCAGAAGTTTGTTCTTATAAACCATTAACTTTAATAAAGAATTTCCCTATTATCTTTTATAACACAGATGGATTTTCATCAAAATCCTCTTATTCTTATAGATTGATAGAGCATATCAAAGGATATTATTTAATACCTAGACTAAGAAAATATTTATTTTTTGTCATAGTTACGAGATTCATACTTTTGTTTTACAAATTTATATTCAATTCAGCAAAAAAATTAAATCTAATTTTTAAAAATTTATTAAAATGTTATTAATTCCTATTCTATAAATAATTACTTTAACTTGATTAATGAAAAGTACTTGTTATTTTAAATTTAAAAATTATAAATCAACCTTCCTAATAATTCTCTTAAAGCATTAGAACTAGAGGATAAATATTTACTATCAGGGATCCAGTTTAATGGGTTACAAAAAAAATCTTTATTTATTATTTCAGAATTGAAATCAACTGGATAAGGAATCACTTGAATATTTTTTTTATTAAAAACTTTTTCAGCTCTATTCATATGATAAGCACTTGTTATTAATATAATTTTTGGATTTGAAATTTGAATTTGATTAATTAAAAGATTTTTTACTACTATTGCCTCTTGAAAAGTATTAGAAACAGGTTGAGAAACATAAATGCTCTCTTTTGGAATTCCAAGCTTCAAAGCCTGAAATTTATAAAGTTCTCCTTCTGGAATTGAATCAGTTTTTAAAGGATTGAAACCGCCAGTGAATATTATTTTTGATGATTTAAAATTATTAAATAAGGTTATTCCAGCAATAAACCTATCGGGATCAATCCACTCTATAAATTCAGGAGTTTTTAAAAGGGATTTAATTCCACCACCACTTAAAACTACAATTGCGTCAGCATCTGAGACATTATTAGGTCTCAGTCTTTCCCATGGCTGTTCAACATATTTCCATAATAGACCCGAACATATACCATTACTAAAAAACAAGAGGCAAAACAACGCAAAAAATAAACTCTTTTTAGATTTTGAATATATAAAATTTAATAATAAAATTAAAGATAGGCCTAGAGGCATTATCAAAAGGGGTATAAATTTACTTAAAAAAAAATTCAAAATTATATAGTTTTTTTAGGAAAAATTCATTATCTAAATTTTTAGAAAAATAATCAAATTTTTCTCCAAACTGCTAACAATTTACCTTGGATAACAACTTCATCAATATTTAATTCGATTGGTTCATATGCTGGATTTGCTGCTTCAAGGAATATCTTACCTCCTCTTTTAAAGAAATACTTTAAAGTTGTACCTAATCCAGGAACCATAGCACTAACTATTGAACCATTCCTTAGCGATAAAGAATCAGTAATAGGCTCCATCAAAACCAAATCTCCATCTGCAATGAAAGCATCTATCATTGAATCTCCATTAACTATAAGTGCAAATACGTTCTTTTTTTTTAAAACATCAGAGATATCTAATTTTTCATTAATATCAGAATAAGTTTCAATTAAACCTCCCGCTGCAACAGAACCCATAATTGGTACTCCATCAACAAATTCATCAATTATTTGCATTGTTCTGGCTTTACCTTCCTGCCATGATATGTATCCTTTATCTTGAAGATGTTTTAATCGACTTTGAATTGGTGCTGGAGACTTTAGACCCATAGCTTGCATCATCTGCCTAATTGATGGACTATGTTGAAAGTTCTTCATATAATCTTTTATCCATTTATAAAGCTCATTTTGAGCATCAGTCAGATTATTATCAATTGGGACTACCATGAAAACAAATGCATACTAATACATTAGTACCCTTTTATTAATTAGTTTGCAAGTATTTTATGAAAGAAGACAATAAAGAAGTGCTTGTTGAGCATGCATTCTATTTTCTGCTTGTTCAAAGATCCTACTTTTTTTACTTTCAAAGACTTCATCGGTTATCTCTTTAGATCTATAAGCAGGAAGACAATGAAGAATAATTGCATCTTTATCAGCCTTACTTACTAAATTACTATCAATAGTAAATCCATGAAAGTCTTTATCTTTCTCCTCCTTTTGATTTTCTTCCCCCATAGATGACCAAACATCCGTATA
>MDTG01045684.1_pt1 | contig 11583 bp, 9 predicted proteins | sample 811421 | NCBI WGS metagenome assembly MDTG01 (sample SAMN05326645, study PRJNA326480) | marine metagenome | isolation source: seawater | place: Pacific Ocean: South East | collected 2011
TACAGGCGTCTAATTCTTCCTTACCAGAGAAATATATATTCAATAATTTACCAGTTAGCGAACATGTGCGACGACCGACAATTCGCTTCATGAGCACATCATTTTCCATGTCCATTAGAATTACTACATCCAATGGTTGCTCCAATTGCTTTAGTAGATTATCTAAATCTTCAGCTTGCTTAGTTGTTCTGGGAAAGCCATCAAGGATGAAACCATATTCAATATCATTTTCCATTAAACGCTCGCGAATAATACCAATCATAATTTCATCTGAAACTAAATTACCAGCCTCCATAACCTCTTTTGCCTGCAGGCCAAAGCTTGATTTTGCATCAACAGCTGCACGTAACATATCACCAGTGGATATTTGGGGTATATTTTTTTCGGCCATTAAACGTTGTGCTTGAGTTCCCTTCCCAGAACCTGGCGCACCCAACAAAACAATCCTCATTATTTTACCTCGTTAACAAATGATAATCTGGATACTGGCAAATAAAATTACCCATAATTAATGCATTGGTCAATTCAAAAATAAAGCTAACGGTGACGATTCGACAACTTTGGGTTATGCTTCAATCCAATTGTTATTAAAATTGGTGAGAGTATGGCTGCAATGAACGCATTTTATGCCCAATCTGGAGGAGTTACCGCTGTTATTAATGCTTCTGCGTGTGGCGTTATCGAGACAATTAGATCGAATAAAAATATAATCTCAAATCTCTATGCGGGGAAAAATGGAATTATTGGTGCGCTCCAAGAAGAGATGTTTAACACAAATAAAGAGTCGAAAAAAAATATTGAGAATTTAAAATACATGCCAGGTGGTATTTTTGGTTCAGCACGATATAAATTAAAAGGATTTAACGAAAATCTAGTTGAATACGAAAGACTAATTGAGGTATTTAAAGCGCATAATATTGGTTATTTTTTCTATAATGGGGGAAATGACTCTATGGATACCGCACATAAAGTTTCACAAATAAGTAAAAAAATGGGCTTTCCTGTCACTTGCATAGGGATACCAAAAACTGTTGATAACGATCTCCCAGTTACTGATAATTGCCCTGGTTTTGGCTCAGTTGCAAAATATGTTGCTGTTTCTACTCAAGAAGCTGCTATGGATGTTATATCCATGTCAAAAACATCGACAAAAATATTTATACTAGAAGTTATGGGAAGGCATGCAGGATGGATTGCCGCAGCTAGTGGTCTAGCTAAAAAAGAAAACGATAATGCGCCACATATTATTTTATTCCCGGAAGTTGCATTTAACAAAAAGTCATTCTTGAAGAAAGTTAAAGAATCTGTCAATAAATATGACTACTGTGTCATTGTAGCAAGTGAAGGTGCTCGATACGCTAATGGTAAATTTTTAGCAGAGGCTGGCACTAAAGATGCATTTGGACATGCGCAACTTGGAGGAGTTGCACCGGTATTAGCTCATATCATATCGAAGAATCTGGGCTTAAAATACCATTATGCAATTGCTGATTATCTCCAGCGTTCCGCCAGACATCTGGCATCAGCAGTTGATGTTAAACAAGCTTATGCCGTTGGAAGAGCTGCTGTTGAAATGGCCATCAAAGGGCAAACTGCTATGATGCCAGTAATCAAGCGAATATCTGACCGCCCATATCGATGGAAGATTGATCATGCTCAATTATCAAGAATTGCCAATAAAGAAAAAATGGTACCAAAAAAATTTATTGCTAAAGATGGTTTTTCAATTACACCAGCTTGTAGAAGATATCTTTTACCTCTTATACAAGGTGAGGATTACCCTCCTTATTTTGAGGGACTTCCTAAGAAAATAAGATTAAATAATATCTTAGTTCCCAAGCTATTAAATAATAATTTTGTGGTATGATTGCGTCCGAAGAATTTTAAAAAAGCTTTTTTACGCATTCATAAGTGCGTAAAATTTAAAAATATACACATTCTGTAAAAAAATACTGGGAGAACAATAATGTTAACTGATGACCTTGCCCTATGGCTTTCAATATCTGCGGGTGCACTTGCAGTAATCTATGGAGCTATATCCGCGAAATGGATTGTTAATCAGCCAGCAGGAAACGAGCGTATGCAAGAAATAGCTCGAGCGATACAAGAAGGTGCAAACGCATACATGAACAGACAATACTACTCCATTGGCATAGTAGGTGCGGTGCTCTTTGTATTGTTGGCCTATTTCATTGATTTACCTACAGGCATCGGATTTGCAATTGGTGCCATTTTTTCTGGACTAGCTGGATACATTGGTATGTTTGTTTCGGTAAGGGCAAATGTGAGAACTGCTGAGGCAGCTAGAACAGGAGTCAATCCTGCGCTAAATATCGCGTTTAAAGGTGGCGCTATCACAGGTCTACTAGTAGTTGGCCTTGGCTTAATTGGAGTCGCTGGCTATTACACGATCTTAACTAAAATGGGTATGTCTATTGATAAATCTATACATTCTTTAGTCGGTTTAGCATTTGGTGGATCATTAATATCAATTTTTGCTCGTTTAGGAGGAGGAATTTTTACTAAAGGCGCTGATGTTGGTGCTGATCTTGTCGGAAAGGTGGAAGCTGGGATTCCTGAGGATGACCCAAGAAATCCAGGAGTAATTGCTGATAACGTAGGAGATAATGTTGGAGATTGTGCTGGTATGGCTGCAGATCTCTTTGAAACATATGCAGTGACCATCATCGCAACTATGCTTCTGGGTTCATTACTTATTACTCAAGACAATAGCTCAACTGTTCTTTACCCTCTGGTACTCGGAGCAGTTTCTATTGTTGCCTCAATAATTGGTACATTTTTTGTAAGAACTTCTGATGGTGGAAAGGTCATGGGAGCTCTATATAAAGGCATGATAGTTTCTGGATTACTAGCTGCGATAGCTTTCTACCCAATTACTAATATGATGATGGATCCAGCTAGTGCATCAGGCGTATTCGGTTCAGCCCTTATCGGCCTAGCTCTAACTGCAGCTATGGTTATTATTACCGAATACTACACCAGTACAGAATATTCGCCTGTAAGAACAATTGCAGAGGCTTCTCGTACGGGTGATGCAACAAATATTATTGCTGGTCTTGGTATTTCTATGAAATCTACTGCATTGCCAGTACTTGCTGTTTGTGCCAGTATTTGGGGTGCATTCGCACTTGCACCAGAAGGTGATTCAATGGCAGGGCTATACAACATTGCGATTGCAGCTACATCTATGCTTTCAATGACTGGTGTGGTTGTAGCACTTGATGCTTTTGGGCCAATTACTGATAATGCCGGTGGTATTGCTGAAATGTCAGAGCTACCTCCCGAAGTAAGAACCATAACAGATCAACTGGATGCAGTTGGTAATACAACCAAAGCCGTCACGAAAGGTTATGCTATTGGATCAGCTGGTCTAGCGGCACTTGTGCTATTCGCTGATTACACTAATGCTCTTGAGACTGCCAATATATCGGTCAATTTTGATCTATCTGATCATTTAGTAATTATTGGTTTATTCTTAGGGGGCCTCGTCCCATTTCTCTTTGGATCTATGGCAATGGAGGCTGTTGGTAGAGCTGCCAGTGAGGTTGTAACTGAGGTAAGAAGACAATTTAAAGAAATCCCAGGTATCATGGATGGTACTGGAAAACCTGATTACAGTCGTGCTGTTGATCTTCTAACCAAGGCTGCCATCAAAGAAATGATAGTTCCGTCCTTACTACCAATACTTGTCCCAGTGGCAGTAGGCTTGATATTAGGACCTAAAGCTCTTGGTGGGGTCCTTCTTGGAACCATCATTACCGGATTATTTGTAGCAATCTCGATGACAACAGGCGGTGGCGCTTGGGATAATGCTAAAAAATATATTGAAGATGGTAATTGTGACGGAAAAGGATCAGATGCTCACAAAGCAGCAGTTACAGGTGATACTGTTGGTGACCCATATAAAGATACTGCAGGACCAGCTATCAATCCACTTATTAAGATAATTAATATTGTTGCATTGTTGATTGTTCCATTGATGTAAATTACATATATTGTTTGTATCACTTTAAAAACCGCCTTTATGGCGGTTTTTTTTAAGATAACAAATCTTTTCTTTTCTTTTCAAAATTTGACACTTTAAAAAAATCAATTGATGTTAATTCTGGTAATATAATCTTCCAAATTATTTAAAAGGTTCGTCGTGTATAAAAAATTATCGCCATTAGATTATCAAGATCAAAAAAAACAAAATAACAACTGGCAGTTACTTGATGTAAGAGAGCCTTGGGAGCTTAATGTTGCAAAAATAAGTACTACAATCAATATTCCTATGGATGAAGTTACACGGAAATTACATTTATTAGATAACAGTAATCCTATTGCTGTAATCTGTCACTCGGGCATTAGAAGTGCCAAAATCGCAGAAATATTAATTACTCATTCTTTCAAAGAAGTTGCAAATATTGAGGGTGGAATTAATGAATGGTCGCAAACGGTTGATCAATCAATACCTCAGTATTAAACTCAAAGATACATGCCGTAACAATAAATTAATGCGAACTTTTCAAATCATCAATAATTTCATCTATAATACACACATGAAAATCCACTTAGTAATTAAAACAGTATTAATCTCATTCATAACAATAGTAGTGATAAATCCAGCGCAATCAGCTTCTCTTCTCGAGGTTTATCAAAGAGCTCTACAAAGTGATCCATTAATTCATGAAGCAGAATCAAGAAGACTTGCTTCTCTGGAAAGGGAAACACAAGCAAGGAGTCGTCTGTTACCTGAGCTAAGTGTTGGGAATCGCTACAGTGTATCTAATTTTGATGGCTCTTCAGTTGAAGCAGGTGCCTCAGGAAATGTAGCCTCCGTATCTTCCCAATCAACCAATATTTCAACTGGTTGGCAAATTCAACTAACACAAACACTATTCCAATGGGATAGATGGGTTGGCCTGAAACAGGCCGGTAAAAGATCAGCAAAGGCTGAAATTGACTATGAAATACAGCAACAAGATTTAATAATAAGAGTAGTTACTAGGTATCTGAATGTTCTGGCTGCTGAGGATAATTTGGTATCAATAAATAGTAATAAATTAGCTATTGCGCGGCAACTAGAGCAGGCAAAACAAAGATTCGAAGTAGGCTTGATAGCAGTGACTGCCGTACAAGAATCGCAAGCGGCTTACGATCAAAGTGTTGCAAGTGAAATCAATGCTAAAAGATCATTAGCAACAGCCAGAGAGTTACTCAGGGAAATTACTGGAGCCTATTTACCAACACTTGATGCTCCAGATGAGACAATGCCATTAGAGCTCCCTAATCCAGCCGTTGAAGATGAATGGATAGCCACAGCGATGCAGCAAAACTTAAATTTAATTTCGAATCGTTTTGATGAGGAAATTGCCAGACATGAGATCTCATATCAAAAAACAGGTCATTATCCATCTCTGAATGTTGTGGCAAATATGGGTGGTCAAGATACTGATGTTGAAGATCAAGTAAGAAATGCGATCAATTTTCCAAATCTTTCTACCAGTAACCAAAATGATTCGATAAGTATCCAATTATCGATACCTATTTATTCTGGAGGAAATACTTCTTCAAAAGTTCAAGAGGCAGTCTACCTTCATAGGGCCAGTAGAGAGAAACTACAGAGGATAGCCAGGGAAACCGAAAGAGAAGCTAGAGATGCATACTTGGGAGTGACATCCGAAATCAGTAGAGTAAAAGCTCTCAAACAAGCGGTTATATCAAGTAAAACTGCTCTTCAGGCTACACAAGCTGGTTTTGAAGTAGGCACCAGGACGATTGTTGATGTTTTAAACTCACAATTTGCCCTCGAAGCTGCTAACCAGAATTATGCGAAAAGTCGTTATGATTATATTGCCAATGTTTTTAATCTAAAAAAATCAGCTGGTACACTACGTGTTCAAGATCTAGAGCAGTTTGATGTTTGGTTAAAAGAACGACCATCACCAGAAGAAATAATTTCTAAGCAAGATATTTGAAATAAGCAGTCTATTCGTTCAAAAGATCATCTATTCGAGTCATTAGGCTGCTCAGAGCACCTCGTTTTTTCGATACAACACCTCTGGCCTTTCCGCCCTGTTTAAGACGATATTGTTTATTCTGAATGTAGTAGATCACTTTACTCGCTAATTCATTCTCATTACTGACAATATCAACCGCATTATGTTTTATAAACAAGTCAGTCATATCCTTCTGAGAAAACATGTGCTTTCCTGTAATAATCGGTAAGCCTAATGAAGCAGGCTCGAGTAGATTATGCCCCCCAATCGGTACCATGCTTCCTCCCACAAAAGCGACATCACTAGCCGCATAAAATAACAATAATTCTCCCATAGTATCGCCTAAAAAAATCTCATTATTTTCTGGAACTGATTTATATTCTGTTCTTAAGGTAAAGTTATATCCTTGAAGGTTAAGCAGCTGCTTAACCTTAATAAATCGTTCAGGATGCCTTGGCACAAGTATCAAAAGCATATTACTCACTACCTTTAATATTTGTTTGTGTGCATTTAAGATCTGCTCTTCTTCGTCTTGATGGGTGCTTGCTGCAATCCAGATAGGCCTGTCCTGAATAGTATTAAAACGAAACGCCTGGCCATTATGTAAAGCTTCAGCTGGTAAATTATAGTCAAATTTTATATTACCCATGACCCAAGTTTTGTTTGGTGATGCACCCAAAGATAAAAATCTCTCTGCATCCAACTCGCTCTGAGCTGCGATTAGAATCCCATGAGACAGGGTTTCTCGAAAGAGTGGCAATAATTTATGGTAATAAAACAATGACTTCTTAGAAATTTTTGCACTAACAAGGACTAATAATATTTTTCGTCGACCACATTCATTGTATATATTTGGCCAAATTTCTGTTTCCATTATCAAAGCAATTGATGGTTTTATGGCGTTAAAAAAACTACTAACTGCAAATGGTGTCTCGAATGGAATATAACAATGAGTAACCTCATTGTTAAAAATTTTTTTGACTTGCTCTGATCCAGTTGGAGTCACTGTAGTAATAACAATATGCTTTTTTGGATAACGAATTTTTAGCTCAGTAACTAGCGGATAGGCCGCGTTCACTTCCCCCACAGACACGGCATGAATCCATATAACATCTGAATTTATCACTGGGTAACCCCAACCGAACCTTTGAGTTATTCGATCCCAATATGTTTTATTTAAAATACCTTTTACCAACCAATAACTGACATAAACAGGCAATAAAAAAAATGTCAGCAGTGTATAAATAGAACTTATTAATATTCTTTTCATTAAACTTGATTTAACTTGAAACTAAGTAACCAAAATCTTATGACTGCAGTTTTTCAACTATTGCACTGGTCGAAAAACCCTCTTCATAACATAATATTTGAACTTCTCCTCCGTTTTCAATAACCTCCTTTCCTCCAACTACTTCCTCAATTTTATAATCACCACCTTTAACTAAAATATCGGGCTTAAGAGTCGTTATTAACTTAAGTGGTGTATCTTCATTAAAAGTAACAATCCAATCTACCGCGGACAAACCACTAAGGACTTTTACTCTATCATCGAGTGAATTGATTGGTCTAGCTTGACCCTTCAGCTGCTTAACTGAATCATCACTATTTACTGCTACAATTAATTTATCACCAAGAGATCTAGCTTGCTCAAGATAAGCAATATGTCCCGCATGTAAAATATCAAAACATCCATTAGTCATAACTATTTTCTTAGAGTCTCTCTTGTATGAACTGACCAAATTATCTAATTGCGACAGAGTTTTCAGAGCTTCATTGTTCGCAGAGGAGAAACGATTATAGTCTTGCAACTCAGCTTGAGTGACATAAGCAGTGCCAATCTTTCCAACAACGATACCTGCAGCAAAATTGGCAAATTTTGCTGCTTCTATGTACGAGTAGCCTGCCGATAATGACGCTGCTAAAATTGAAATAACAGTATCCCCAGCTCCTGTTACATCAAAGACATCAACAGCTCTTGTATCAAGGAAAGTGTGATCACCATTCTTCTCTACTAGTAACATTCCCTTGTCACTTCGGGTAATTAATAGTGCCCCTAGCTTGAGGTCCTCAATCATATCCCGTGCTTTATTCACTAATAAATCTTCAGATTCACAAGGTCCCATTATGGCTTCGAATTCGCTTTGATTTGGAGTTAATATATCAGCACTTTCATACTTTCCAAAATCTATGCCTTTTGGATCAACCAAGATAGGAATTTTATTATCTTTACATAGATCAACAATCTCAGAAATATTCGATATAACGCCTTTAGCATAATCCGAAATAATAACCGCATCAATTGATGATAAATTTTTCTTTAATTCATTATAGAAAGAATAATGCTTTTGCGGAAATGCATCTCTATCATAACGTATTAATTGTTGTCCTCGACTTTGGATTCTAGTCTTAGTTGTCGTGAATGAATCTTTAATCTTTCTTAAATTACAGCGTATCTTTTCAGTCGCTAAGATTTTTTCTAAAGACGCTCCTTCTATGTCATCTCCGATAAAACCAAAAATACGAGTCTTTACCCCTATTTTTGATAGATTCATAGCAACATTTGCTGCGCCTCCAGGACGGTCATCGATATTGTTCACACTAACTACAGGAACTGGTGCTTCTGGTGATACTCTATCAGTTGAACCAAACAAATAACGATCCAACATTACATCACCCAGAACCAATATCTTTGAGTTAGATAAATCTGATATTTTTATCATTCTTTTATCTTACTATAACATTGATGATAAATAACCTGATTAGGTAATTCTTGTACTTAATTAATGACTAGAAATCAATTTAGATGCTGCTTTGATTCTCAAATATCTCAATCTGAAAGCCATCTGGATCCTTCAAAACAAATGATCTTCTAGCTGCCAGAGCAGGACTCATATAGTTATTGGGGGAATGAAGAATTTCAACTCCAAATCCTACTGCTCGCTCAAATATCTCATCAAGATTCAATGTTGGAAATGACCACATCACTATCCCTCGATATGGAGCGCTATAGCAATCAATCTCAGGGTATTTTGTCTCTTCACCATGATCCATAAAGACAACGTACCCTGAAGAAGAACCAGGAGAAAAACCCTGAATAAATCGTTCAGATGTGCCTTCAGGTAAATTAATAGCAGATCGACTATCAATATCAAATTTCACATCGCGTCGAATCTCAAACCCTAATACTTGTTCAAAAAAATCAATTGTATTTTTTGTCTCTGAAATACATCTCGCAGAGTAAGCTACTCCACCTAGTCCTATATCCTCATCTACTGGCCCAATTGGAATAAAAATTTCAGGCCTGGTAACTCCCAATACGAATATATTATCTGGCCCCTTATAAACAATCTCTGAAGAAATATAAGTCTCGCCAGAAGGACTTTCAAATTCCATTTCCTTAATGCCAATAGTTGACTCAATACCAAGATCACTCATCTCAGCTTCATGCCTAGAAATATCCTGAATAGGACAACTAATTGTTGCGCCTCCCTTATATAAACCTTCATATGTTGGGCGTATAGCTGGGTAAAAATCATCGGGATGAATAATTCGAATACCTACATTTTTTCCAGCCCCTTGTTTATCGAAACGAGCATATTTCCATTTACAAGACTCATCAAAACCAAAATAATTATTCCATCCTTCATATGATTCCGAAGTTGGTTCCCTCCATTCATCTTGAGTCTGATGGTAGCCATTGCATAATATTTTACTTACTTGCTGTGCCTCGTCTGTAACCCATGTAACCATACTTAGTGGGCCTACTATCGCATCCTTTTTTTTACTCGTTGGAATGAAAATGTCCATATTTATATTTGAATTATCTTCTACTAGATCTCAGGGGCCTCTATAAGTAAGACCTCAACATCGGCAAGATTTTCACGTAACTTTTTTACTTCCATGTATTCTTCAGAGTTCCAAAAATCAAGTGCTGCCTGTTTACTTGGCCATCGTGAAATTGCGACTGAGGAATAACCTTCTAAAGCTCCCTCTAAAGAAACTGCTCCTGGAGCAACAACAAGGTACTTGCCACCATATTTTTCAACCAATAATGGCACCGCTTTACCATAACCATTAATGAACTTTTCGCGATCATGCATTTTGCAGACGATGATCATATATGCATTCATTATTGTGCTAGTTTTACTTTCACTCATTTAAATATCTGAATGATTGAATATTCATCAGTTAAATTTGTGAGAAATAATTACACATAGGAGGTGTGAGCTAAATATTATTTATCCACATTTAGAATCACCGCAAGCAAGGCAAGTCATGCATCCATCCATCATCACTACTGATGTGTCATTACATTTGGCACATAATTGAGCGCCTTCAGGATATTCGGGTTGAGAAAAAGCATCTTGTTGCTTTTTCGCATTCTCATATTCCTCACGCTTTTGCTTAATCAATTCTTTTTGATGCTCATCAAGCTCTAATTTCGTAAGCAACCCAATAGAGATTAAATGCTTTTCAACTATATAACCAAGCTCAGCAATAATAGAAGGCATAAACTTCCCCCCAGCTTGCCAATATCCACCTCTTGGATCGAATACCGCTTTTAACTCATCAACCAAAAATGTGACATCTCCACCTTTTCTAAACACCGCAGATATAATTCGTGTGAGCGCAACAATCCACTGATAATGATCTAGATTTTTTGAGTTTATGAATATTTCAAAAGGTCGTCTTTTTTCATGTTCCGTGTCCTTATTCAACACTATGTCATTAATTGTGACATACATTGCATGATCTGAAATTGGTGTTTTTACTTTATAAGTCGACCCAATTAACATCTCTGGACGTTCAAGTTTTTCATGCATTCGAATTACATCTGCACTTTCTGCGGTCACATTTTCAATATCGGATTTTTTTGAGACATCCTCTTTGATAGTTGAATTATTTGTAACAGCATAACCAACTATTTTTTTATCTATTTTTTTCATTTGTTTATATTTTCCTTATCCACATTACTTAGAGGTTATTTTATTAAAACTTACCGTAATAACCTTCTTTTAATGCATCAAATAAATTAGCGGCTGAATGAACTTCCCCATCATATTCAATTTCTTCGTCACCTTTTAATATAATTTCACTGCCGTCATCTAAAGTAAAAGTATATGAAGTATTCTTTAAATCTTCTTCTTTAACCAAAACGCCCTGAAAAGCTTCGGGATTAAATCGGAACGTCGTACAACCTTTTAATCCCTGTTCGTAAGCGTACAAATAAATATCTTTAAATTCTTCATACGGAAAATCAGTAGGTACATTAGCAGTTTTAGATATAGATGAGTCAATCCAATATTGAGCTGCAGCTTGAATATCAACATGCTCCTTTGGAGTAATATTATCAGCTGTTAGAAAATAATCTGGGAGCTCATTTTCTTTGTCAGTATTCCCAAAAGAAGGCATTGCATCCTTATTTACAAATTCCCTGTATGCTAGTAATTCAAAAGAAAATACATCTACCTTCTCTTTTGTTTTTTTACCCTCCCTGATTACGTTTCGGAAATAATGATGAGCAAAACTAGGTTCTATTCCATTACTGGCATTGTTAGCTAGTGATAGCGCTATAGTTCCA
>MDTG01095783.1_pt1 | contig 11582 bp, 15 predicted proteins | sample 811421 | NCBI WGS metagenome assembly MDTG01 (sample SAMN05326645, study PRJNA326480) | marine metagenome | isolation source: seawater | place: Pacific Ocean: South East | collected 2011
GCATTCTCCATTAGGTTGTTGTTGTTGTAGTTATCCAAGCAATGCATCTTGGATTGTGGTTAACTGATTGTTGATGACTATCCAGTAGAATAACTTTGCATTGTGTCTACTGTTCAGCCGACTAACAAGACGACTAGCATGGTACTCGGCATCCAAGTACCTTTCGCTTAGCCGACTTGATTTCCACGATAGGTTTCTATTCCTATCGAAGACGTAAACCTCAAACACCTACCAAGTACCACTGGTTGGTGTGTAAGGTATGAAGATACACTCGTTGGTAGTCCAAGTTCTGTCGGCATAGTAAGTTGTTTCTCCACAACCAGCCATGAACTCAAAGATTGCAACGATTATCACTGCATAAAGAAACATGCAGAGAATAAAGATTCCGAACCAACGTAGATACTTAGCCAAGTAATTGACTGGTGTTGGTGTCGGAACGTAGATTTTTGTTCTGCGGATTTCCATTAGAATGCTCCCCAGTTTATGAGTTCATATGCTAACGAAACTATAAACGTAGTTAAGTCGCTGAACCCAGCAGTTGCCATTGCTTGTGCCATATAACCTCTCTTTCTGTATCAAGTGTAACACATTTAAGACAAACTTCAATCGTTAAAGATAACTGCCATCCATACCCAAAAGAGTAGGCAGAAACCTAAAACGACGAAGTACCAAAACAGCCAGGAATCTATCATTACTTTCCCTCGCTGTATGCCAAGTAGAACTCACGATAAACCTTGTCGCAAGTTGCTTTGGAAAACACGTTGTTCTTCTCGACAGTGTCGATGAAAGAACTCATGTCGTTGATGGCTGACAAGATAGTGTCGTCGCCATGTGGATTGAAAGCATCGCCATACTTGTTCCGCATAACGTTGTGGTATTGTTTCATTGCGGTAATGACTCTTTCAAACTTAGTTTTTGCAATCGTTTTAAGTGCTTGATTGCTTGCACTTCCAAGTGTCTGCATAACAGACCTCCTTTCGTTGTTGTCATCTAGACATAAAAAAACCCCCCACAGAGCGAGCAACTCTGTGAGGGGTCTTTACTGCCGTATCTTTGGGTTAGTCCCAAAGGTCAGCGATGTTGTTGGCAACCCACTTGAGCGATGCTTGTGCATCTTTAAGCATGTCATCGCATTGATAACCGCATGCTGATGCCATTGCATAAGCCTCAAGTATCTGTCCGTGCAACATCAAATCGTTAGACCAACGTTGTGGGTAGTCTTCATACCCCATTGGACACGATGTTGTGTGTTCGGCAAGGAATTGCAATCGTTGTCCAACGTACTTGGCTAACGTACTGCCGAAGTCTATGCAGTCTCTGCCCATTGGTGTTTCCCAAGGCTTAACGTCAGCCTTGTTGACTGGTAGTTGAACGATTGCTGAAAAAGTGTTGGTGTCGAAATCCATAATGTTTCTCCTTTGAGACGACGTATTGCTGATGAGTGTTACTGTGTTTCGGCATCAATAGCCTCATCAGACAGGTTTTGAACCTGTGACACAGACAAAAAAAAACGAGGGACAACCTTTCGGTCATCCCTCGTCGTGGTAGTTACTTCTGAGCTTTCATCATAGCCAAGAAAGCTGACTGAAGTTCTGGTGTCAGACCAGCCAAAGTCTCAGCAAGTTCAGCAGATACCTTGGAACCTTTCGGCTTGGTGTTCGTCTTCGGCTTTGCCGTCTTGACGATAGCCATTGGCTCACCGCTAAGAGCCTCGATGAGGCTACGAAGTCGGTTGATGCCCTTGGTTACCTTGGCTTTGATGCTTGGGGTAAAGCACTTGTTTCTCTTGAACTCCTTGCCAGCAAGGGTAAACTTTGCCCAAGAGATGACCAAGGCTTTGTCGTCGGCAGTCATTTCGCCGTTGGCAAGTTGTTCCTTGAACACTCTGTCGATTGGAACCGCTTTGGCTTTGCCAAGTTTGACTTCTTTGGCACAGTCACCAAAGGTCTTTGATGTGAAAGTTGATACAACAGTGATTTTAAGAGCAGATTTGCTCATAGCATTCTCCATAGTTGGATAGGTTAAGGTTAGTTGTTTCGTCGTTTCGGAAAACGGCAAAACGCTCATCATTTACTCCCCCCTATCCCCCTTTGGGGGACTGTCGCTTTAACTGCTAAGTCTTTGATATGATTAAGACTGTATCCTATATTAGCATTGTATTACTGACATAAGACTAACATTTCAAAACAACGATAAACATTCTACTAACAATTTGCCCTAGAAAGGCAACAAATCTTCAGTAAAAACAACGACTTAGACCGACGACGAACGAAATCTTAGATTTCGGACAACTAGAATCTACAGATTCTAGGACAGACGGGGCGGTAGCCCCGTCCCGCCGACGACTCCCTGGCTTCCAGTCACCCACCCCTTTAAAATTTTTTACCAAAAAATGAAAACGTTGTAATAAAATTAAGACAAGGACGATATAATTTGGTTAAGTAAGCTATATTGTTTTCAGAGGAGAGATTTATGGCTAAGTCTGTTAAGAAAAACCCACATCCAACAAGGGGTAATGGTCTGCCTCCCGTAACTCCACAACAAGTAGACAGAGTTCGTCGTAGCGTTTTAGATGTTGTGCGAAACAATATACCTGACGTTCGATTGGTTTTAGATGGCACCAAAAAGTGGGACAACCAACAGGTCAGACTGTTTGGAATGATGTTAAACAAGGTGATGCCAGACCTACATCACAGTTTTAACGAGCATACAGTCGAAACAAAAAATATGGATGAGCTAACTATAGAAGAGTTACAAGAGATTGCTAAACAAGCAGAGACATTAGAAGGAGAGTATGAGGATGCAAGTCACACGAGCGGAAGCGGCAAAGAGATTGCTACAGATACACGAAACGAAACTGAGCTTTCCAGGATTCGTGAAGGCACTAGCTCCTCAGTTTGAACTCGCACCATTCCAACAAGAACTCGTTGAGACACTCGACGCTTTAGAAAGAGGAACATTAAATGCAAAAAGATTACTCATCACAATGCCACCAAGACACGGAAAGTCTTGGTTAGCATCAACGCTATTCCCAGTATATTATCTAGCCAAGAAACCAAACAGAAATGTTCTGGCTACATCATACAACCAAGACCTCGCTAAAACCTTTGGTCGTCAGACGAGAGACCATGCGAGAGAGAAGATTGTTGAGCAGTCGTTCCCTGAGTTTCGATTGTCTGACGAGTCTAGGGCTGTTGACGATTGGCGTACAACTCACGGCGGCACTTACTATGCTACGGGCATCGGTGGCTCTACTACTGGTAGGGCGGCAACTTTACTATTGGTCGATGACCCGATTAAAGCTAGGGAAGAAGCCGACAGTGCCACACAGCGAAACAAGACTTGGTCATATTACGTCAGTGCTCTCACAACTAGAAAGCAACCTGAACCAGATGGGACCTCGGCATTAGAGATAATGATACTGACACGATGGCACGTTGACGATTTAGCTGGCAGAATTATGGAGACAGATGATTGGAAAGAAGGTGCTTGGCATCACATAAACTTTCCAGCAGTTAAACTTGTGTCAGGCGGAATACAAAAATCTGTTGCGTCTTTACCAGCAGACGACCCAAGACACATACCAAGTGGCAAGCTATCTACTGTCTCTCCAAAGAAAAGATTTTATTTAGAAGACAAAGAAGAAGCACTATGGGAAGAACGCTTTCCATTAGAAGAGCTTAAAAAGCGTGAACGACTAGACCCAAGAGAGTTTGCATCTCTTTATCAGCAAAGCCCGTTTATAAAAGGCGGTAACCTAATAAAGGAAGGCTGGTGGCAGTATTCTGAGAGTGTAGATTGCTCAATGATAATCATTGCCGCAGATACTGCTTTCAAGAAAACAGAACAGGCTGACTATTCTGTGCTTATGGTTATGGGGCTTGATAGAAATGGAGACATTCACATCTTGGATGTGGTCAGAGGCAAATACGATTTTCCAGAACTAAAAAGAATTTGTATTACAGTAAATGCAAAATGGCGTGGCAAAGGTCTGCGTGGATTCTACATTGAGGACAAAGCTAGTGGTCAGTCACTGATACAAGAGCTTAGAAATCAGTCTGGAATCTCTGTCCTACCTTACAAAGTAAACTCTGATAAAGTAGCTAGACTTAATACTGTTTCGCCTCTTATAGAAGGCGGACGAGTTTTCCTTCCCAAAGGTGTAGGATGGCTTGACGAGTTTATGAACGAGATGCAGTCGTTCCCAAATGGAGCACACGACGACCAAGTGGACGCTCTTTCTATGGGTCTTGATGTATGTTCTAGGATGAGCGGGGCTACGAGTGATATGTTTGAAGGTTCGATAGATATGGCTTCTTCGCTTAATAAACAATTTACGACCACGTCAGATGGCAATTGGTGGGATAAATACAAAAAGCCAGATTCGTGGACAAAATCATGGGGCGAGGTATAGATGGCAAGATATAAAGATATAAAGATAGAAAAGCATGACATGGTCTGCGATTTGTCTAACCTTGCAGAGCCATTGATGGCATACGAAGATATATCAGACATGCTTTCCGACGAGCAAGAAACCAAGATGGTTGACTACGTTCGTGCTCTTACAAAGATGTCATACGAAAGAATCTCTCGTCGTTACTCCCATTGGCGTGATGCAGACCGAGCACACGACGTATGGGTTCCAGCAGACAGCACAAAGTTTAGAGAAAAAGCAGTGGTTGCTGACACAAGAGCAATCGCCGACACAGTATTGACCTACCTTATGGCGGCACTTGCTGGTCGTAATCCTATGTTTCAACTTGAGGGACTCAATCGGAAGTCTCGTAAGGCATCCTTAATATTAGAACGTTTACTGCACCAACACATGCGTAGAACTGCTGGCGAAGCTAGAATAGCACAAATGCTTATGGACAGCATACGCTATGGCTTTGCTCCCACTAAAGTAATCTGGGACCCAGTCGCAAATACCAATCACATTGTAAACTTTGACCCACGCAAATGCTTTCCAGACCCAAGAGTACAGTGGGGTGACTGGGAAAGAATGCAGTACGTCGTTTTTACAGACCACATATCAACAAACGCTTTGTATAGTAATCCTCACTATCCAAAAATTAAGAAGTATCCTGGGCTACGTTCCAAGAGAACCAGTAATTTTAAGTCAGGTTGGGACGCTCACAGATGGGTAAAAGAAGAAGGTAAGGGTTTAAACATAAATCCTGAAGACCCAAGAGGCGACGAGAATGGGCATCACTTCACACTAGACGACACACGAATAGTAGATGAGGCGTGGGTCCGTCTAAACGGATACGAAGTTGGCATCCCACAAATCGAACAGCTATGGGTCTGCATGACAGTCTTAGACGAAGAAGCAATCATCAGATTCCAACTCAATCCATACGGCAGACAGTTCCCAGTAGCATTTGGTGGTCTATACAACGACCAGCACAAGACATACAGTCAATCTTTGTATGACTTGTTACTACCAATGCACGAGATATCAACTTGGTTACTGCGTTCAAGAATCGACAACGTACAAGCGGCACTTAACAATCTTATCTTCGTAGACCCTACGTCGGTAAGTGTTCCAGACTTGATTGACCGAAATCCTTGGGGCGTTGTAAGGACTTTGCCAGGAACAAAGCCAGGAGACGGCATATTCATAGCCGAAGTTCCCGACGTAACAAGGGGACACTGGAACGACATAGCCGCAATGTCAGACTTAAAACAACGAGTGAGTGCGGCATCTGACGCACAGCAAGGGGTTCCGACTGCTGATGGCATAAGAACCGCTACAGAAATACAACGACTAACTCAGTTAGGCTCTCAACGACTAGGCGTATTAGCTAGAATACTGTCAGCACAATCAATCCGACCAGTGGCAAGAATGATGGTCGCAAACTTACAAGATGCACTTGAGTACGAAGGCTCACTACGAATGCAAGATGGAGCTTCCTCCCCTGGTGAACTCATAAACAACATTGACGACGGATACTTAGATTTTGATGTTTCGATGTTGCAAGGAGAGATAGATTACCTCGTCGTAGACGGAACTTTACCAGTAGAGCCGACTAAGAACGCAGAGACTTGGATGAATATGTTGCAAGTTGTAGGTCAATCTGGTCTTCAGATGGAATACAAAACCAGCAGAATCATTGAAGAAGCTATCAGAGCTATGGGCGTTAGCGACGTAGACCAATTTAAAATTAGCAAAGAAGAGTCAAAGCAAGGAATGACACCATCACAACAGATGGCACTCATGGAAAAAGCTCGTGGAGCGAACGTAATGCCCGAAGAGCAAATGCAACAAGAAATACAAAAGGGTAATTTAAAGCCAGCGAGGGAGAATATGTAATGACTATACCTGACCCAGACAGCTTGTCCCCAAAACTCTCAGGGTCACAACGAGAGTACATAAGGGCAGTAGCAAACTACGCCGCTAAAACGGCTAGAGAAGAATTAAGAACTGAGTTCATAAACCTTCTGCGTAAATCGAATGAACCAACTGTTACAGACAAAAAGGTTGAAGAACTCATACGCAGAATGGATTTACTAGAAGTTCGGTACAAAGAGGACGACAAGTTTACCCTAACAAGTGCTAAAATAAACGCACTGATAGAAGAAAAGGGTATTAAATAATGGCTTTTACCAGACCAACTACAGACCAAGTTAACTTTAGGTCTTCCACCACTGGTACACATTTACTTGATACATATCTTGAGGCTTGTGAAAAGGGTGGCTTCACACTTCCTGTTTTGATGGACAACTTGTTCTCAAGCACAGGAGGTCTTAACGCTAATGCAGTTTCTTTCAGAGTTAAGCCCAGCGATGTAAACAATACGTTTCAAGCTAGGTTTGGAATATACACCGACCCTAACTTAGGCTGGTTCGACACTAATCAGTTTTTCTTTAGGCAGAAAGGTGCATACGCCGCTGGAGTAGCATACGAACGATTGGACATGGTTCAGTCAGGACAGAAAAGTTTTGTTTGTATTGAAGCACATACTGGACCAGCGGTGATAGACCAAACAAAGTTTGAAGTTTTTTTCGATGGGGACGACTTATTCACCGAAATAAGTCAATTTAGAATTAACAGTGAGCCAAGAATAGATTTGTTAGAAGAGTTTGTTCTGCTCAAAATTGATGTTTTGTAGGAGGCTTATAAATGTCTACATCAACTCTTAGAGAACTTGTCGAGTCAATAAAGACGCAAGGCAAGACATTAGCAAATGCTACGGGAGCCAGTGCCGCAACAGCACGGGACCTAGTTTATTTATCAACGTCAGTCGAACGACTGTTTGGAGCAGACGCAATACTAGAGCTAGTAGATAGTGCGGCTAAACCAGTGGAAGTTGTAAGTGCGGCTCTTGCATCAACGCAAGCGGTAACACTCACAACAGACCAAGTCACAAAGACTGTTATCAAATTTACGAACACAAGTGGAACACACTCTGCTTCAGATTTCACAGCTACAATACCGAATCAAGGTGTGGCTTTCGTCGTAGACAACGAAATGCCAGTACCAGTCAAATTCAAAACATCAACTCAATCATCCAACATCGTACAAATCGGTGCTGGTAAAAAAGGCTGGGTGTTCTGTGACGGAACAGTTGTAGAGCATGTAGTTGACATTGAAGGGATTACCAGTGCGTTAACCTCCCCCACTGTAAACCCTGGAGATATGATTTACCGAGATGGCAAAGCCAGCGGTTCTACAGAATATTACAACGTTTATGTAAGAAAATACGGCGGACAAAACTACTATTACTTTGCTCCGTACAGTGGTTACTCAAGCATGGGCGGTTCTTATAATTATCAAAAAACACCTAACTTTATCTTGTACCCAGGCGTTACTTATCGTTTCTATCAGGAAGATGGAACAAACACTGGGCACCCACTAAAGTTCTCAACAACACAACATGGCACACATGCCAGCCCAGCGGGTACAGAATTGTTGGATATCAATAGCGATAGCACCAACGACATCACCTACGCTGGAACTCCTGGTAGCTCAGGTGCTTACACACAGCTTGTTATACCAACAACAGGCACAAATGTTTCAACCTTTTACTACTATTGCACTAACCACAACTTAATGGGTGGGACTGGCACTGTCTCAGTACCTTCTAGCGTTGGTGTAACAAAGCTACCAATAGGTCAATCTCAACAGGTTCTAAGAGTTTCTGACGATGGAAACCGACCTTCTTGGTCTTATAGTTATGTAGATGGTGGGGCAAACGTTGGAGCCGCCGCTCCGCCTCACGACGTAACAGGAACTTGGTCAGAGGGAAGATTCAGGATGGCGACTCTGATATCAGACGCTACAGAATATCCTCATGCCGCTAATAAAGGAACTTACAACGCTGGTCATACTAACGAAATGGGTTATAGAGGTTCCGCAATGCTTTATTGGGCAAACGGAAAAACTCATGGCAGTGCTTGGGGTCACTTAAACGAGGGCAGAAACGGAGCCGATGGCGATAAGTATGGTGCCTATAGTGGTTGCCCATTAAACTATTCATATGGAAATGGGGCGGGAGTAGATGGAACAGACCCCGCACAACAAAAATATGCAGACTATGACACTAAGCAAATCATCACTTCTTATGGCAACACAGCTTTATTGCTTGAAGACGGAAGTATATGGGTTGCTGGAAGAGGAGACGAAGGTCAAATCGGAAACGGCACAGTCACTGATACCTATGGATTTGGAAAGGTAAACATGCCAAGTGCGGCTGGACCAATCAGATACATAGTCACTACCGCTCAGTATCCAGTTGGTAACGTCACGTTCGGTGCTCTAACAGAGTCAGGAGACGTTTATCTCTGGGGTTACAATGCCTATGGACAGTGTGGAAGCAATTACGGAACAAACCAAAGCACTCCAGTAAAACATGCTGGTCTATCAAACATTGACTCATTAGTCGGAGGTGCTGGTGGACAGTATGGAATGTGGGGAGCAATCGACACTAGTGGTAATGCTTACACATGGGGCTACAACGGCTATGGGCAACTAGGTCATGGAAACACAACCAGCACAGCAACAGCTACTCAAGTATCGCCACAATCTGGCGTAAAGGTAGCAAAGATTATTATCGCTGGTGGCGGTTCTTATGGAAACAGCTTCTTCCTGATGGCTAATGGTCGTTTATATGGTTGCGGATTTAACACATACGGAAACATAGGTGACGGCTCTACAACTCAGAGAAACAGCCCAGTTCTTGTATCTAATCTAGGATTACAAGCTAATCAGTACGTCGTAGATATGTTTGCACCAGGCGGAGCTTACCTTGACGCTATTAGAATGGCTGTCACAGATAACGGCGACGTTTGGGGATGGGGACAAAATGCAAGAGGTGCTGTGGGTGTCGGTAATGCAACCCAAATTAACAGCCCAGTAATTGTGCCTGAACTTAAATTCATCAGTCATTTTACGTCTTCGGGTACTACCACTAGCACATCTTATTACTACAATACCTACATGGCTGTCTGTCATAGAAACTTTGTGGATAGGGAATTGCGTATCAACGGCACACTAAAATCTGCTGGTTACGGCTCTCCAACAATGGGTAGATATAATATACCTACTAACAACCAGACTTATCTGCCAGTATTCTTGGACGCTAGAGCTTCTGGAAGAATCAGGTATGCTTGGGGCGGCGGATATCACTCTAGTAGTACACAAGAGATGAGCCGATATTGCATTGACATGGATGGACGGCTTTGGGCTTGGGGATACAATTCAAATGGTTCTGTAATGAACGAATCAAGTATCAGTCCTTATCTCCCACACATAGCGTCAAAGTAAGGAGGAACTATGGCTAACTTAGAATCATATTCAGGAACAAAGGACAAGGATGGGAAAATAGAAGGTAACTACCTTCCTACACCCAGAACCTTTGTTAGTATAGGTAAACTCCCCTCAACTTGGGGAAACGAAAACCTAACAGAAATGGGTATTACCTTACTGTTTTCCAAAGACGGAATGCACTGGGGTTCTGTTGATACTGCTATATACAACGCCGCTTTAAAAAAGAAGTATGCGTTGGCTGACGAAAAAAATAACTATGTTATGAGCATGGCGTTAGAATTAGCACCAAAGTGTCGAGGTAACACCGCCTCCGCTAACGAAGACTGGGGCATTAAGGTTGACGCTGACAAATTGGCGGATGACCAAAAGACTTACGAAGACGCTCTATAATGAGTAGGAAATCTTTGACAGACGAACAGTTAGAGTCTCTGTTAGAGAGAGCATCACACAAGGGTGCCCAAAGAGCACTTGCCGATATAGGTCTTCAAGACACTAATGCTGTCCACGACATAAAAGACTTACGGAATTTAATTGATGGCTATCGTGAATTAAAGAGGACAGTGGCAAGCACTGTTCTTAAATGGTTCGTTGTAGCTTTTTTGGGTTTTGTTTCTCTCGCAGTTTGGACTCAGATAAAGGATTAGTTATGGCGGCTAAAAAAGGGAAAAAGGACGCTTGCTACCACAAGGTAAAGTCTCGCTATAGAGTTTTTCCATCAGCTTATGCTTCAGGAGCCTTGGTCTCTTGCCGAAAAGTTGGAGCCGCAAACTGGGGCACAAAGTCTAAAAAGAAAGGCAAAGCATAATGCCTTTTAAAAAATACAGTGCAAAACAAAAGAAATTAGCAAAAGTTGCACCGCCAAGAAATAAGATTACTGGTGCAGACCTAAAGAAACTTCGCAAGAAGCCAACCCCGAAAAGAAGGAGAAAGTAAGATGCCTATCGTTATTAAAGAGTTAAAGCCAAAAAAGAAAAAAATGCCTCTTCCTAAGAAGAAGCCAGCTATGCCTAAAAAGAAAAAGCCAGCCATGAAAAAGAAGAAGTATTAAAATGCCTGGTGTAATGAAGAAAAAGTTTCCCTATACCCCCGCTGGTATAGCGGCGGCAAAAGTTTACGCCAAGAAGACTGGTGGAAAGCTAATTATGGAAGACAAAAAAAGTGGCTACGGCAAAAAGAAAAAGTGATAGTAGTGACGGCTTACGCAAATGGTTCTCTCGGAACAATGGCAAAGGCTGGATAGATTGCAAGACAGGAAAACCTTGTGGTAGGCAAAAGGGCGAGAAACGTAAGGGTTACCCAGCTTGCAGACCGACGAAGGCTCAGTGCAACTCATCCGCTTCCAAAAAGAAAGGACCAGCTAGAATTAGTTGGAAAAAATGAACAACGTAGAGAAAAAAAGAAAACTAAACGACTTGCTAAAGTCTGATGGCTGGAGTGTAATCCAACAGAAGATGCAAGAAGAAATTTTATCTGCCGCCTATCAGTTAGCAGAAAATAAGATACTAACGATAGACGAGATAAACTTTAGACGGGGTGCAATGTTTGCGGCTCGTCGTTTCATGGAACTGCCGAAGAATTTAGACTTACTATTAGACAACGAAATACTAATGGAAAGTGCAATAAAGACAGAGGCAGAGACTCAACAATAGGACGCTACGGCTTCCACATCGTTCGCTACGGCTAACAAAGGAGATAAAAATGGCAGAACTAAACCAACAAGATAAGGCGATGATTGACGCACTAGCTGGTCAACAGCTAGGAGATGCAAACGCTACGGCTCCAGCACCTCAAGCACCACCTGAAGGTATGCCAC
>MDTG01007771.1_pt1 | contig 11581 bp, 13 predicted proteins | sample 811421 | NCBI WGS metagenome assembly MDTG01 (sample SAMN05326645, study PRJNA326480) | marine metagenome | isolation source: seawater | place: Pacific Ocean: South East | collected 2011
TGAAAAGTAATACTGATACACGTTTTATAATAAGATCAATAGAATCATTGGAGAAAACTTTTGTTAAAAATAATTATAAATTTAATATTTATACAAATTTTAAAAATATTGATGAATTAAAAGATAAAATTTTTACAAAAAAAGAAATTGGCAATTATAATAATTCTATTGATATCTTCATTACAGTAGATCAGAAATTAGTGAATTTTGATTTTAATAAATATTCAATTAAATCTTATAAAATACTTGATGAGTTATGCAGAAAAAAAATGATTGATTATTCATTAGAAATTTCTTGAAAATATTTAAATATGTAATAAAAACCCCATAAAATTAGCACACAGGATAAACCGGTGTTTGTTTCCTGTGGAGGTATAACCGGAGGATACTATGAATTTACCAGAAATTAAATTAGATGAACTTCTTGAGTCTGGTGTTCACTTTGGGCACAATGTCAGAAGATGGAACCCCAAGATGGAACAATATATATATGGTGTCAGAAATAATATTCATATTTTTGACTTAAGAATAACAGTAGAATTGATAAATGTAGCTTTAACAAAAATCCATGATATTATATCAAAATCTGGAAAAATACTTTTTGTCGGCACCAAAAAACAATGTGGTGAAACTGTAAAAGAATTAGCAGGTTTAAATAACAATTTTTATGTAAATAAGAGGTGGCTTGGTGGAACATTGACAAATTGGAATACAATTTCTAATTCTATCAAAAGACTGGACGAAATAGAAAGTTTCTTGAACGATGATAGCATATCAAACAATCTGTCAAAAAAAGAATTACTTGATATTTCCAGAGAAAAACAAAAACTTGAACTAAATATTGGTGGCATTAGAAAATTAAATGGCAAACCTGATCTATTAGTAATATTTGATGTTTTAAAAGATAGAATAGCTGTTTTGGAGGCAAAAAAATTAAATATTCCAGTTGTAGGAATTGTGGATTCAAACGCTGACCCTGAACTAATAGATTATGTAATTCCAGGTAATGATGATGCTCTCAGATCAATAAACTTATATAAAAGATACTTTGTTGAAACAATCGAGGATGCAATTAATATTGAAGAAAATAGTATTAAAGACTCTGAGCCAAAAGGAAATAATTAATTGATACTAGGGAGTATATAATGACTGATATTGTTAATCTTATAAAAGAGTTAAGGAATAAAACTGGTGCTGGTTTTTTAGATTGTAAGATGGCTCTTTCAGAAAATAATAGTAATTTAGAAAAAGCTATTGAATATCTGAGAAAAAAAGGTTTAGCTAAAGCATCTAAAAAGTCAACAAGAGAAGCAATAGAAGGTGCGGTTGGAATATACTCTAACAAAAATTTCATTGTATTAATCAAAGTAAATAGTGAAACAGATTTTGCTGCTAAGAGTGATACTTTTTTAAATTTCTTAGATAAGATTGGAAATTTTGCAATTGAAAATGTTACAATTAAAACTACTAAAAAGGATTTTCTTAAGTTAAAATATAACGATGAGTTAATTTCTGAATTTTTTGACAGTATGATTGCAAAAATTGGGGAAAATTTAGTATTAAATGATTTAATAATATTGGAAAATAATAGGTATTACTCTTTCTATATACACAATAGCTACAAAAAAAATATAGGTAAGATAATCTCAGTTATAAATTATAGTGCAAATAATGATGATGAAAATATAAAAAAACTTTCCAAAAACTTATGTATGCACATAGCAGCTATGAAACCTGAAGCTATTGATATAATTGATTTAGATAAAGATGTGGTTGAAAAAGAGAAAAACATTCAGAGAGAATTGATACTAAACACAGGTAAGCCATCAAATATTGTTGAAAAAATCTTAGAAGGTAAAATGAAAAAATTTTATTCAGACGTAACATTATTAAATCAAAATTATATCCTTGATCAAGATAAAAATGTGAAATCAATAATAGAAAATTACTCCGAGGAATTTAATTATAAAATTAATTTTTTTAAAATTATCTCACTATAACATGTCCAAAAGAATTTTATTAAAAATATCTGGTGAGGCGCTAATGGGAGAATTAAATTATGGAATAGATGTATCCACTATTAATAAAATAAGTAATGAAATAAAAAAAGTTTATAAAAAAAAATATCAAATTTGTCTCATAATTGGTGGAGGTAATATTTTTCGAGGAATAAAAGGTGCCTCTGAAGGTATTGATCGATCTACATCAGACTATATGGGAATGTTGGCAACAGTAATGAATGGCCTATCATTACAGAGTAGCTTAGAAAAATTTGATATTCCAACAAGAGTGCAGTCAGCAATTTCAATGTCACAAATTGCGGAACCATATATAAGAAGAAGAGCTATAAGGCATTTAGAAAAAAATAGGATTGTTATATTTGCAGCTGGCACAGGAAACCCTTTTTTTTCGACAGATACAGCTGCGACTTTAAGAGCTTCAGAGTTAGATTGTAACTATATTATTAAAGCAACTAAAGTAGATGGTATTTATGACAAAGATCCAGTCAAATTTAAAAATGCAAAATTAATAAAAAAAATCTCTTATAGTGATGTGATTAATAAAAACCTAAAAGTAATGGACTTAACTGCAATAAGTTTAGCAAATGATACCAAAATACCTATTTTTATAACCAATATTTTTAAAAAAAATTCATTAATTAATGTTTTGAATAAAAAAGGATCATATAGTAAAATTAGTTAATTATTATGGAAAATGTTGAAAAAAAAATGAACAACACTTTATCTTATTTTGAAAAAGAATTAAATTCATTAAGAACATCAAGAGCCAATCCATCTATGCTGGATAATATATTAGTTGATGCATACGGATCAAAAACTCCAATTAATCAATTAGGAAATATTTCTGTACCTGATCCTAGCACACTAACAATACAAATCTGGGATTCAAATATGATTAAACAAGTTGAAAGTGCTATAATTGATTCTAATATTGGTATTAATCCTCAAACTGATGGACAACTTATTAGATTGCCAATACCAAAATTAAGTGAAGAAAGAAGAAAAGAACTAACTAAAATTGCTTCTGAATATGCAGAAAATTCTAAAGTTGCTATACGCAATATTAGAAGAGAGACTATTGAATTGAAAAAAAAAGAAAAAAAAGAAGCAAATTTATCTGAAGATGAGCTAAAAAATATAATAGATAATATTCAAAATATTACTGATGATTATATAAAAAATATAGATAAGATATTAGAGCAAAAAAAGATTGATATTTTGAAAGTTTGATTTTGATTGATAATCAATTAAATCATGTAGCCATAATACTGGATGGTAATAAAAGATGGGCTGAAAAAAATAATACAACTAAATCTGAGGGTTATAAAAAAGGATTTGATAATATCAAAAATATAATTAATTTCTCAATTAAAAGACAAATTTCTAATCTAACTTTATTTACATTATCATCAGAAAATCTTTTAAGGCCCTCAATAAAGACAATATATAATATTATTATTAATAATTTTGAAAATTTTCTTAATGACACAGTAGATTCTAAAAATATAAAAATTAAAATTATTGGTTCAAGGAAAAATTTGCCAAATAAAATTATTAATATTTTTGAAAAAGTTGAAGAATCTTCAAAAAATAACTCAGTCTTAAATCTAAATCTTGCCTTTAACTATGGCTTTAAATATGAGGTAAGAGAAGTTTTAAATAGTTACAAAAAAAATATTAATAAAATAAATTTAGATAATTTTTCTGAAATTGACGCTCTTTTTTTTTTAGATTCTAAATACGATCCAGAAATTTTAATAAGAACTGGAGGTTATAAAAGATTAAGTAATTTTATTATGTATAATTTAACTTACACGGAATTATTTTTTACTGATACTTTATGGCCAGATTTTACAACAAACGAATTTGATAAAATTATCAAAAACTACTCAAAAATTGATAGAAATTATGGATTATAAAAATTTTTTAAACAGAGCCTTAATCTCATTAATTTTTATTTCAATCTATACTGTAATTTTTTATACTAATTTTGAAAATATATTCTACTTAATTCTAATCATATATCTTTTTATTTTTTTGGAAATTTTTCTTTTCTTTAAAAAAAATAAAATAATAATAATATTTTATGTTATTTTATCATTTTTATCATTTTTAAATACTGATTTAAGTAATGATACTTATTTTAAGTTTAATTTATTAATAATTACAATTATTTCATTTGATATATTTTCATATATATCCGGAAAAATTTTTGGTAAGTACAAACTATTCAAGTTTATTAGCCCTAACAAAACAGTTGAGGGATTAATAGGTGGTATATTTTTTTCAATTTTGTTATCATCTATATACATAATAATAGTTCAATCTTTTATATCTATATTTGATGCTATTTTTATATCTTTAATTATAATTTCAAGTTTATTTGGTGATTTGATAGAATCTTTTTTTAAAAGAATTAATAATTTAAAGAATTCAAGTAATTTCTTATCTGGTCATGGTGGGTTTTTTGATAGATTTGATAGTTTTATATTATGTATGATAGTATACTTTTTTTATGAAAATATTTTATGATTATTAATATATTTGGAAGTACAGGCGAAATTGGAAGAAAAACACTTAGACTTATTTCTAAATATTATCCAGAAATTAAAATTAATTTATTATGTGCTGATAAGAATACTAAAACTATCATAAACCAAATTAAAAATTATAAACCTAAATATGTATATTTAGATTCTATTCAATCATCAAATGAATTGAAACTTAAAAATTACAAAAAAACAAAAATTTTAAATTTTAAAGAGTTATCTAGTTATCTTAAAAAATCAAAATCTGATTTAACTATCTTAGCAGTTTCAGGATATAAATCTTTGTATTATTTAGATGATATTATTTACAACACTAAAAATTTAGGATTAGTCAATAAAGAAGCTATTGTTTCGGCTGGACATATTTTTAAAAATAATAAATATTTTAATAAAACAAATATTTTTCCTTTAGATTCAGAGCACTTCTCAATGTTTAGCTACAATAATTCATTAAAAATAAGTAATTATGAAAAAATTATACTAACAGCTTCTGGCGGACCATTTCATAAACACAATTTCAATAGCTTAAAGAATGTAACTTTTAATCAAGCAATTAAACACCCTAAATGGCAGATGGGTTACAAAAATAGTATTGATTCCGCAACTTTAGTCAATAAATGTTTAGAAATTATTGAAGCCCACTATTTATTTGATATTCCCTTTAATAAAATTGATATACTTATACATCCTCAAGCTATTGTTCATTCAATAATTATTAAAGAAAACCACACTACAATTTATAATGCATTTAATAATGATATGAGTATTCCTTTATTAAATTTTCTTAATCTGTCTAATTTGAAATCAAACAAAATGGACAGTAATTTAGCTTTTTCTCATGAAACTTACTTAGAATTTAATAAAATCAAAGATAAGGTTTTTCCCATATATAAATTTTTTATTAAATTAGATAAGTCCAACCCTGCAAATATTATTAAATTTAATATTGGTAATGAAATTGCTGTAAATATGTTCAAATTAGAACTTATTAAATATACAGAAATTTTAAAAATTATTAAAAAAGTTGTTTCCATAAAATTGTATTCTCCTTTAAATAACATTAGAGATATTATAAAATTTCATGAAAATGTTAATAATAAATGTAAATTGCTATTTAAAGATTTTAATTAAAGTATTTTTTTTAGTTATTATATCTTTTAAATTATTTTCAAATGATTATTCAATTAAGATAGAAGGAAATGATTATACAGATGAAACAGCAATAAAATCATTGATAAAAGATCAACCAACTGAGATTTCAGAAAAATATTCTAATTACATAATAAAAACACTTGATAACTCACTTTTGTTTAAAAGTGTATCTGTTTCTATTAAAGAAAATTCGTATATTATTACTATAGAAGAATATGCCAATGTTAACAAAATTTATTTTGAAAATAATGAAAGATTTGAAGATGATGAATTAGAGGAATATTCTAAAGAATTAAATCTTAATAATCTAAATCCATTATCAATAGATAAATTTAAATCAGAGATAAAGAACCTTTATCAATCTCTTGGTTACAATAATTTTAAGATTACACATGATATGAACTTAGATGCAAAGACAAATACTGCTGATTTATTTTTTAATATTGATGAAGGTACTATAACTAAAATAAATAATATATCTTTTGTAGGAAATGAAAATATAACAAGTCAAGAATTAAAATCACACATTGATTCCAAAACCAAAAATTTACTCAATATATTTGCTAATAATAATTTTAAAAAATTTTCAGTTATTGAAGACAGTAGAAAAATTAAAAAATTATATTCAAATAGAGGATTTCCTGATGCTAAAATAGATTATACTATTGAATATTTAAATTCTAATAAAGTTAATATTTATTTTGATGTTTTTGAAGGCAACCTTTTCTCTTTTAAAGAAATAAATATATTAGATAATGAAAATCTATTAGACGAAAATCTTAAAATTATTGTAAATTCATTAATAAAAAATGAATTAAATGATAATAACTATTATTCATTTGAAACTATTAAAACTATCAAAGCCAATATATCTGATGAAATTATTGCTAATGGTATTGAATTCTTTGCAATTAAAATTTTAGAAAAAAAAGAAGATAAAACAATTAGTATTTTATTTGATATTTCTTCTGTAGAACCAAAATATACAAATCAAATCAATATATATGGCAATTCAAGAACTTTTGATAAAGTAATTAGAAGAGAATTGAATATATCTGAGGGTGATGCAATTCATAAAACACAAATAGAATTTATGCAGCAGAAGTTAAATTCATTAAATATTTTTGAATCTGTTGAAATTATTGAAAAAAATATCAATGATAATCAAGTAAATATAGAAATAAATGTTGAAGAGAAACAAACTGGAACATTAAGCGCGGGGGTATCATTAGGCACATTAGAAGGGCTGGGAGTCGTTGCTGGTTTAAAAGAAAGAAATTTTTATGGAACTGGAAGATCTGTATCTATTTTACTAAATACAACCGAAGACCAAACTGAATTCACTTTTGAGACAACAGATAGAATATTATACGAAGATGATGTGGATATTACTTATAGACTAAAATATAAAGAAGAAGATTTTACTTTATCGAGTTCTTATAAACTAAATACTTTTACTTCCGGTTTAGGTATTGCATTTAATATTAATCCTAAAGTTCGTCATTCAATTGATCTTGACTATATAATTAAAGACTACAGCGTTACTAACTCATCAACTGTCTCATCTATAATTAGTAATTCTTCAGGCGCAAATACAAGTTTTGTTCTACAAAACAATATAGTTTATAATACATTAAATTCATATTATACACCAAAAAAGGGTAATATGATTAATTTTACAAATTATATTGAAAGCCCGTCTAGTTCAAATAATGGTTATTTAAAAAATATAATTACATATAAAAACTATAAAAATTTTGATAAAAATGTTTTTTCTATTCAGGCGAGGGCTGGTAATATTTTATCACTTAATAATAATGATGTCCTTACGGACAATAAATTTTCATTAGGAGGTAAATGGTTGAGAGGTTTTGATTCCTTTGGTGCAGGCCCAAGAAATTCAAGAAGTTCATATGTTGGTGGTAATAACTTGGTTGTAACAAAATTTGATTTTTCTAGAGAAATAACAAATAATTCAGATTTCCCAATATTTTTAAATATTTTTAACGATTATGGATTGGTATGGGATAACAAAACAAATCCAACTCATTATGATAATAATATTAGATCATCCGCAGGATTTGGTCTTAAATACTATTCAGCAATAGGACCAATTGGACTTACGTGGGGTTTCCCAATTCAAGATGAAAGTTATGATATAAAGAGAATGTTTTTATTTTCTATAGGAAATATAGATTGATAAAACTATTAATATTATTTACTATAAATATATTTTGTATAACAAATTATGCTTTTGGAAATGTAATTGCTGTTATTGATATTGAAGATATAATAAATAAAAATAAATTTTATATTGAAATATTAAAAGAAATAGAAGTGAATCAATTAGATAGCTCAGAATTTTTAAAGATAGATGAACTACATCTTGAAGAAAAATTAGCAGAAATTGAAAATTCAAAATTATTATTAAATGATGATGAAATTAACAAATTAATTGATGATTATAATGATAAATATAATCAATTTTTAAATAAAGTTAATAAATTTAATGATCATTATCAAAATCAAATTATAAAAATAAGAAAATTAATTTTAGAAGAAATAATTGTTTTATCAGAAGAATATGCTAAAAAAAATAATATTGATTTAATTTTAGATTCATCTAGTTATTTAATAGCCTCTAATAAAATTAATATTACTAAAGCTATAAAAAATGAAATTGATAAATTAAATTTAAATTTGGAATTTAAAAATTTTGAAGAAAATTAAATATTTTGAAATAAGAAAAAAATTGGAATCGCAACTTATTAAAGTAGATTCAGAAATAGCTGATGAAGTTTTTTTTGATAAAGTAAATTCAATATCGAATGCAAATAAAGATGATTTAACTTTCATATCTAACATTAAATATTTAGACACATTAAAAACATGCAAAGCAAAAGCATGCTTAATAAATTTAGAATATATTAATTATCTACCAAAAAATTGTAAACCAATAATTGTTGAGAATCCATATTTAGCTTTGGCCAATCTTACTGAACTGTTTAATAATAATAATATAAATAATTCAAATGGTAAAAAATCAAAATTATCTTTTGTTGATGGTAATTCAACTATTAAAAATAATGTTCAAATTGATCATTTTAGTTTTATAGATGCTGATACTTTGATCGAAGACAATGTTTTCATAGGTGCTAATTCTAAAATTGGTCCAAATGTAATTATAAAAAAAAATTCAATTATTAATGATAATGTTTCAATTTCAAATTCTATAATAAATGAAAATTGTGAAATAAAATCTGGTGCCAAAATTGGATTTTCTGGTTTTGGATTTGAACAATATAGTAAGAAAAAAATAAATCATATTGGTAACGTTATTATTGGAAAAAATACTACTATTGGATGTAATACAACAATTGATAGAGCAGTTTTTGAATCGACTATTATTGGTGATTACTCACAAATAGATAATTTAGTACAAATTGCTCACAATGTTACCATAGGCAATCACGCCATAATTGCTTCTCAAGTAGGTATTGCTGGCAGTACTGTAATTGGAGATTATGTAAAAATAGGTGGCCAAGCAGGTATTTCAGGTCATTTAAAAATTGGAAATAATGTGACTATTGCAGGCAAAAGTGGTGTTACTAAAAATATATTAGATAATAAAATTGTTGCAGGGTTCCCAGCTAAAGATATAAATCTGTGGAAAAGAGAAGTAATCAATCTTGGTAAAAATATATGATATTAGATAAAGAAACTATTAAAGAGCTTATACCTCATAGAGATCCATTTCTATTTATTGATAAATGTAAAATTTTAGCACCTGGTGAACATGGAATAGCATATAAAAAATTTCATAATAATGAATATTTTTTTGAAGGACATTTTCCTCAAAATCCAATTGTTCCTGGTGTAATTATTGTTGAAGCTATGGCTCAAACCGCTGGAGTAGTAGTCTCATATAAGTTCAAGGAATATAAAGACAAATCAGTTCTTTTTATGAGTGTTAATAAGGCAAAATTTAGAAAACCTATCAAACCTAATGACAATGTCACTTTTGAAGTCAAATTTGCTAATAAAGTAAGAGATGTATATAAATTTAATGGGACTTGTTTCAAAGATGACATTAAAGTAAGTGAAGCCGAGTTTTCAGCAATGATAAATTATAAGTAATAATTTGTAATAATAAAATAATACAAAATTTGTAATAATTTTTATAATAATAATTATTTATGATCCATCCAACATCAATAGTCTCAGAAAACGCAAATATACATGATACTTGTGACATAGGTCCATTTTGCATAATTGGAGACAATGTTAAAATTGGTAAGAAAAATAAATTAATCTCTCATGTTTCAATTACTGGTAATACAACGATACAAGATAATAATCTTTTTTTCCCAAATTGTTCTATAGGCTCAAATCCACAAGATTTAAAATTTAATAATGAAAAATCTTTTTTAGAAATTGGCAGTAATAATAAATTTAGAGAAAATGTAACTGTAAATACAGGAACAATTGGTGGTGGTTTAAAAACAATAATTAAAGATAATTGTTTATTTATGGTGGGATCTCACATTGCACATGATTGCAAAATTGGCTCAAACGTTATTTTAGCTAATAACGCAACATTAGCGGGTCATGTAGAAATTTATAATAATGCAATAATTGGAGGTAATTCAGCAATTCATCAATTTGTAAGAATAGGTAAATTTGCAATGATTGGTGGAATGAGTGGTGTTGAAAAAGATATAATTCCTTATGGTCTTTACACAGGCATAAGGGTAAATTTAAATAACTTAAATCTTGTAGGTTTAAAAAGAAAAGGATTAACTACTAATAATATTAATAAGATTAAAAAATCTGTAAACATTATTTTTTATAAAAATGACACAATTAAAAATAATATAAATAAAAATATCACATTAAATTCTCAACCTGTAGAAATAAGAGAGATCATAGATTTTTTAGAATCAAAATCAAAAAGAGGCATTGCTTATTTTGAAAATGATTAAAATTGGAATAATTGCTGGCGATGGTAAATTACCTCTATATATTGGTAAAACACTTTTAAATAAAAATTATGATGTTACATTCTTATCTTTAAATAATGAAAATAATAAATTTTATACTAATCATAATGTTATAGATATTGATATTTTATCAATAAAAAAAATATTTAATGTTTTAGACTCTAATGAAATCAAATATATTATTTTTGCGGGCAGTTTAAAAAGACCTGGTATAAAAGATTTGGGATTTGATATGCCCACATTCTTACTAGCTAAAAATCTTTTATTAGAAAGAAAAGGTGATAATAATCTTTTAGAAAGTTTAAAGAATTACTTTGAGGTTAAAGGGTACATTTTTTTTAATTGGACCAAATATTGTAAAGAATTATTTTCTACTGAAATTAATTTGACAAGAATAAAACCTTCTAAAAAAGCTATATTAAATTTAAAAAAAGCAAAATTAATATATCAAATTTATAAGAAATTAGATGTTGGTCAATCAATGATCATTCAAAATCAATTGGTATTAGGTTTAGAGGCTATAGAAGGCACAGATGAGTTATTAAAAAGGTGTAAAGAATATAAAAGAAAATATGACAATGGTGTGCTATTTAAATTTTCAAAACAAAATCAAAGCAATCTTTTAGACATTCCGTTAATTGGATTGAATACAATAAAGAATTTAAAAAAATATAATTATGATGGAGTTTATTTACAAAAAAATAAATGTTTAATTTTAGATAAGAAACAAATTATTAATTTTGCTAATGAAAATAATTTATTTATCTCTTCAGTGGAATTAAATTGAAAAAAATAAAAATTTTTGTTTGTTGTACTGAACAATCTGGTGAAAATATTTGCTCAAATATTTTATCAAGAA
>MDTG01023297.1_pt1 | contig 11581 bp, 8 predicted proteins | sample 811421 | NCBI WGS metagenome assembly MDTG01 (sample SAMN05326645, study PRJNA326480) | marine metagenome | isolation source: seawater | place: Pacific Ocean: South East | collected 2011
GCGACGACGGTTGCGGATGCTGCGAGCGTAAACATTCTCGTTTTTTAAGTTGAAGCAAGAAGAAGAAGAAGAAGAAGAAGAAGAAGAATTTTAATGTTATGACGACGACGACGACGACGACTTTGTTCTCTTTTTCTTTCTTTTTTTGCACGGTTTTTCGGTCTAAATAATGTTCCGTTTTGTTTGGATGATGTCATCTCTTTTCTTGTCTTTTCTTTCCAATTTGTCCCAAACCACCTTCTTCTCTCTTGCCTTTTCTCTTTTCTCTTTTTTGACTCTTTTGTCTCTTTTTGGAAAGGGAAAGAAAAAATCCAAAGAGGTCCTGTGGCCGGCGTCAGCCGTCGGCTCAGCCGTCCAAGGTGGAGGGAAAAAAAGAAAAATAAAGGCGAGAAGGAAGAAATTTTTCTTTCCTGAAAAGTCAAAGAAAAAAAAGTATCCCGCGCGAGCCACGGGCGTCACTTTTCGTCGCACATTTACTCGCTCAAAAATCAAAATGTCTCAAGCGCTTGGCTCATCCAGAGTGTTAACCAATGCCTCGGCGGTATGTTGTCGTTATTTTTTTTGTCTGAAATTTTGGCGGAAAAAGTGCTTGCTCAATTTGAGGGAAAGAGAGGAATGACGTACGTTGCGAGGAAAAGATAAAAACGCAAAGTTTTCATCGACGCGACGAGGTCTTCCCGACGTACGCTTTAAACTGAAAGTTACATTTTCGAACGCAAAATATGGTTTTGCACGAGAATTATGATGGTTCAGTTCTTTCCAATGGACGCTCATGTCAACTCTCGTTCAATAATCTTTTTATTTTCACCTTTCGCCGTCACTCGCGAATCTATCTTCTCTCGAGAAAGATGATAGGCACGACGGGAACGGACGTGCATAGTAACTATTCGCGTCGCAGAGCAACAAAACTTTGCAACTCTTCATCATAAGGACTAACCAGTCATACTATTCTTTCTCTGTCACCACAAAATATAACATAACAGCTTCGCGCAGGCTCCTCAAAGAAAGTCTCTGCGAGAAAGAACCTCATTGTTCGTGCCAAAGGCGACGATGGCGAATCGCGCACTGTGCCATTGGAGAAGTACCGTAACATCGGTATCATGGCTCATATAGATGCGGGTAAAACTACTTGCACCGAACGTGTTCTGTATTACACCGGTAAATCTCACAAGATTGGTGAAGTCCACGAAGGTGCGGCCACCATGGATTGGATGGAACAAGAACAAGAGAGAGGTATCACTATTACCTCTGCTGCGACGACGTGCGCGTGGAAAGATGCCCGCATCAATATTATCGATACTCCGGGACACGTCGATTTCACTTTAGAAGTTGAACGTGCCTTGAAAGTTTTGGATGGTGCCATCTGCCTCTTTGACTCTGTTGCCGGTGTTGAGCCGCAATCTGAGACTGTTTGGAGACAAGCGGATAAGTACGGCGTCCCAAGAATTTGCTTCGTCAACAAGATGGACAGAATGGGCGCTAATTTTTTCAGAACTGTCGACATGATCGTCAAGAACTTAGGTGCCAAACCGCTCGTTATCCAAGTTCCGATTGGTGCCGAAGAAGAATTCGCCGGCGTTGTTGACTTGGTTGAAAACAAAGCCATTGTGTGGAACGGTGAAGAACTCGGCGCCTCGTTCGAATACCAAGAAATTCCGGATGACTTGAAGGAAAAGTGCGAGGAAATGAGATCCCAACTCATCGAAACAGCGGTCGAGCAAGATGAAGATATCATGATGATGTACTTGGAAGGCGAAGAACCGAGCGTCGAAGATTTGAAAAAGTGCATCCGTAAGGGCTGCATCAACTTGGACTTTGTCCCGGTTGCCTGTGGCTCTGCGTTTAAGAACAAGGGTGTGCAACCATTATTGGATGCCGTCCTCGATTACCTCCCGGCGCCGACTGATTTGCCAGACGTCAATGGTACTTCGGAAGGCGATGCCGAAACAGCCATGTCGAGAAAGCCGTCCGATGCCGAACCGTTCTCGGGTTTGGCCTTCAAGGTCATGGCAGATCCATTCGTTGGCACATTGACTTTTGTTAGAGTCTACTCTGGTGTTTTGGAAAGTGGATCGTACGTCTACAACTCCGTCAAGGGCAAGAAAGAGCGTGTTGGTCGTATGATGGAGATGCATGCGAACGATAGAAACGACGTTAAAGCGTGCAGAGCTGGTGATATCATCGCCATTGCCGGTTTGAAAGATACCACGACTGGCGACACTTTGTGTGATAGCGACAAAACAATCGTTTTGGAAAGAATGGAATTCCCGGATCCAGTCATCAAGGTTGCCATCGAACCGAAATCTAAGGCGGATTTGGAGAAGATGTCTACAGGCTTGGTTAAGTTGGCTGCGGAAGATCCTTCTTTCCACTTCACTCGCGACGAAGAGACGAACCAAACCGTCATCGAAGGTATGGGCGAATTGCACTTGGAAATTATCGTCGACCGATTGAGGAGAGAATTCAAGGTTGAAGCCGACGTCGGTGCGCCGCAAGTGAACTACAGAGAATCTATTTCCAAGCCAGCAAGCATCAAGTACACGCACAAGAAACAATCTGGTGGTTCTGGCCAATACGCCGACGTTCAGATTAAGTTTGAGCCGCTTGAGCCGGGATCGGGCTTCGAGTTTGCCACTGACTTGAAGGGTGGTTCTGTCCCGAAGGAATACATTCCGGGTGTCGAAAAGGGCTTGAAGGATTCTATGATGACTGGTGTCATCGCTGGTTTCCCGGTTGTCGACGTTCGCGCCACATTATTTGATGGCGGCTTCCATGATGTCGATTCCTCAGTCATGGCTTTTGAAATTGCTGCCAAGGCTGCATTCAAAGAAGGCATCCCGAAGTGCGCACCGAAACTTCTGGAGCCGATGATGCAAGTCGATGTCATCTGCCCGGAAGAATCTATGGGTGATGTTATCGGTGACTTAAACAGTAGAAGAGGCCAAATTGGTGAGCTCGGTGACAAGCCAGGTGGATTGAAGACTGTCATGTGCTTTGTGCCGTTGGCAGAAATGTTCAACTACGTTTCCAAATTGAGAGGTATGACGAAGGGCAGAGCGAACTACTCCATGAAGCTCGCGAGATACGAGCCGGTTCCGATGAACATCCAACAAGAGCTCCAAAAGGCCAAGGCTGAAAAGTCCGCTGCCTAGGTGCTAATTCTTGTGTAATTTTTTGTTTGATGAAAAAGGCGTATTAATTGTTAGAATAAGAGAGATCAGCGATAGATCATATGAGTGTATTGAAATACTTTTTTGGATATATATTTTATTGAAACCAACAACACAACACCATCAGCTGTAAATTACTAACGAGAGGGACTTGGGCACATCATCGCGTGTTGTCGTTGTGATTCATGGCCCTGAAATCTCTCTCTTTCGCCTGGTTGTCGTCCTCGTCTACATGTATTCCCTTTTCTTTCCGTCGTCGTCTTTGACGTCGGCGGATGAGAAATATTTTGCACAAAAATACAGATAAAACCGCCAAAGAAGCAATGAATACGAATGCAAAGTAAAACGGGACAATCATCTCACTAATCCCAATATCGAGCAAAGGAAAAGAGCAGAAGAACAAGAAGCAATACAACATTGAAGGATCTCGTGCTTTATCCTCTTTTCTTTCTTTGTTTTCGTCTTTTCTTTCTTCCTCTTCTCTTTGTTTTCGCCCGTTCTCCTCATTCAAAAGTACACGATACGCCGACGAGTCTTCTCTCTTGCACTCTTTCATGCCAAGTAGCGTTTTGACAGACGCGCCGCTTTGGATGAAGAATGCTGCGCAAGATTTCATATCAAACTCTTTTAGTTCTTCGCTCGTCAAGTTCATTCTCGACAAGATCAGAGCGTCAATGGCAGAAGCACAGGTCGCACAAGCGCCGCTCTTCGATATGCTATTTCCGCACGATGAAATGAGCGGCTTAGTTGCTTCATCGTCATAACTTCTCGTAACTGCTGCTGCTCCTGCATTCTCTCCAAGTAAAGGACAAGCTTCTTTTTTTGTTTCAGCTGTAGCAAAAATATGCGGAGGAGGAGACAGAAAGAAGAAGAAGAAGAAGAAGAAGAAGAAGAAGATTGTATGCATCAAAGGCGCGAATGAGTGATGCGAAGAGGAGGAAGAAGAAGAAGAAGAGGAAGGGAAAGAAGAAGGGACATAAACAGAATGAATCCTCCTCTTTGTCATCGTTTGATATAGTCCTGTGCTTGTCCTTCTTTTGTAGTAGAGAAACGTGTATTTTGTGAGGACACCACTTTTCTCCAAATTTTTTTTTTCTTGTTTGCCCTCGTGTTTTCTTTTTTTCTCTCTCTTAAACTCCTCCAATGTCCAAAGTCCTCACGCTCTTTGCTCCGAAATCAAATTAAACTGTTTGTCTTTTGTATAAATCACTCACCAGCTTGTGACGTCTCTCATCATAAATCACGAAATCAAGGCGTAACGAATGCGTTCACTCCTACAAATAACAATAACGTCGCAACCGTCGTTTATCTTTCGTCAGTCTTCTTCTTCTTCGAATGCAAAGAATCCCATCTTAACGACTTTTTCTAAGAATAGAAGAAGACAAAGAAGAAGAAGAAGAAGAAGAAGTGGAACAGTAGCAGTAACGGCAGCTTTACGAGGCGCGGACAGAAACAACAATACAGAAAACAATAGCAACAACAATAATGTTATTCAAATCGAGCAGAAACAGCAAAACGATTCGAATTTAAAACCACTCTCAATCGATACTTTACAGAGCGAAGCTTTGGGTCAACTCTCTTCGTCTTCTTCTTCGACGACAGAGCTGACGGGCAAAAAGTTTGCAGGTTTCATCGCGGTGCCTTCGCACGCGCAAGCAAACTCACGAAGTTTCATCGCTGAATATTGCAGAAACATTAACCACGCCTTGCAAGCGGCGTATTCTTTCGGAGGAATCCTCCTAGCTGCGAGTTTAGTTAAATTCAAAAACGTTTTAGATACGCCTTCGCGGACATATGTTGAAGGCGAGAATACAGTCGGAAACGAGTACGATGCGTGGACGAAAGAAGAAATTCTCGAATATTATTGGGGAGAACACATTCATTTAGGATATTATAACGACGAAGATTTAGCAAAGGGTGCTGGAACACTTCTCGGACATAAGGTCAAAGACTTCATCGAAGCAAAGGAAGACTTTGTGGACGAAATGTTCAAATTTTCCAAAGCGGAGAAATCAAAAGTAACGTCAGTTTTGGACGTCGGGTGTGGTATTGGAGGTGCAAGTCGACGTTTGGCATCAAAATGCATTGGCAATGAAGCTCAAGTCACTGGCGTCACTTTGAGTCAAGAACAAGCAAAAAGAGCGAACGAATTAGCCAAAAGTCAAAACATTCCAAACGCTAAATTTGAAGTCATGGACGCTCTGAACATGTCCTTCGCCGATAACTCCTTCGATTTAGTCTGGGCTTGCGAAAGTGGCGAACACATGCCAGACAAGAAAAAATACGTGGAAGAGATGATACGCGTTTTGAAACCAGGGGGTACTTTGGTCCTAGCGACTTGGTGTCAACGCGAGACGCCACCAGCTTTGACAAAAGTGGAAAAGTCGCAGCTTCAATATTTGTACGATGAGTGGGCGCATCCATATTTCATCTCCATCCAAGAGTACGGAAGACTCGTCGAAGCATGTAATCCAGGAGCAACTGTCACCTTGGACGATTGGACAAAACAAACGATAGTCTCGTGGAGGCACTCGATTTGGGCTGGCGTTTACGATCCTCTTCCCGTGTTTACGAGACCGAAAATTTGGTACAAGACGTTGCGTGATATTATATGCCTCGAGCGAATGCAGCGCGCGTTTAAACGCAAACTGATGATATACGGGATGATGCGCGTCGTCAAGAAGTAAATAGATTTAATTTTTTGTTGATTCATTAAAATTCTTATTTATTCATTTTGTTGTTGCTATATAATTTTCACGAGTTTTTACAAGATGACAAGATGATGAGAAGTATTTTGATGCGTGCTCCGCATAGATGATGATGACGAACTGCCGAGTAGTATCAAAGTTCGAGAATAAGAATTACTTTTGCAACTCGTTTCGTTTCGACCAACTCATCTTCGCCGCACTCATGGAACCATCTGTCACTGTGTGCACTTTCTGGGCGAATGACATGCGCTCTTTCGTGCACACTTCGCAATCGTCATCGTATTTAGCTATGTAATCCGTCATCGGCTCAACGAAGTATTTCTGCACTTGATCCTCCAAACCTTTCTCGCTGATAAAGTTTCGCACCCACTCTTGACCATTTTTCGCAATCTTTTCCGCTTTATCTGGATTACGTTCTGCCCACTCGTATTTAATTTTCAAATCGGTCAAATCCACCGCGACCGGCACGTAATGCACCCACGGTTTCAACTCGTCGTGGAAGTGATCTTTCATTCCAGAATCGTGATGAAAAAGCAAGCCCGGCATGGCTAATTTATCAATCGTGCCTTGCCAGGTTGTCCCACCGTTCCCACCGATATCGATGTGATACTTGAACCTCGCCATTTCGCACTTGGTCATCGGCTCGACCGTTTCCAATCCTTTATACTGGTCATCGATGTCGCCAAATCCGGGGATAACTTTCGGTCGCAAGAATTTTACGTCGATCCAGCCTGGCTCGGCTTTCGACAACAATGCCGCGTGCAATCTCGGCGGCAAGTTTTGTTCTCCAATAGTTTCGATGACTTTCGCGGCAGATTTATCCTGCAAACGCAAGCGAGCATTTCTTTTGAAGAACAAAGCGGCGGTTTGTCCGGCGTCACCGCCCGAAAACGCGGCTACGAATGGATAATCCGCGCCCCTCCACACAACTTTCGGCGTCAACGTGTTGAACGGGACGTTGTCCCAAAGCTGCACTTCTCCTGCATCTAAAAACGACCAGTTTTCTTTCGATTTATCTTCGCAGTGACCTTCGTATTTAGTTTGTGGCACGAACCATCTACATTTCCCGTGTTCGGGTTCGGTCTTTGCCGTCATGTGCCCCCACAAGCACTCTAACGTGGAAAATGTCGGCATTTGCTTCAAATTTTCCATTTTTCGGTCGACATGTGTCGGGACGGACCCAAAAGTGAACACTGGCGCGGGAAGTTTGGAACATTTTTTGTTGTTGTTTGGGTTGGAGCACGGAATAGTTTGGTAATCCGCATGCGAAATGACCACTCGAAACGGCCTCGTGTCGTGAACGCCATCAAAACGTTTTGGGAAGTACGTCTGCAAACCTTTCTTGATGAAATCAAACGTCCATCCGGGTCTTTGCCAACGATCGATGGAAGCGTCCTTCAACGCGGCCTCTTTTGTCGGTCCCAAATCAAACATCTCGAACCCGGCTTGAGGCGTCCAAGAGAATACGTGAAGACTGTTCGATTGACCTCTCATCTTGTCTCTCTCGTATTCTAACTGTCGGAAGGAATCAGCGACATCTTTTAACGTGTAGTGTTCGGAGCCTAACAAGGACGATAAGTTCTCCTCACTCCTTTTCCCCTTGGCGGAGAATTCTCTGAACCATCCCGCGGTCTTTGCAAAAAGTGAGTCCGTCGGAGATGACGACGACGAAGATACTCCGGGTTCAGGCACGATTACAGAAGAGCGAGATGACGACGAAACGTTAGACATATCCATCTTTTGTCGAACAGCCATGACGCACGAAACGCCGACGAAGGTGACGACCGAAGTCGCGACGACTTTAGAACTCCACGAGGACGATCTGCTTTCCCCGCTCCTGTTCTCATTGACGAGCAACTGCGTCGATTCTCCTCCTCCGTGTGGGTTGGACGACGAGGAAGCGCCGTTGTGCGTCCCAACGCGGTATTTATACCCACCACCCATTCGTGATGTCGTCAATAGAATGCGCTTCTCCTCGTATTATGTTTTCGCGAAAGGGAGCGGCTCCTGAGGCTCTTTGGTGTGGAGAACTGAATTCCAAAAAACCGCGCGAATTTTAATACCACACCCAAACACCTTGTCGCTTGTCTTAGTAGTATTTATTAATACAACAGCAGCCCCACCACAGTATAGTCACAGTCACAGTTGGATTCAATTTTATTTGGACGACACACTTAAGTATGGCATATTAAAAAATTTAACAGAAGAGAAAAAACGCCGCGGCCCTTTTATTAATACTCGGTAATAATACACTGGTAAACTACAAATATTTACATTTTTTCGTCAAAATAATAATAATAATACTTGGCAGTGCTTATTTAAAAGCAAACACACACACAAACTTACACACACACAAAACATTATGTCATCGTTCATCGTGTTGTTGTTGGTGTTGAAAAAAAAAGAAAGAAAAAAGAAAATGCCAAAAAGAATGTCAAAAACAGAAGATTGGGGCCGCGCACGTACCACATAAGGAATACCACAATACCCACAGGACTACCTACACAATACCACAATACCACAATATCACACGCGCGCGGCATAATAGAGAACACGAAGAGAGAGACCACGCGTACCAATCGTTCGAACAAAACAAAAAAGATGTTTCGGCGCGGAGGAAAGAAAAAGGGTTCCAAAAAGGAAGACATAAAACGCGTTCTGGTCGATCTGACGGAGTATAAAACGACGAAATGTTGCGGCATTTCCTATTACAACCCGTTCGTGCAGTTCTATTATTACATGAGGAAACTGATCATCATTTACGGATGGCCGTTGGTTTTTATGATCGTCTCGGTCATGTTCGGCGTGAAAGGAGCGATGATTGGTTTGGTCGGGTCGAGCGGACTCCCATACGCCCAAAAGTACTTGCAATTGAGTGCGATTGAGTTGCAAAAATACGGCATCGTCTCGTCGTTTCCATGGACGGTGAAGCCTTTGATTGGGATGATTAGCGACGGGATTCCTATTTTTGGGTACAACAAGAGATGGTACATCGCCATCTCGTCTTTAGTCGGTTCGTGTGCGATTTATTTCATCGCCACGTATAAGTTTAATCGATCGAACGGTTTGTATTACATCGCCGGATTGACGCTCATCAACGCGCAAGTCGCCATCGCGGATTTACTCACGGAAGGGAAATACGCCGAAGCCATGCGATACAATCCAAACCATTCTGCGTCCATGGTTTCGTACGTGTGGGGCAACATTACCTTAGGCGGAATTTTAGCGACGGTGTTATCCTACATTGCGCTTAAAGATGAAAACTACCATCTTCTCTTTTGGATGGCGTTGCCTTTTGCTGTGCAATGTTTTCTCACCTCGGCGAGCGGCTTGTTGCCGGAATTGAAAGTGAAAAGAAGCAAAAAAGGTGACGTTGTCATCGACGACGGCGATTATGGGGACGAAAATGAAGAGGAAGGAGAGAAGAAAACCGTCGAAGACGACGAAGACGAAGACACAAAGAAAGCGAATCGAGAAAAAAGATCGATGAACATTATGGCAATCTTAATGGGTATCATTTGCGTTGTCATCGCTGGTATCCAACTCGTAGGTTTAGATGAGACTAGAATCATGGTCATCACCTTGATTTCGTGCGTGCTTTTGTCGATGTTGATTTTTTACTTTTTGCCGAGACAGTTGGCAAAGGCGACGTTTTTCTTATTCATCACCTCCGTTTTATCGGTATCTTTCGGAGGAGCGATGACGTATTGGTTTACCGTCGATGAAAAATGCAATCGTGGCGGACCACACTTTGACTACGTATATTTTACCGTGTACACGTCCATCGTCGGTCAATGTTCTGGAATCATCGGCATTTGGCTATTCAACATCTTCTTCTCCAAAGGGAGCTTACGAAAAGCATTCTGGATTTCGAGCTTAATTTCATCGCTCGGGTCATTTTTCGACTACGCAATCGTAAAGCGATGGAATTTGGACTACTTGAGCATTCCCGATAAAGCGTTTTACATGTTTGGCGATGCGGTGTTAGAATCCATCGTCGGCATGATGGCGTACATGCCGTCGGTAGTGTTGATTGCGAAAATGTGTCCGAAAAATTTAGAAACGACAATGTTTGCCATTTTAGCCAGTTTTGCAAATTTAGGGGGGTCTTTGAGCGGTTCTTTCGGAACGTATGCGATGGATTACGCGGGGATTAAAACCGACTTAACTTCGGGAAGTTGCAACTGGGATAATTTGCCGAACCTTATATTGGTGTGTGGTATTTGCATGCCACTTCTCGCGATTCCTCTGACATTCATCTTCGTTCCCAACATCTTAATGACGGATACCATCACGGATTTTGATAATTCCTCGAGCACTAAAGTTGGCGATAGGTACGTCACTAACGAGGAGAAGAAATCATTGATTAAGTAAGAAGAAGAAGAAGAAGAAGAAGAAGAAGAAGAAGAAGAAGAAGAGAGAAAGATTCCTGTAGTACATACAACAAGATTGATATTTATAGAAAAAGCAGCAAAGCGCTTGTATCACCTATTTTTAAATGACGATATACGTTACGTTATAGCAATACACAAGTATTCAATACAAACCAATACCAAACGCACGGAGTAGGGATGATAAAAATACAGTTTTTTAAAGCTAAACCTGGCAGACTAAACACCCCATTAACCCTCCCGGTTGAAGTTCGTAATGCGTCGCTTCTTCAAAGCCCGCTCCTAGAGCTAAATCAACCAACTCTGGCCCAGTTGGAAACCTCTCAATGCTCGGCCTTAAATATTTGTATTCCGCTTCGACGTCGTTCATTTTGGCGAAAGGCACGACGACGTTATCGAGAATGAACCCAGAAACTTGGTTTGTCGTCTCATCTCTGGAGTTGTTAAAATCTAGAATAGCGACTTTTGCGCCGCCTTTTGCTACGCGTTTCAACTCAGACAACGCCTTTGGAATATCTCTGACATTTCTTAACCCGTATCCCATCGTGATAGCATCGAAAGTGTCATCCTCGAATGGCAAATCCAAAGCGTCGCCTTGCACCCACGTGATTTTCGCCATATTCGTTTCGTTACTCATGGGACGCGTCTTCTCTTCCAATTTTTCCGCTGCTCGTCTTAGCTGGTTTTCCGCAAAATCCAAACCAAACACCGTTCCTTCTTCGCCAACTCGGTCCGAAAGTCTCTGCGCGATGTCACCGGAACCGCAGCATACGTCTAGAACTGTATCCCCTCTTCTCGCTTCCGACCATTTTACCGTCGCTCGCTTCCACGCGCGGTGTAAGCCTAAAGATAAAACGTCGTTCAACTGGTCGTACACTGGCGCTATGTCGTTGAAGAGATCTTGCCTTTCCGAGGCAGCTTGAGTGGTTTGCTCGAACGGATTACCAGCAATATCAGAGGATGAGGATGAGGATGTAGAAGCCGCAGTAGTAGCAGTTCTCTGTCCTCTTCTTCTTTCTGTTGTACTTGTATGTTGTTGAAAAGACGACGACGCATTCGTGGAGGAGACACAAAAATGTGGTCTTCTTTTGTCCCGTTGATGCTGTAGTCGCGCGGTGGTGGTGGTGGTGGTGGTGGTAGTCATCGTCGTGGTGGAAAGTATCTCTTTCTTAGAGAACATCATCATCATCGTCGTCGTCGTCGACGAGGAGGCCACGGTAGCGACAGGCGTGTGACGAATGACGATAGTAATGGGAGTACGTAGTAGTAGCTAAAACAAACAAACAAACAACAACAACAACAACAAATCACA
>MDTG01061637.1_pt1 | contig 11581 bp, 13 predicted proteins | sample 811421 | NCBI WGS metagenome assembly MDTG01 (sample SAMN05326645, study PRJNA326480) | marine metagenome | isolation source: seawater | place: Pacific Ocean: South East | collected 2011
CCAGTTTGACCACCGGATCTGCCTCGAAAATGAGGGCAATCAGGGAAAAGTCGGTGTTACTGGCCGCTGTGCCGATCGCTTCCGATTCCATAGGATGAATGTGCTCCTTGAAGATGGCAGGCCGGCAGCCCGCAGATAAGGCGTGCGTCCCGTGGGAACGGGCGCTTTGTGCCCCTGTTTCTACAACAATTCCGGCAGAAACACGGCAGAGCGCCCTGATTCCGCAGCTTGCCTCCCGGCTAGGTGGGAAGGGTTAAGAATTTGTTCGATTTTATTAACCCTGCACGGGAAACGGGCAGGATCACTTATGCCAGGTCCGCACCTGTCCAGCGGTACGCGGCGAGCGTGTCCATCATCTCGCGGACCGGACGGCGCGGGCGGCCGTCGGCATGGATCATCACCGCGGTGATCTCCCCTTCGGCAATCAGCTCGCCATCCCGCAGGCAGGCCTGACGGAACAGGAAGCGCGGGCCGTCGAGGCCGAGATAACGCGTCCGGATCTGCAGGAGGTCATCCACTTTCGCGGCGCGCTTGTAGTCCACCGCCACACGGGTCAGCGTAAAGGCGGCCGGATCTTCCCGGTTCAGCAGGTCCTGGTGCGAGACGCCCGCATCGCGCAGGCAATCGGACCGGCCGCGCTCGAAAAAGCGGAGATAGTTCGCATGATAGACCATGCCGGTGAAATCGGTGTCTTCGTAATAGACACGGACCTCGATCCAGTGCTGGCGCTCAGCGTCGAAATTGCGGTCATCAAGGGCAGGCAGGCTCATGGTTTCGCCGTATCAGAGGCGGCGTGAGCCGTCACCCCTGTTGCGCCTGCCTTATCCGGCCTGCACCGTCATCTCGAGCGGCGCTGTGTCATAGCCAAGGTCTGCGGCGCGCTGCTTCAGCTCGTCCAGCTTCGCCGGATCGAGCTGCGGCGTGCGCGACAGGATCCAGAGGTATTTGCCATCCGGGCTGCCGACGAGCGAGGCGGAATAGTCCGGCTCCAGCGCGAGGATCCAGTAATCGCCCTCGGCAAAGGGCACCCAGGACGGCGCGAACTTCACTTTCAGCTGGCTGTTGCCGGTTCCCTCCACGATCCGGGCCCGGCCTTCGGCAACCTTCTTCTTGCCGTCCAGCGTGTCCTTGAAACAGGTGTTCGTGACAGAGACCGTCCCGTCATCATTGATGCCATATTCGGCGGTCACGCCTGTGCAGTCGCGCTCGAACCAGTTGGGATAGCGGGCAATTTCGTACCAGAGCCCGGCATAGCGGGAGAGGTCCACCGAGGAGACCGTCTCAGGCGCAGACGATGTATCGCGATAGTCGGGCTGGCTTGTGCAGGCGGCGAGCAAAAGGGCGGAAACGGCAGGAATGGCAAATCTCATGGGAAAATCTCCTTCCCTCAGATACGCGCGAAACCGGGCGCCGGTTTCACGGTAATCGCATCAGCCGCCTTCCGCCGTCTCTGCCGGGTCCGGTTCCGGCGCGTTCAGCCTCGCCAGGAAGGCACGCAGGTCACCGGCGGTTTCAGAGGCCAGTTCTTCCTGCGGCAGGTGACCGGCATCCGGATAGATGACGAGTTCGGCCCCCGGGATGGCGTCAGCAAACTTGCGCGCCGCAGCGACCGGGATCACCTTGTCCTGCTCGCCATGCATGATCAGGGTGGGCACATCTATGCCGGACAGGGCGTCTTTGGTCGCCCATACGCGGTCCCTTCCGCCGGAGGTCAGCGCCATCAGCGCATCGCGGTGGCATGGCGCCCGGGCGAGCGCCGTATAGCGATTGACCATGTCATCGGTCGCAAGATCGGGATTAGCGAAACTGTCCCGCAGGCCATCGCGCACAAGCCAGGTCATGTCGGTATTCTTCATCAGGCGCCGGGCAACCGGGTTCGAGAGGAGCTTGAACACGACGGGGTCTGATTTTTCTTCCTGCGAACTTTCCGGCCAGCCGGACGCGTCGACCAGAACGAGTGCATCCAGGCGCGACGGATGGGCCAGCGCATAAGCCCAGGCGACGCCGCCGCCCATGGAATTGCCGGCAAGCGTGAATTTCTCGATGCCCAGGGCCTTCGTCACCGCGTCGACTGTCTCGACGAATTGTCCGGTGCCGATCCGCTCTCCTTCCAGACAGTTGGTGAGGCCATGGCCCGGCAGGTCCAGCGAGATCACGCGGTAATCGCGCTTCAGATTCGCAACCCAGGGCTCCCATGTGTGCAACGAGGACGAAAATCCGTGCACCAACACAATTGCCGGCGCATTGCGCGGGCCGACATCGCGATAATGGACGCGCAGGCCATTTTCGAGCGAAAGCGTCCGGCTGTCCGAATTGGCATAGACAAGTTCGAGCCGGTCATAGCCGATGTCGGCGCGCTGCAAGGCGAACCAGCCAGCTGCCAAAATCGCAACAAAGGTAAGCAGAACCACCAGAAAACGGCGCATATCCGTTTCCTTCCTCCCGGTTGATTTCTGAATCAGGCCGGCAGAGTAAGCGCGCCCGGTCCTGCCCTGTCAATTACGGGACTCACCTGAAGCCACAGACCACGCAGGCTTTATCGGGCCGAAGCGCGACGGTTCGCGATTCGCCGCCGAGCCCATTGATCAGAAGCACGCGCCCGATCAGGGGCCGGCCTGCGCCGGTGATCAGTTTCACCGCTTCCATCGCCATGGCGGACCCGGTCATGCCGGTCAGTGCACCGACCACGCCTACCTCGTCGCAGGCTTCTGCGTCCGGCGGAGTTTCCGGCACCCAGCACCTGTAGCAAGGCGCGCCCGGCTCTACACCGGAGGCAAAAACGCTGACCTGTCCGTTCCAGCCGGCTGCGGCGCCATGCACCATGACCCGGCCGCTCTCGTGTGCCAGCCGGTTCAGCGCATAGCGCGTCGGGAAATTGTCGCAGGCATCGATCAGGATCTCACCGGCCGGCGTCGCGCCTTCGTCAAAGCGCTCTGTTTTCACGTCCACATTTATGGACGGATCCATCTCGCGCAGCCGGGCCGCCAGCGTTTTCGCCTTCAGCGTGCCAATTTCTTCATCCGTAAACTGAATCTGTCTCTGAAGATTTGAGCGTTCGACCCGGTCATCGTCCCAGAGTTCGATTTTCCCGACCCCGGCCGCCGCAAGATAAAGCGCGCAAGGCCCACCCAGCGCGCCTGCGCCGATAATGGAGACATGCGCCCCGCGCAGCTTCTGCACGCCCGGTCCGCCAATCTCCTTCAGCAGGATATGGCGGCGGTGACGATCCAGTTCCTCAGGTGTCAGGCTCATGCCCTCCCCTCCCGGATGGCGGTGGAGGACGACTTATCCAGCGGGCCCTTCAGATAGACCCATGCGGGCGGCGCCAGTTCTGGCAGCAACGGCGCGTAAGCTTCCGGAATCCGGTCCTTTGCGAAGGTGCGGGCAAATCTCGAATTGCGCGCGCCGGGGCCAACCCCGGGCCGGGAGACAATCGCGATGGGCATCAGCCGGGCGATGTCCTGCCAGCGCTGCCAGTAATGGAAGCCGACCATATTGTCGGCGCCCATCAGCCAGACAAAATCGGCTTGCGGCGCGTGGACGGCGAGCGTCAGCAGCGTCTGCCAGGAATAGGTATAGCCCAGCTGCTGTTCGATGTCGGTGACGATCATGCGTGGATGATGCCCGGCAACCGCCTCCGCCGACGCAAAACGGCTATTGAAATCGCCATGGTCTGTCTTCAGCGGATTGCCGCGCGCGACGATCCACCAGACCCAGTCGAGCTGCAGCCGCTTCATCGCCGTTTCGGCAACATGGAGATGCCCGGTATGGGCCGGATTGAAGCTGCCACCGAACAGGCCGATGCGCAGCCCCTTTACAGGACCCGGTAACCGGACTGGCCTCAAGGACGGACCTGCCCCTTGCCGCGGACGAGGTATTTATACGTCGTCAGCTGTTCTGCCCCGACCGGGCCGCGCGCATGGATACGGCCCGTCGCAATGCCGATTTCCGCGCCCATGCCAAACTCGCCCCCATCGGCGAACTGCGACGAGGCGTTGTGCAGCAGGATGGCGCTGTCGACATCGGCGAAGAATTTGTCGGCCACGGCCTGGTCTTCGGTAATCACCACTTCGGTGTGGCCGGACGACCAGCGGGAGATGTGCGCCAGCGCGCCATCAATCCCGTCCACAACCGCCACGGCCAGGATCGGCGCGAGATATTCCGTTGCCCAATCCTCTTCAGTCGCAGGCTTCATGTCGGCAACGATGGCGCGGGCGCGTTCGTCGCCGCGCAGCTCGCAGCCGGCCTCTTTCAGCGCTTCAGCGAGTTTCGGCAGCACCGTGTCTGCAATTGCGGAGTCGACCAGCAGTGTCTCGGCCGAGCCGCAGATGCCGGTGCGGCGCATCTTGGCGTTGACGACAATGGCGACCGCCTTTTCCGGGTCCGCTGCGCCGTCCACATAGACATGGCACAGGCCTTCGAGGTGGCCGATCACCGGCACGCGCGCATCCATCTGGACGCGCTCGACGAGGCCGCGCCCGCCACGGGGCACGATCACATCAATCTCTCCGTCGAGCCCGGCCAGAAGATGGCCGACGGCCTCGCGGTCCTGCGTCGGGACCAGCTGGATGGCGTCCTGCGGCAGGCCTTCTTTCTCAAGCGCGCCGCGCATGGCGCTGACCAGCGCGCGGGACGAGCGGGCACTTTCCGAGCCGCAGCGCAGGATCGCGGCATTGCCGGAACGAAGGCAAAGCGCGCCGGCATCCGCCGTCACATTCGGGCGGCTCTCATAAATGATGCCGATGACGCCGAGCGGCACGGCAACGCGCGCAATGTCGAGGCCGGACGGCACGGTCCAGCGGGCAAGTTCGCGGCCAATCGGGTCTGCCAGGCCGGAAACAGCTTCAACGCCGCCGGCGATGCCTTCGACGCGCGCCTCGTCCAGCGCCAGCCGGTCGAGCATGGCCGCATCCAGACCCTTGGCCCGGGCGGCTTCCATGTCTTCTGCGTTGGCGGCGAGGATCTCCGGCGCCGCGGCACGGATGGCGGCAGCGATGGCTTTCAGGCCGCGGGTACGGTCCTCTGGAGTGAGCTTGCCGAGCGCGCGGGAGGCTGCCCGGGCGTTCCGGCCCAGTTGCAGCATGGTTTCAGCGAGATCGGCGTTCGGTGCGGGTGTCTGAATAGTCATAGGGTTCAAGTGCCGTAAACGCGCCCGGGCCGCAAGGGTTCCGCCTGCAGCTGCAGGCCGGTCATGGGCTGACAAGCGGACGGAACCGACTAAAGTCACCTGCAAGAAAAAGACAGGCCGGAGGACCCCATGATCGACACAGAGGCAATGCCCTTCCTGGCGGATATTCCCCGCGTTCAGGCTCAGGTGCGCCCCGACGAGACCGCTTTCTGGTTCGAAGGCGAGACGACGACCTATCAGGACCTCGACACCTATTCCAGCCAGGTTGCCAACGGACTGATCCGCGCGGGCATCGAACCGGATGACCGGGTCGGCTACCTCGCGAAGAACACATCACAATATTATGAGATGCTGTTCGGCGCCGCCAAGGCCCGCGCCGTGATGACCGCCGTCAACACCCGGCTCGCCGCGCCGGAGGTTCAGTTCATCCTGTCAGACGCCGCCGCAAAAGTGCTGTTCGTCGGCAAGGATTTCTACGACATGGCCGAGCAGATCCGCGCCGAGCTGCCGGATCTCGTCCAGATCATTGCGCTCGATGGCGGCCATCCCGAATGGCCGGACTATCGCGAATGGCGCGACAGCCAGAGCGCCTCCCTGCCCGGCCTGACCCCGAAAGCGGATGACGACGTCATCCAGCTCTACACGTCCGGCACGACCGGCCTGCCGAAAGGCGTGCAGCTGACCAATGCGAACTATCACGCCCTGTTCGAACAGGCCGGCCAGCTGGAATGGTCGAGCTATGGCGCCGGCGAAGGCGTGATGAATGCCATGCCGCTGTTCCATGTGGCCGGGGTCAATCTGGGCCTTCTGGGCGCAATCCAGGGCGCACGTACCGTGGTGCTGCGCGAGATCGACCCGCAGGTCATCCTCAGCCTGATCGAAGAGCAGAACATCATGCACGCCTTCTGGGTGCCCGCGGTGATCCTGATGCTGACCCAGCAGCCGAATGTGCGCGACATCGACTGGAGCAATCTGAAGCAGGTCTTCTACGGCGCCTCCCCCATCACAGAGAGCCTGCTGCTGGAAGCGCAGGAGATCATGGGCGCGCGCTTCACCCAGCTTTATGGCCTGACGGAAACCGTGGGCGCGGCGACCTTCCTGCCGCCGGAAGCGCACAATCCGTCCTGGGGCAAGCTGCGCTCCTGCGGCGTGCCCTATCCGGGCGCGGTGATCCGCTGCGTCGACGAAGCAGGCGAACCGGTGCCCGCCGGCGAAGTTGGCGAGATCGTCATCAAGGCGGGCTTCGTCATGAAAGGCTACTGGAACCGTCCGGATGCGACGGAAGAGTCGATCCGCAATGGCTTCTTCCATACCGGCGATGCCGGCTATTTCGATGAGGACGGCTTCCTCTATATCCACGACCGGGTGAAGGACATGATCGTGTCCGGTGGAGAGAACGTCTATCCGGCGGAAGTCGAGAACGCGATCTTCGGGCATCCGGCCGTTGCCGATGTCGCCGTGATCGGCGTGCCGGACGAGAAATGGGGCGAAGCGGTCAAGGCCATCGTCGTGGCGAAGCCGGGCGAGACGCCAACCCCGGAAAGCATCATTGCCTGGGCAAAGGAACGGATTGCCGGATATAAATGTCCGAAGTCGGTCGATGTGATCGAAGCCCTGCCCCGCAATCCATCCGGCAAGATCCTCCGCAAGGATCTGCGCGAGCCCTACTGGAAAGACCAGGACCGGCGGGTGGGCTGACGCTTCACGCGCGTTCAGTCAGCGCCATATTTCCGGACCTGTGCCTGCAAAGGACAGCTCCGGGCACTCTGCCCGTCCCGGACCGAGACACCCGCCAGCCCCCGCCGAAGGGACGAGCAGGCCAGGACCGGCGCATGCCTGATTGGCGTCGGGCATTCCGCAGGGGTCCGGATGCGTTATGGTTACCCATCCGTACACCAAATAAATCCGGAAAACACAGCAAACAGGTTCCGTTCCAATCAATTCAACAGATTGGTGAAAACAGGTGGAAAGCTTTCCGGGGGATTTTCGTCTGCAGTGTTCAGATGAGCGGCGGGTCCGGCCTGCCGGTGCGCCGCAGAGGGAGACGAACATGAAAGACTGGCAGATATTTTTCTGGGCCGCCGCCTTCTTCAATTTTGCAATCGGCGCGCCACTTTTTATCTCCCCGGAGATGATGGTCGGCATGACCGGTACGGTGGAGGCCGTCGACCCGGCACTGATGAAAGTCACCGGCGCGCTCGTTCTCTGCTTCGGCGTCGTCTATGCGATTGTCGGCGGAGACCCGCAACGCTACCGCCCGGTCGTCTGGGCTGGCCTGCTCGGCAAGCTGGGCGTGGCCTATGTCTACCTGCCTGACTGGTATCAGGGCACGATCCCGTTCACGACGACTTTGATCGTCCTGATGGACGTCGGTTTTATCGCCGCCTTCCTCTATTTCCTGCTGCGGCCAACCCAGAAGAAATCTGGTTTCCAGGCCAATCGTGCGGTGAGTTCGTAAGGATCCCCACAAGAAAGAGGGCTCATGCAAGCCGTCTTCTTCCCTTGCGTCTGACCGAAACTCAAGTGGCCTCCGGTGTGCGCCCCCCATACGCATTGCACCGGAGGCCCAATTTTTTCCGGAACAACATGCAGGTGCACACCTCCCGCCTGTCCGCACCCGCACATCCCCATGCGAGCGACGGCCTGGCAGGCCTGTGACGCAGAGCTGACCGCGCCGAGGCGTCTTTAGTGAGCGAGCTTCAGCCAGTCACGTGCCGCGGACAGGGCAATCTTCACTTCTTCCGACGTCAGAAGCTCAGCCATTTCCTGGCGCTGCACTTTGGCCTCGTCATGCCCGCGGGCAGCGGCGAGGTTGAACCATTTGTGCGCGGCAACCAGGTCGACATCCGCATCGATCCCGGCGGCACAGACAAGGCCGGTCTGGTAAAGGTCTTCTGCGCAAGCGTCAGCACCCAGCAGGGCTCCTGGCGGCAAAGGCATATCTGAATAGGGCATCTCGTTCTCCTGTCACCCATGTCCCCTTTCGGCCGGAGTTTTCTCCGTGCACCCGGGGGTCAACCCAAGGATCACCGGAATGTCCGGTGACGGAGAAAAGAGTGCGCCTTCAGGTTTTCGTTAGGGTTAACAGAAGATGGCCGCGCGAATCACTTCGTAAACGGAAGGCCGGTTTTTGTTAGGACCAGACGCAAAAACGCCCCGCAGACGGGCTGCAGGGCGTTCTCGCATGATGAGACGGTCTGGCTTTCGCCGTTACGCCGCAACTTTTTTCTTGGCCAGGGATTTGGCGAGTTTTTCCATGGCGTCGGTCTTGTCGATGTTTTCGACAGCCGCCAGTTCGCGGGCCATCCGGTCCAGCGCGCTCTCATAGAGCTGGCGCTCGGAATAGGACTGCTCCGGCTGATCTTCGCCGCGGTGCAGGTCGCGCACGACTTCCGCAATGGAGATCAGGTCACCGGAATTGATCTTGGCTTCATATTCCTGGGCGCGGCGCGACCACATGGTCCGCTTCACGCGGGCCTTGCCGCCGAGCGTCTTGAGGGCGTCATCCACCAGCTTGGAGCCGGCCAGTGCGCGCATGCCGGAGGCTTCGGCGCGATTGGTCGGCACGCGCAGGATCATTTTGTCCTGATCGAAGGCGACGACGTAAACTTCCAGTTCCATCCCGGCAACAGTCTGCTTCTCGACCCCGGTGATCTTGCCGACCCCGTGTGCCGGGTAAACGACGCTTTGACCCACCCCGAACGTCAGTGACGCATCTGTTTTTTTCGCCATGTCGGATATCGCCCTTTTCTACGCATATAAGAGCCGACGAAACCCACCCCAGTCCGCTATGTGTACGGTCTGAGTTGGGAAATTGCCGCTCTTTTCATTTATTGCTCAAGTCTGAACAGTATCACAAATCTGCAGCTTTTTCAACAGGTCTGCGCAAGCGTTAACTATGTATGAAGTTAACGAACCGCCGGAAATCGTTAACTTTTCCCCGGTTCTGCAGCAATCATTGGGCCCACAGGGATACTACCGGCAGACAGACTGTCAGTCTCCGGCACCCGGATTTGCGCTGAAGTATTTCTCAAGTTTACCGGTTTCCTGCGCAAACTCTTCGCGATCGGCCGGCGGCTCCTTCATTCGCGTGATATTGGGCCAGGACTTCGAATACTCCGAATTGAGCTTCAGCCACTTGCCATCCGGATCGTCCTCGGTGTCGGGCTTGATGGCCTCGACCGGGCATTCGGGTTCGCACACGCCGCAATCGATACATTCTTCCGGATGAATGACGAGCATGTTCTCGCCCTCGTAGAAGCAATCGACAGGGCAAACCTCGACGCAATCCATGTATTTGCAGCGGATACAGGCGTCGACAACGATATAGGTCATGGGAGGGAGGCCTCTTCAGAGGATTTTTGCAGGGGCGAAATGGCGCGCCCGGACCGCCCTGTCAATGCGGCGTCCTGCACCGTCTGTTTAGCTTCAGGCAGTGCGGCGGGCTTCAGCGCGCTGGCGGGCACCGGCGCGGGACACATCATCGACATAGAGCAGCGAGGCAACGTGGCGGATAAAGGCATCCTCCTCATCCGACCGTTCGCCGTCCGAGAGGGCCACGCGGTACAGACCTTCGACCACAGATACCCTTGATTCCATGGGAAGTTTCTTCACATGCCGGGTAAAATTGTAGGAATCGACAGCCTCTTCGGCGAGGGTTTCGCCCTCGGCAATCAGCTCATCCACCGTCGTGGCATCGAGGTTGAACGCGTCCAGCAAAATTTCCGCGATCATGTCGCTTTCGATGTTCACATATACGCCATCGACCAAAGCAGCTTCGACAAGCAGGGCCGCCGCAGCAAGGTGCGGGTCCATATCCCGCTGGGCGGGGGTCCGGGACCCGAAAAGGTTTCTGAGGATGTTCATTCGGCTCCGCCTTCCAGCAATGTGTAAAGGGCCTGGGCTTCAGCGGGCGGCCCGCGGCGGGTGCCGAGCTCCAGAATCTCAACGCTCGTTATATGCCCCCCGCGCACAAGGGTTACAACATCACCCGGTGTGATCACCTGGCCGGGCTTGTCGACCCGCCGGGTCTGCCCGTTGTGAGACAGGCGCACCCCGCGCCTGCGCACATGGCCGGCTGCCAGTGACCTTGTCTTGAAAAAGCGCGCCCGCCAGAGCCAGACATCAAGGCGCAGCGTGTCGGCCATTCAGCGGGCTCAGCGGAACGGTGTGTAGGTGAAGCCGCTCCCGGCAGCCTTGGCCGCTGCATCTGGCTTCGGGCCGCCCTTTTTCTTTGGCTTGCGCTTCTTTTTCGGCGGCGGTTCCGGCGGCAGGAGCGCGGCCAGGGCAGCGAACGGGCTGTTCGGATCCGGCTGGCGGCTCTGGTGTCCGCCGCCGCGCTGCTGGCCATTCCGGCCATCCCGGCGCGGACCGCCCTTTCCGCCCCCCCGGTTCTCGGAGCGATTGCCGCCCCGGTTGTCCGGCCGTTTACCTTGTCCTTGCCCGCCATCACGGCGGGGCGGGCGTCCAGCCCCCTCTTCCGGACGGGACCGGGCGCTGTAGCGCCACAGGGTCACAGCGCCGGTTTCCTTGTCCTTTTCTGCCGGGGCGAGGCCAAAGCCTTTCAGCACGGCCGGCCAGTCATCAGCCGGGCAGGAGACAACAGAGGCGAGGTCGATCGGCACGGCGAAAGCGCTCTTTCCGGCTTCACGTCGGCGTTTCGACAGCTCCCAGCCAAGGCGTTCGGCAAGGTCTGCCCGCACGGCGCGCTTGCCGAAGCGGAGATAGCCATTGGCGGCGAGCGCCTCTTCCGGCCATGTGCCGTCGAGCGGGAACGAGCCGGCCCCTTCCGGCGCCAGCGGAAAGGCTTCGCCCGCAAACACTGCCCGTAGAATGGCGATCATGCGCTGAGCCGCAGGCTTCTGCGCATCCGGCACATGGGCAGCGACGCGGCCGGCGCGGATGCCGATGCCTTTCAGGGCCTCGCGCTGTTCCGGGGTCAGGCGGACAGACTGGTCGTCATTGCGAAGGTCGACCGCCGCGCCGCTTTCCAGAAGGCGGAAGGCGAGACCGCGCGGCAGGCCATCCAGCGCCTCGCCTGATTTCTCTTCCGAAAGTTTCCAGTGAACCGGCAGGACGCGCGCGATTTCCGCGCGCAGCCATTCCTCGATCCGGGCACGTGCGGGTTCGCGGTCATGCGGTTCGGTCTCGGTGGCGCCGATCAGATCGACGCGCGGCGACATCCAGCCGGCACCTTTCGACAGGCGCGCCACACCGGCGCCGCCATGCTCGATCGAGCCGTCGTCTGCCAGCGTGAAGGCGTCCGACGGTGCCCCGGCAATCTCCGCGAGGCGTTTCAGCAGCATCGGGCGGATCGCCGCCGCCGCCGCGCCGCGCACGGCCTTGCCTTCCAGAGTACGGGCATCCAGGACCGGTTCGAAGGTCAGGCCTTTCAGGCGTCCGACGATGTGGCCTTCGACGGTCACGTCGCCTTCCGGCGTCAGGTCAGTCACG
>MDTG01081941.1_pt1 | contig 11581 bp, 11 predicted proteins | sample 811421 | NCBI WGS metagenome assembly MDTG01 (sample SAMN05326645, study PRJNA326480) | marine metagenome | isolation source: seawater | place: Pacific Ocean: South East | collected 2011
TGTGGTATTAATTTTGAAGAATGGTTTCCTGAAAACAAAAATAATTCTAAGGAAATTTTCTCTTTAGATAGAAATAAGAAAATAATTCTATTTTTAGCAATGGGTGGAAACAATCCAAGAAAAGGACTTGATACTTTAGCAAAATCTTTGAAGTTGGTTAAACAAGAATTCCAGTTAGTTATTGCAGGAGATCAGTTTCCAACAATCGTAAAAGATACCAAATTTAAATTTATAGATTATCCGAAAGATATTAATACACTTAGATCATTATATAGCGCAAGTGATTGTCTTGTCGTGCCGAGCAATTTAGAGGCCTTTGGACTTGTTTCTCTAGAGGCAGCAGCGTGCAACACTCCATCTGTAATATTTGAAAATACTGGTTTGACTGAAATTATTAATCATAAAGAAAATGGTTATATATCAAAATTTGGCGATATAAGTGATTATGCAAATGGGATTGATTGGGTTTTAAACGAAATATCAAAAAATCCAAGAAAATTTTCAAGTATAAGCACTCAAGTAAAATCAAAATTCGATATAAATGATGTATCACATAAATATTTAGACATTTATAATAATTTAATTAATTATAATAAAATTGTTAGATGAAAAAAAAAATTATGGTAGATATGTCAGCAACAATAGTACACCACGGACATATAAGATTAATTAAAAAAGCCAAAAAATTTGGAGATGTAATAGTTGCTTTAACATCAGATAAAGAAATTAAAAAGTATAAGGGTTATATGCCTGAATTAAAATTTAAGTTTAGAAAAGAGATTATACAAGAAATTAAAGGAGTAAAAAAAGTTATTCCCTCAAATTTTATTATAAGTGAAAAATTTTTAAATAAACATAATATAGATTTAGTGGTTAATGGAGGTGATTATAAAAAAAGAAAATTTAAAATTAGATCTATTAGTTTTAATAGAACAAAAAATATTAGCAGTTCAAAAATCAGAAAATTAATATTAAAAAAATAATGAAAAGAAAAAAAAATAAAAAAGTTTATATAGGTTTATCAATTGATATTTTACATCATGGCCATATTAATTTAATCAACAAAGCTCAAAAGTATGGAGATTTGATAATTGGACTTTATACTGACAAAGCTATAGTTCAAAAAAAAAGGCTTCCTTTAATATCTTACGAAAATAGAAAAAAAATTTTAAAAAATATAAGTGGAGTAAAAAAAATTATCCCGCAAAATGAATGGGAATACTGCAATAACCTAATTAAAATTAAACCAGATTTTATGGTTCATGGCGATGATTGGAAACTAGATGATCAAAATTTAAGATTAAAAACTATTAAAACGTTAAAAAAAATCAATGCAAAATTAATTGAGATACCCTTTACAAAAAATATTTCAAGTTCAGCACTCAGTGCAAGAATGTTTTCACAAAATATGCTTCCATCAAATAGAATGTCGTCATTGAAAAGGATGATTGAATCAGGAAAATTTTGCAGGATAATTGAAACACATAGTCCACTATCAGCTTTAATTGCTGAAAATACTTTTTTGAAAAACAAAGATGGAAGTAGAAATGAGTTTGACGGTTTTTGGTCTAGTTCTTTGACTGATTCAACTTTAAAAGGGAAGCCTGACATTGAGGTTTTGGGAATTAATCAAAGGTTATCAAATATTAACGAAATTTTTGATATCACCACTAAACCATTAATAATGGATGTGGATACAGGTGGAAAATTAGAACATTTTGAAATTAATGTGAAAACAATTCAAAACTCTGGGGTATCAGCTCTCATAGTTGAGGACAAAAAAGGTTTAAAAAAAAACTCATTATTCGGATTAGATGTAAAACAAGAACAAGATAGTATAAAAGCTTTCTCCAAAAAGATTCAAATAGGAAAAAAGGTTAGTAATTCAGAATTTATGATTATAGCAAGAATTGAAAGTCTAATTTTGAATAAAACAGTTTCAGATGCTTTTAAAAGAGCTAAGGCTTACATTTCTGCCGGTGCCGATGGCATAATGATACACAGTAAACAGAATACCCCAAATGAAATTTTTAAATTTTCGAAAATTTTCAAAAAAAAATTTCCCAATATTCCTTTAATAGCAGTTCCATCAAGTTATAACAAAGTAACCGAGAAACAACTCATAAAAAATGGCTTTAATGTAGTTATATACGCCAATCATTTATTAAGGGCATCTTATCCAGCAATGAAGGAAACAATTACAAGTATTCTAAAAAATAAAAGATCTTACGAGATTGATAATAAGCTTATGAGTATAAAAAATATTTTAGAATTAATTCCTGGTACAAAATAATTTGATGATAAAAATTGATGAAATTACAAAAGTGTTAAGAAATAATAATATTGAATTTATTTCAGGTGTTCCAGACTCTATTTTTAAGGATCTCTGCTTAGAATTTGAAAATAATTTTAAATCAAAACATATTGTGGCTGCTAATGAGGGATCATCTATTGGTTTGGCAATTGGATATCATCTAGCTTCAAATAAAATTCCAATTGTTTATCTGCAAAATTCTGGCCTAGGTAACATTATTAATCCAATAACTTCTTTGGCAAGCAGTAGAGTTTATAAAATACCAATGATTTTAATTATTGGATGGAGAGGAGAGATAATACGAAAAAAACAACTTAGTGATGAACCACAACATAAAGATCAAGGCATGATTACTCAAAAAATGCTTGAAACAATAAATGTAAAGTATAAAATTTTGGATAAAAAATCGAATTTTAAAAAAATTTTCTCTAATTTAAAAACAGATGCAATTAAATCATCTCGACCTGTAGCCTTGCTGGTTAGAAAAAATACTTTTGATAAACCCTCTTCGAAAAAAAAAATAATTCCAAAAAAAAATAATTTATTTTCTAGGGAGGAAGCATTATTGACACTTATTAAAAGAGTACCAAAAAAAATTCCTAAAATTTCTACAACTGGTATGCTTTCAAGGGAACTAAATGAATTTAATTTAAAAAATAAATTAGAAAAAAATACTTTTATGTGTGTTGGGGGTATGGGTCACGCTATATCAATAGCAACGGGAGTTGCTTTTAAAAAAAAATCTAAAGTTTTATGCCTCGATGGTGATGGTGCTATTACTATGCATTTGGGAGCTTTATCTACAAGTTCAAAAATTAATAATATAATTCATGTTGTTTTTAACAATGACTCTCACGATTCTGTTGGTGGTCAGAGAACTGCTTCAAGTGGGACTGATTATTATAAAGTTGCTAAATTAATGGGTTACAAATATTCTAAACGTGTAAAAAACAAAAAAGGCTTGAATTCAGCTATTATTGAAATTCTAAAAAATAAACATAGTTCATTTTTAGAAATAATTTGCACCAAAGGAAGTAGATCTAATTTATCGAGACCGAAAAAAAGCATGATTGATTATAAAAAAATGTTTAAAAATTTCTTAAAATATGAAACAAGATAATATAAATATAAACCAATTTGTTAAATTACAAAACTCAAGAAAAAAATTATTAACACCAGGACCAGCAAGTTTATTAGTAGAGAATCTAATGGGAATTGAACCTTGCTTTGGAAGAGGCGATTTAAAATATGAGAAAGTTGAAACAAAAGTTTTAAATACTTTAAAAAAAATTTCAGGCCATAAAAAAATTGTAAGACTGCAGGGTTCTGCAAGTTTTGCTTTGGAAGTGATGATATTAAACTTTTTAAGAGGAAATATTTTAATTTTCAAAACAGGAGTGTATTCTGATAGAATTTACAAAATGTGCATTTTTGCAAAAAAAAATTTTAAAAATATTAAAAAAATTGAATATATTGACTGGAAAAAAATTAATAATTATAGAGGAAAAGCCAATTGGATATTAGCATGTTATGTTGAAACAAGTGTTGGTTTAAAATTACCTATAAGAGAACTCTATAATTTAAAAAAAAAACTTAAATGTAAGTTGGCGCTGGATGCAACAGCATCAATAGGTTTAGAGAAAAACCACAAATTTGCAGACATAATTGGTTATAGCTCTTGCAAGGGATTATTTGGTCTTACAGGGGCAGGTTTCATTTCTTTTAATAATGATCCAAAAAATAAGATTAAAAGTTTTAATTTAGATTTCCAAAATCACAAAAATAAAAAAATGACTGGTCCCTATCACGCGATATGTTCTTTAGTTAATGTGCTTAAAAATCATAATAATTTCAAGCAAAGCGTTATGATTAATAAAAGTAAGATAATGAAAAAAATGTCTAAAAATTTAGTTCTTAAAAAAAAATATCAACCTCTTATATGCACTCAGCTTGATAAAAAGATTTCATCAAAAAATAATAAAACTATTTTTTATAAACCAAGAATAGATATTAAAGGATCAATAGTCTGTCATCTTGGAGAAATTCACTTAAAAAATAAAGCAAAAGGTGAAATTATAGACGATTTATTTATTAAATAAATTTTATGATAAATTTAAAACATTTTAGAATTAAAAATTTTCTTAAATTAGATTTTAGATGGAAATTAAAAAGAATTGGAAAACATTTAGGAATTAATTTATACCCAACTCGTTTTGAACTAAAAGGTTTTAAAGGATTATATAATAAATTAATAATGAACCTGCTTTTTAGATCAATTGCTAATGAAAAAAAAAAGCTAATTTTTGAGGAGATAGAGAGAATTACTTTAAAAAACTCTTACGAAAAAAAATTATTAGTATCACCACCATCTTCAGGAAGTAATTACTTAAGGGGAGTATTTTCAAGCTACTGCGAATTATATTATAAGATTGGAAATGGAATTCCAAAATTTAATAGTTTAACTAATAGTTTCATTTTTTCTTTTAGTCCAATCAAAGTAGATACAGTTTTTCACCAACTATCTAATCAAAAGGTAAAAGAACCATTTAGGGAGAAATTTTTGACTGATGACGAATTTCATAAAAAAATGATTATTTTTTCTAGATATCCATTTATACAATCTGATTTATTCAAGTTTGATTTTGAAAAAAAAGTTATATTGATAAGAGAACCTGAAGATTGGATCATTTCTAGATATACTCAATTTAAAAAAAATAGATTTTATGAGGAGGGGAAAATTAATAAAAAACTTATCGTAGACGAATTGGGAAGACTAAATAAATTTATTGTTTTTTGGAAAAATTATATAAAGGAAAAAAAAGGTAATTTTTTAGTCGTTAGGTTTGAGGAAATGATAAAAGATCCAAATAGCTGTGTATTAAAAGTTCTCAATTTTTTTGATTATGATGTAAGCGATCACAAAATAATTGACAGATCAATAGAGATTAATTCTAAAGAATTTGTACTTAAGGATCTTGGAGTAAATTTTACAGGTACACGTTTTAAAGATCCAAACCAAAAAAAAAAGAACTATGAAAAAATAAAACTTTTTACAGAGGAAACAATGACGAATTTAAATATAAAAAATAATTACAAAGAATTGATCAATATTTCAAAAGAATAGTTTATTTAATTATATAAGATGGCCTCACGAAATAATCAAAAAATTTTATTTTCTTATTATGTTTTTTTAAAAATTTTTTGATTACTCTTGTTTCTCCCTCATAAAATGTTCCGTCTTTTCCTGTTCCTCCATAATTATCAAAAACTATAGCACCACCCTTTGAGACATTATCATATAAATAATCCAATGCACATTCAGTTGGTTCAACGAATGCCAAATCGATGTTTAGGAAACTTATTTGATTATTTTTATTTTTTTTTGCAAACTCCGGTATTGTTTTAAGTACGTCACCTTTAATTAATTTTACATTTTTTATATTTTTTTTTTTAAAAACTTTATACATTTGACTTTCCGAAATCGAACTATGACCAGCAGTTTTTATCCAATGCTCTCTATGTTTTTTTTCATTTTTAAAGGATGTATTTGGGTACACATCGGCAAATATATCAAAACCTATTAACTTACATTTTTTTTTAAATAACTCTCTGAAAAGAGCTAATCTCACAAAAGAGGTCCCTTTAAATATACCACACTCGACTATGTCTCCTTTTACTTTAACAATCTTTTTAAAAATTTCGTAATGTATTAAAAATTTTGACAATCGTTCTCTGTTCATTTGTAAGTTAAAGTCTGTCTCAGAGTCGTACATTGATTGAGTTGTAAATTTAGGTAATTTTATCATTTAACTATCTTATCTTTGAATTTTTTTATAACTTCAATACTTAATCTATCAATATTTTTTTTGAAATCATTATTTACAGTTATATGAGGATTTTTAGGAAAATAAGGCTTAATATCCTTTCCAACGATGTTTTTACTATTTAAATAAAAGTCCTTTTTTTTTCCAAAATCTATAATATCTTTAACAGATGTTTTAATGTGAATTTTAATAAGGTTGTCTATATTTTTAGACCAAACATTTATAGCAAGACGATTCAAAAAAATTGTTGGATAAATTACATTTATATTATTTTTTAACATTAAATTTAGTATTTCTAATTTAGGATAAACTGATCTATCTCTCTCTTTTTTAGTATATCCAAAATTAACTTTAATTCTTTTAAAAAAATTTCTTAAGTAATCTCCGTCTAATAATATTGTTTTGCCAATTATATTTTCAATTTTTCTTTTAATTTTTTTTGATATGTGAGTTTTTCCAGCCCCGGAAAAACCATAAATGACAATACACCAGCCATATTTAGAATTTTTTTTTTTCATTAATTAATATTCATTATTTAGAAAATGTTGTAAATGTAATATTCTTATAATTTAATTAATATGAAATATAAACAAAAAAAACCAATTGTATATTGTGCCATGAGTGGAGATATAATTCATCATGGACATATTAATATTTTAAAAATTGCTAATGCTTACGGATATGTTGTTTTAGGAATTCTTACCAACAAAGCTATATCAGAATATAAAGATTCTCCAGTGACAAATTTCAATCAAAGAAAACTGGTTTTTAAATCAATAAAATATGTAAATAAAATAATACCTCAGACAACTCATGACTACACATATAATTTAAAAAAATTAAAACCTAAATATGTAATACATGGAAATGACTGGAAAAAGGGTTCCCAAAAATTAGTAAGAGAAAAAGTAATAAGTACTTTGAAATTATGGGGTGGAAAACTTATTGAGCCTAAATATACAAAGAAAATTTCTTCAACTATATTAAAAAATAAAATTAAGAAAAAATAAATGGAATACATAAATAAATCCAATTTTGATAAAATTAATAGAGTTCTATTACATAAAAAATATGAAAAAATATTAATTGTTTCAGGTGCGAAATCTTATTATTCCACTAAATCTGATAAAATTATTAAAAATCTTATTAAAAAAAAACAATTCGAATTATTCCTTAAAAAAAGTAAAATACCTGAATATTACGAGTTAAAAAAATTAATAAAACATATAATCAAATATAAACCAGATATAATTCTATCCTGTGGTGGCGGGGCAGTATTAGACCTATCAAAAGTTGCAAATTCTTTAGCATTTGAAAAAAATATTAAAAAAAAGATAAAATCAAATAATTATAAATTGAAAAATTACTGCGATTTGTTTGCTATACCAACCACTGCAGGGACTGGTGCTGAAGTAACAGCAAATGCGGTGATATATGTTGATAATATTAAATATAGTATTGAAGGAGAGTTAATAAAACCAAAGTACATGGCATTAATGCCAGAATTAGTTATTCTTAATCAACGAAGAGATATCATAAGTTCCTCTGCTTTTGACAGTTTTGCTCAGTCAATTGAATCTATGTTTTCAAAAAGATCAACCAAACAAAGTTTAAATTATTCAAAAAAATCAATTCTTTTATTTATGAAAAATTATAAGAAATTTATTAAATCAAAATCTTTAGAAAGTGGTTACAGAATGTCCTTATCCTCTTATTATTCAGGCAAAGCAATTTCTATCTCAAAAACGATCGCCCCACACGCAGTTTCATATCCATTTACCTCATATTTTAATATTAATCATGGTCATGCTGTGTCACTTACTTTCGATTCAATAATTGAACATAATTACAAAAATATAAAGCACTCAACAGCACCTTATAATTTAAAAAGAAGATATAAAATTCTATTTAGACTACTAAAAATAAAAAATATTGAAGGCTTTATATCAAAAATATTATCTATTAAAAAAGACCTAGCTTTAGAAAATAAATTGTCAAAAATTAACAATAAAATTCCAAAAAAATTGAATCTTATTTTAAAAAATATTAACAATCAAAGACTAAAAAACAATCCAACTAAAATTTCTAAAAAAGATATATACCAAATTCTTAAGAATATTATCTAGACTTAACCGCTCAGAGATTTACTATTTTTGTTTAAACTTTCGTCTTTATCTTTAAAATATCTTTTATAGCTATTAATATTGGAGTTTGAATATGTATAATATAATATCATCCTTGATTTATTTGAATTATTTTTCTTTGATCTGTGAGGACATTTGTTAGAAAAGAAAACAACATCACCAGGCCTAAGGTTTATTTTTTCAAATTTTAGTTTTTTTTCAAATGATCTCGATAATTCTGGAGAGCCATCTTGGTTTGTATCAAGTAATAACTTTTTAAAATTCTTATCTTGAATTTTAGCGATTTCTATTGTTCCATTTTTGGCATTGCAAGAGTCGATAGCTACTAAAGCATTGACAAAATAATTAGCGTACTCATACCACCCTTTCTTTTTTTTATAATTTTTATCTAAAAAATGAAATGTTCCATCATAATGTGCTTTAAAACCAGCTCCACCTGAGGGTTTTAAATTACATTTATCTTTAAAAATTTCTAAATTTTTTTTTAAAATTTTGAATATTAATTTTTTAATTGTATTATTAAGCTTTTTAAGATTATTTGTTTTGTTATAAATTTTTTCAATTCTTCTTAGTTTGTTAAATTTATCTTTATAAGATCCTTTTTTTTTTATTTTATTAATATCTTTTTTAATTTTATTTATAAAATCTTTATTAAATACTTGATTAATTTTACAGTATCCAATTTTTTTGAACATTTTATTCTTTTCGGAATATTCATTGTTTTTTTGATGCATAATTTTAAATAAAAATTACTAAAAAATTTATTTCAGAGCAAGTAGAAAAAAAAAATTTAATTTCTTTTTAAAGTTTAGAAAAAAAGATCTTATGTAAGAAATTTTAAATTTTGGTTTTTCTAAATTTGTTAATTCATTTTTTTCAACCATATTATTTAAAATATTAAATATATAAACTGCACTATTATCAATATTAGAAAAATAATTATTTTTTTTGTTTCTTATATTTCCTATATATTTGTCATAATTCAAAATTATTTCTTTAATTTTATTTTGAAGATTTGATCTAGATGTATAGATACATATATCCTCATTTTTTGTTACATATCTGGCCTTGGATCTACCGCTAGATCTCATTAACCAGTCATGACAAGACAAGGTAGGTATGTCAAATAATAGTGCTTCATAAATCAAGCTTGACTCATCAGTTATTAATAAATCAATTTTGTTGAAAATATCGAAAATATTTATTTTAGAATTATAAATTTTAAAATTATTTTTTAAATTATTCCGGGTAAAAATTAACATCTTAGCTATATTCGACCTTATATCTTTATGTTTTATTCTTTCAAACCTCTCGTTCCAGGGTAAATGTTTTATCTCTATAATCACATCTAAATTTTTGACCGAATTTATTACATCATGACCCTTCTCATCATTCTCAAAACATGGAGCATACAAAATTTTAAATTTATGCTGCCTATTTTTGTTATTTTTAAATTTTTCCTTAATACTTTGTGTTTTTGGCCAACCACCTGTGATAATTCCATATTTTGGCAATGCAGATTTAAACCACGTAGATGATTGCCACATTTCTCTCCAGTTTTTACCAGGCAAGACTCCTAAATCAAACTTATCCCATGGTTCTTTATACCAAAAATTTGGCCAAAAAAGTTTACCCTGATCCATTCCACCAAGAGATATAATAGAAAATTTTGAATTTATTTTTTTAATATGAGTAGACGGTGAACAATAATAGCCAATTTCAGAATTTTCACTAAGATCATTAGTGATTCTTACCTCATATTTATTCTCTTTGAAAATTTTATATAATGGGCTTACTAACTGTCTTTCTGGGATGTCCTCACAATAAAAAGTTATTTTTTTTTTTAATTTTAAATTATTTTTGAATATCATTTAAATCAATTACTTTATCGCAAAGTTTAATTTTTTCTTTATCATGAGAAATAAACAATATAGTACAATCATCACTAAAAAGATTTTGCAGAATCTCATCTTCAGATTTTTTATCTAAAGAATTTGTTGCTTCATCTAAAACTATAATTGGTTTATTTCTATACACCGCTCTAGCAATTCCAATTCTTTGTTTTTGTCCTCCCGACACTTTGCTAGCTAGAAAACCCACATTTGAATTATCTTTATCGGGAAAGTCGTCTATAATTTTATCTAGTCCAGATATTTTTAAAGCGTTTAAATATTTTTTTTCATTAAACTTTGTTTCATTAAAATTAAAACAAATATTTTTTTTTATTGAATCGTCAAATAATACCACATTTTGCGGAACATAAGTCAAAAGTTTTCTCCAACTTTTGATATCTTTTTTTATATCTTTGCCATCACAAATAATTGACCCTTGTGAGGGAGGGAAAAGACCGAGAAAAATATCTGAAAGAGTGGTTTTTCCTGACCCAGATTTTCCAAACAGTGCAACTTTTTCTCCTTTATTTATATTAAAACTAAGGTCTTTTAAAATGTGCTTGTTATTTTCATATGAAAAAGAAATGTTTTTGAAATGTAAATCTTTTTCAAATGATTTAAATAGATTGTAGTTACTTGAAATATTATCTTTTTCATTTTTCATCCAATTAATAATTTCTTTATTAATTTTTTCTATAGTATGAAGATCAAATTTAATCCTATTATAATTTGTTGAAATTTGGGTAAAGGATGGAATCATTCTAACAGCAGCAATAACTATTAAAGTAAGTATAGGAATAATATTTGTAAAACTAGATTCACTAGTAATATTTAAAGCTATAAAAAAAACTATAAATAATAAACATGAAAACTCTAAAATAATTCTTGGTAAAGTATTTATAATAAAAAGTTTTGACTCCTGTTTCTGTGAAATTCTATGTTTATTGGTAAAATCGTTAATTACATCTAATTCATTATTCATTATTTTTATAAATTTGATATTTAAAAAACCTTGGGAAATACTATTATGAGAAAGGACTCTATATTTTCTAGCCACAATTCCCATGTTTCTAATAAATTTTTTTAAGACAAAAAATAATATTATCACTGGAACTAATATAAAAATAATAAGATTTAAAAAATTTGAAGGACTAGAGATATATATTGCAAAAACTATAAACAATAAAAGTATAAAATCCTTAACAATATTTAAAAAAGCAAAAATAACTCCAGTTGATCTTATAGAATCATTCATATTTTGTATTAGTGTAGACGAACTATTATTAACGTGGAACAAGTAAGGCTTATTAATATAAGAGGAATACAATTTTTTTGAGTTTTGTACATTTATTTTATATCTTATTGTATAATCAAACCAATTTACAAATATCATAATAATTGCTCTAA
>MDTG01136155.1_pt1 | contig 11581 bp, 10 predicted proteins | sample 811421 | NCBI WGS metagenome assembly MDTG01 (sample SAMN05326645, study PRJNA326480) | marine metagenome | isolation source: seawater | place: Pacific Ocean: South East | collected 2011
AGAGCGAAACGGGGGTTACCTTAGGATCATGAAGTGCGGCTCCAGGATGGGAGACAGAGCTCCTATGGCTTATATAGAGCTAGTTGGTCGGGAACCTGAGTTGCAGGAAGAATTTGAGGAAATAGAGGGCTAAAACTAATTTTGCGCCCGTAATTTTTTTATGAGTTCGTTGTTTATTAATTTAGGATCAGCGCGCCCTTTAGATTTTTTCATAACTTGGCCTACAAGAAATCCTAGTATTTTCTCTTTGCCTGACTGAAATTGCTCCACCTGCTTTCGGTTTTCTGCCAACACTTCTGCTAGCCAGTCATCTAAATCGCTAATCGAAAGAGCATTTTCAGATATTTGTTTTTCAATGAGTATTTTTGCGGATATTCCTGTTTCCCACATATGATTAAGGATTTCTTTTCCCTTACTTTTGGGCAGAGAGCCTTGTTCAATAGCTAGAACTAGTAATCCTAATTCGGTCGCGCTCACCTTGCTATTCGAAATGTCTACATCTTCCTTTCTTAATAATCTAAACAACTCTCCAGTTATCAAATTAAAACTAGATTTGGGGTCCTTTAAGCCCACACTCAATGTGTCCTCAAAATACTTTGATATTGAGGGACTATTTAGTAGAAGATCCGTGTCCTCAGATGACATATTAAAATTTTTTGAATAGCGGGTACGTTTCTCGTCGGGTAGTTCGGGTAATGAAGCGTGTATAGCCTGAATAACTTTTTCATCAATGACAACAGGTAGTAAATCGGGATCAGGAAAATATCTATAATCAAATTCATTTTCTTTTGCTCTCATAGAACGGGTTTCTTGGGTCTTCTCGTCATATAAGCGGGTCTCTTGTATCACATTTTTTCCAGACTCAAGAAGGTTAATTTGTCTGGAACGCTCGAATTCTATAGCGGACTCTATAAATTTAAAGGAGTTAAGGTTTTTTATTTCGGCTCGTGTGCCTAATTTTGTGGCGCTCCTCTTCTTCACAGATACATTAGCGTCACATCTGAAAGAACCCTCTTGCATATTCCCATCACATATCCCTAGATGTGTTACCAACTCTCTTAGGCGTTTGAGAAACCGAACTGCATCTTTGGAAGTCTTTATAGTCGGAGTGGTCACTATCTCAAGTAGAGGTGTTCCTGCCCGGTTAAGGTCAATTCCACTATAATTTCTTTGATTAAAATGAATCGATTTTCCCGCGTCTTCTTCTAAATGAGCCCGCTCAATTATTATTGTCGAGTCTTCTTTTGTTGGGTCTATTCTTAGCCTTCCGTTAGCTACTATAGGTGCCTCATACTGGCTAATTTGGTAGCCTTTTGGAAGGTCTGGATAAAAGTAATTTTTGCGTGCAAAAATGGATTCTCGAGAAATATTAGCATTTACAGCAATTCCAAAAGTTATGGCCTTTTTAATAGCTTCTTCATTGATTACCGGCAAAGTACCAGGAAAACCTAGGTCGACGATATTAGCTTGAGAGTTGGGGTTGGCCCCAAATGAATTTGAAGTAGCTGAGAAAATCTTGCTTGCAGTAGTTAGTTGAACATGAATTTCTAGTCCGATAACAAGATCCCAATTTTCCTTCATGATGTTTTCTCTAAGTGTTGTTTGGGTGTTGATTTGTGCCAGTCAGTAGTCTGTTGTATCTTATTCGCTACTCCCAAAAGTCGCGCTTCTTGAAAATAGTTACCAATTATCTGGAGCCCAACTGGCAAGCCTTTGTGAAGACCCGCTGGAATTGATAGGCAGGGAAGTCCAGCGAGGCTAGCTGGTATCGTAAAGATATCTTGAAGATACATTAAAGTTGGATTTTCGGCTTTCTCCTTTAAAGGGAATGCTGTAGTAGGGGTGGTCGGGCTTAAAATAAAGTCTACACTTTCATATGCGTCTAAAAAATCATTTTTAATCAACCGACGTACTTTTTGTGCTTTGGTATAGTATTCATCATAGTAGCCCGACGAGAGCGCATAGGTTCCTATTAAGATCCTTCTTTTCACCTCTGCGCCAAACCCTTCGCTCCTGGTTTTTTCATATAGTTCCTCTATGGTTGACGTATCACTAGCTCGATGGCCAAATTGAATCCCATCGTATCTAGCTAAATTAGATGAGCATTCAGCTGGAGCAATTACATAATAGGCCGGTATGGATAGGGGCGAGTGGGGTAATTTTACGTCTACTATTTTTCCTCCGAGTTTTTCTACTAAGGCGGTTGCATTAGCAAAGGTTTGTTGTATACCGGAATTTAATTCTTTTTTAAAGAATTCTTTTGGAAGGCCGAACCTAATACCTTGTAGTGGATGATTGAGGTTTCTGGAGTAATCTTCGTTAGGTTTTTCTATGCAAGTTGAATCTTTTGGGTCGAAGCCTGCAATCATATTAAGAAAAAAAGCTATATCTGTAGCAGAGTGGCCGATGATGCCGGCCTGATCTAAACTTGAGGCAAATGCAATCATGCCGTAGCGCGATATACGCCCATATGTTGGTTTTAATCCTGATACACCGCAAAATGCAGAAGGTTGTCGGATCGAGCCTCCTGTGTCGGTTCCAGTTGCCAAAGGAGTAAGGTTTGCTGCCACAGCTGCAGCGGATCCACCAGAGGAGCCTCCTGGAACTTTGTCTAAATCCCAAGGGTTTTTCACAGCTCCAAAGTAACTAGTTTCATTGGATGAACCCATAGCAAACTCATCCATGTTGGTCTTCCCAAGCATCACCAGTGAATTTTCTTTGGCCCTAGAAATGATTTCAGCGTCATAGGGTGGGAAAAAATTTGAGAGCATGCGAGAACCGCAGGTTGTAAGGATATCTTTGGTGCAAAACAAATCCTTGTTTGCATATGGTATTCCAGTTAAAGCTTCTGCGGTTCCTTTAGAGATTCTTTTGTCTGCTTCTATAGCTGCTTCTATAGCAGTTTCTTCGCAAACGGTGATGAATGAGTTTATTTCTCTATCATGGGATCCTATTCGCCTTAAATACTCTTTCGTTATCTCCAAACTCGAAAATTTCTTCTTCTTCAAATTATCTGATATTTCTAATATTTCTTTTGGAAAGGAATCATCCATCTAATCAATCACCTTAGGAACCATGTATAAATCGTTTTCCACTTCAACACTGCATTTCTGTTTTTCCTGTAAGGGAATATCTTCTAGGACTTCATCCGTACGTAATCGAGCTTTTAAGTCTAAAGGATGAGAGATTGGGCTTATGTTGTCAGTTTTCGCTTTATTCAGTTCGTTTACAAGCTCTAAAATCAAGTTGATTTGATTGGTATAGGAATCCAGTTCTTCTTTTGCTATGGCTATCCGCGAGAGCTTGCCGAGAGTCGTAATTTCTTCTTCCGTAACGGTCATTTCACGTTTCTCCTAATACGATTAAATATCCCTTTCGGGTTGATTTATTGTTGATGAGTGCTGTATGCAATGGTAACCTTGTGATTCATCACGATACCTAATAGTTGCACACTGCCAGAGTCTATAAAAATGAAAATACAGTTTTTCTCGATTTTGCCAACATAATTTAAATCTGTCGAAGGTATAATTCTTAAATGATTATGAAGATTCTAAAGCATAGTAGGCACTTTCCCAAATGTTAAGATTTTTACGAGGGAAATTTTCTAATGATCTGTCAATAGATCTTGGTACCGCTAATACTCTTATATATGTGAAGAACAAAGGTATAATTCTAAACGAGCCCTCTGTTGTTGCGGTAAGAAAGGGTGGTCGTGATGGGGATATGTCCAAGTCGGTCGCGGCCGTCGGATCCGAAGCTAAAAGAATGCTCGGGAGGACTCCAGGACACATAGACGCCATTAGGCCATTGAAAGACGGCGTCATAGCGGACTTCACCGTGACAGAAAAAATGCTTCAGCACTTTATCCATAAGGTGCACGGAAGCCAATATTTTAAACCAAGTCCGAGGGTCTTGGTTTGTGTTCCCTGTGGATCCACTCAGGTCGAAAGGCGCGCGATAAGAGAGTCCGCGCAAGGAGCTGGTGCGAGAGAGGTCTATTTGATTGAAGAGCCGATGGCAGCCGCAATAGGAGCTGGAATGCCAGTTAGCGACGCTAGTGGCTCGATGGTTCTGGATGTTGGAGGTGGAACTACTGAGATTGCTGTAATGTCTCTGAATGGTATCGTTTATGCTGACTCGGTTAGGATTGCTGGGGATAGGTTCGACGATGCTATAGTGAATTATGTTAGAAGAAATTACGGGACTCTAATTGGTGCTGCAACCGCCGAGCGTGTGAAACACGAGATGGGATGTGCTTTCCCCGGGAACGAACTTACTGAAATGACAATAAAGGGGCGGAACCTGGCACAAGGATTGCCCCGAAGTTTTACACTAAACAGTAATGAAATCTTGGAGGCTCTACAGGAGCCTTTAGCAGGCATTATTGAAGCTGTGAAAACCGCGTTGGAAAAGACCCCACCAGAACTAGCGTCTGATGTTGCTGAACGGGGGGTTGTCATGACAGGAGGAGGAGCTTTACTTAAAGGGATAGATAGACTTCTTATGGAAGAAACAGGATTGCCCGTTCTTATAGCGGAGGATCCCCTTACATGCGTGGCACGGGGGGGAGGTAAGGTGCTTGATTTGATAGATTCGCATGGACCAGATATTCTAGCGCTAGAATAGTAAATTACTGAGTCCTAGGGGGACTTAACATTAATTCTTTTAATAAGTCACCGCCTCAACCAATGCGAAGGTTCTTGGTTTGCGCCATCCTCTCGTTTCTGTTGATATCAGTAGATAGGCAAAGTGATTACCTGAATCCAGTTAGAACCGTACTCTCTGTCGCTATTTCTCCTATTCATTACTTTGTCGACTTTCAAGTACTAGCTATATCTTTTGCTGGTGATTACTTTGAAAAAAAGAGAAGTCTTATCGAGTCAGCAAAACGTTTGAGAACCCAGAATCTAAAGTTAAGCGCGAAAGCACAAAGGTATAGCGCGCTTGAGAGAGAAAACGTCAGATTGAGAATGTTACTTGGCTCTCCAGTAATAGTTGATGAAAAGATCACTCTAGCTAGAATACTTGCTATAGAGACAAAAAGTGGTTTCAAACAGGTTGTAATTAACAAGGGGACAAAGACAGGTGCTTATGTTGGGCAGGCCCTTTTAGATCTATCTGGGGTTTTGGGTCAGATTAGGAGTACCACCGCTTACACTTCAAACGTTTTGCTAATAACAGATTCAAGCCACGCTCTGCCTGTCGAGGTGAACCGCACTGGGTTAAGAGCTGTAGCAGTCGGTCGTGAGACCTCTAACTTTCTTTCTTTAAGATATGTTCCAGTTGACGCTGAGTTAAAAGTTGGAGATCTAATTATTAGTTCTGGTTTAGGTGGAAAGTTTCCTGGAGGTTATCCAGTAGGAAAAATAATCAGGTTCGCAAGGACTCCCGGAGAGTCTTTTGCTGAAGTAACAGTAGAACCCAGTGCTGATCTTAGTCGTTCTAGAGAGGTCTTATTAGTTAGTTCAGATTCTACTGGAGAGAATTGATGGAATCTTTTTCATACGGCTTCGATAAAAAAGATAACTTGCGAATCGGTGGGAGCTTTATTCTATTTTGCCTTTTTATCGCTTTTATGTTGGCAGCTATACCTCTGCCGAGTTGGATGGAGGCTTGGCGTCCTTGTTGGGTTGCGTTGTTAGTTTTTTATTTTGTGGTGAATTATCCCCAAAAATATGGAGTCTTTTTAAGTTTTGTTACGGGAATATTTTTAGATGTGTTCAATGGCGGAACATTGGGTGAACAAGCTTTGTGTTTATCTATGATTGCGATGGTAGCCACTACTTATTCGAAGAGATTCAAAATTTACCCAAAACTACAGCAGAGTTTTTTCGTATTTGTACTATTTTTGGTCTACGCGACATTTTTAAGTAGAATTCAGAGTTTTGATGCCCCCATTTTTGCAGGATTTTCTCCTATTGGAGAAGTGCTATCCAGCGCGGTCTTATGGACATGGGTGACTATTTTCTTGGATGAAATGACTCGACGGTTTAATCTTCGTTAATGGATCTTTAGATTGAAGAATTTGCACGCTATTAGGGATTCCGAAAAAGAGAAGGATATCTTTTATGATCGGGTTATATTTGCCGGCATTATAATGTTATTCCTGTTAGCAGTGATAGTTTCTAGACTTATTTATCTTCAAGTATACAATCATCTTCACTACACGACCTTGTCAAAAGAAAATCATATTAAAATTAGGCCTGTTGCTCCTCCTCGAGGCCTTGTGCTGAGCCAAGACGGTGTCCTGTTGGCTGAAAATAGGCCATCTTTTAGTTTGTATCTAGTGCCCGAGAAGGTGGGTGATGTAGATAAGACAATTGATGAACTAACGGCCCTACTGGCTTTGCCAGCATCAAAGAGGTCTGATTTAGTTGGGCGGCTCGAGGGGTCGCCTAAATTTGCTCCTGTTGTTATAGACGCTGATTTAAATGCAGAACAGCTCGCTATATTTTCAGTTAATCAACACAATTTTCCGGGCGTTGCTATAGACGCAGGCCTGTCAAGATATTATCCATTGGGAGAAGATACTGCTCACCTATTGGGTTATGTCGCCCGAATAAGTAAGAAAGAGAAGGAGATTTTCGAAGATAAAAACTACGGTGCTACCAACCACATCGGTAAAACGGGAGTTGAAAAGGCTAGGGAAAATATTTTACACGGTCAGGTAGGAGAACGAACAGTGGAGGTTAATGCTGAAGGGCGAGTTTTGAGAGTGTTAGAGCGTGTGCCTCCAGTCCCAGGGAAGAACATTGTTCTTACCATAGATTCTAGGTTGCAAACTATCGCAGCCCAATCTTTGCGTGATCTCGATGGGTTAAAGGGGGCGATTGTTGCTATAGAGCCTTCGAGTGGTGCAGTGCTAGCGTCCGTTAGCTATCCTTCCTTCAATCCGAACGAGTTCGTAAATGGTATTAGCCGAGACTTGTACAAGCAATGGAGTTCATCAAATGCTCGCCCCCTTTTTGACAGAGCTTTGCAAGGTCAGTACCCGCCTGGGTCAACCATAAAACCTATGGTTGGGTTGGGCGCGATTCTGGACGGTAAAAATATTAATAGAAAGATTCTCTGTCCAGGTTGGTTTTCCTTCCCAGGCGACAGTCACCGCTATCGCTGCTGGGAAAAGGATGGGCATGGTTCAGTTGATCTGAAAGCCGCTATAGTGAGATCCTGCGACGTGTACTTTTATAAAATGTCAGATGAACTGGGTATCCAAAAGGTAGTCAATGTTTTAGATAGTTTCGGATTTGGAAGAAAGACTGGCATAGATCTTCCAGGAGAGCAAAAAGGGTTGCTACCTTCGCCAGAATGGAAACGGGAAAATAGAAATCTACCATGGTATCCTGGGGAGACTTTGATTACTGGGATAGGTCAAGGTTTCTTGCTTGCGACTCCTCTTCAGTTAGCTCATTTCACGGCTACAATAGCAATGCAGGGCCAGGTGCGAGCGCCCTATCTCGTTCAACATATTGAGAATTCAGACGGCAGTCCAGAGATGAGTCTGCAGAGTTCACCGACCCAAGCTATTTTTCCAGATAATGAAGAATATTGGCAGAGAATCACGGATAGTATGGTTGAGGTGGTTCACGGATCCTCAGGTACCGCTCGGGGAAGCGGGTACGGTGCCTCAGTCCGGTTCGCTGGAAAAACGGGAACATCCCAGGTTTTTGCTATTGCGCAGGATGAGGAGTTTGACGAAGAAAAAGTACCCTCTCATTTAAAGGATCATGCTCTATTCATAGCATTTGCGCCTCCAGAGAATCCTCAAATAGCATTAGCTGTTGTTGTAGAAAACGGTTCTTCTGGCAGCTCAACCGCTGCTCCGATTGCGCGTAAAATCATAGATGCTTTTTTTTCGGAAGAAGGCGGTGAAGATGGCTAGAAGTAGCATTGCAGATAGGTTCCATGTTGACCCTCCCTTGCTTGCCGGAGTTTTACTTATGTCTGCACTAGGATTGATGGTTCTTTATAGCGCGTCAGAACAATCATTTGATACTATTTTAAACCAAGGATTTAGATTGACAGTTGGTGTTGTGGCTATGGTAACAGTTGCTCAAATTCCTCCCTACAGGATTGCTCATTGGGCTCCTATATTATATTTAATTGCATTATCTCTTTTAGTGCTTGTACTTTTTTTCGGCACTGGTAGAGGAGTCCAGCGTTGGCTAGATTTGGGATTTTTTAGATTCCAACCATCGGAGATCATGAAGGTTGCAGTACCATTAACGGTAGCGAGTTTGGTTTCTAATAAACTTTTACCTCCAGATTTAAAAACCATTGCTATCGCGGGAGCCTTAATATTTCTACCCACTGTACTAATAGCAATGCAGCCTGATTTGGGCACCTCTGTATTGGTTGCTTTTTCTGGGCTTATGATTTTATTTTTTGCCGGGATAAGTTGGTCTTTCATTCGCAATAGCTTTCTTTGTGGGATTGCGGTGGCACCCATAGGCTGGTTGATGATGCATGATTATCAGAGACAAAGAGTGTTGACACTATTTGATCCAGATAGAGATGCTCTTGGAGCAGGATATCATATAATACAGTCGACCATTGCGGTAGGATCAGGGGGTATCTTTGGTAAAGGTTGGTTAAATGGAACGCAATCCCATTTGGAGTTTCTTCCAGAGCGAGCAACCGATTTTATCTTTGCTGTTTATTGTGAGGAGTTCGGCTTAGTGGGAGTTGTAATTATGCTACTTGGTTATAGTTTAATTATAGTGAGGGGTATCCAAATAGCTTTGCTTGCGCAGGACACCTTTGGTAGATTAATATCAGTAGTTCTGACTTTAACCCTTTTTGTATATGTTTTTGTCAACATGAGCATGGTCACCGGTCAGCTGCCCGTGGTAGGAATACCTTTGCCTTTAGTCAGTTTTGGCGGTACCTCATTAGTAACTATTTTAATCGGTATGGGCATTCTTATGTCGATACACACCCACAGGAAATTGGTTTTTTAAAAGTCGTGTTTATTCCTTTTTGTTTTAGAATAAGTTTTCTTTTATTCGTGATTTTTTCAAATTGCGTCTATTCATTTCAGCTAGATGATGATGCTATAGAACATTTCGCAACTGAATTAAGTAAGAATCATGGTTTCGATCGAGGTGAAGTTAAGCGTACTTTAGATCTAGCAGAGGGCTCAGAAGCGATAATTAGACTGATGTCCAGGCCTGCGGAGAAAACAAAGCCATGGGGAGAATATAGAAAAATATTCCTGACTTCTAAAAAACTTGAAAAAGGATGTGTATTTTGGAATGAAAACAAAAGTAGCCTCACAAAGGCTAGAGAGGTTTACGGTGTGCCGGAGAGTGTTATAGCTTCAATAATAGGTATTGAAACTATTTACGGCGCCAACACCGGGAATTTTCGGCTTTTAGATTCTCTTCCCACTCTGGCATTCCATTATCCGGGTGGAAATTTAAAAAGGGAGAAGTTCTTTCGCTATCAGCTTACGGAATTCTTCCTTTTGGCTAGGGAAGAGGGTTTCGATATGCGTGATCTGAAAGGATCCTATGCAGGAGCCATAGGAATACCTCAGTTTATGCCCAATAATTATCGAAATTTAGCGGTTGATTTTGATAATGATGGGAAAAAAGATATTAGGGTTAGTAGAGAAGATGCAATAGGTAGTGTGGGAAATTATTTGAAACATCACGGTTGGCAACGGGGCGGCTTGGTATATTTAGATGCCAAGCTTAAAGGGGGATATGATCAGAAAATAGAAGCGAATACTGCGAAGCTAGTTACGACTTTAGACTCATTAGATGCTTTTACTTTTGATGCCACCAACATGCCGGGTAAGACACCAGTTTCAATAGTCAAGTTTAAGGAGGAGGGTGTCTTAAAACATCGAATAGTTTTTGAAAACTTTTACGCTATTTTTCGATACAATCCAAGGGTGAAATACGCCTTGGTAGTGGCACTGCTTGCTTCTTGGTTGCAGCAAGAGTGCGATCTGATGGATTTGTAGCGCGATAGGTTGCTGTGAGAGCTAGGGTAGTCTATTTGGTTTTGGGGGTCTTTCTTTTCTCTTGCTCTAATAAAACTATTGTTCGCGAAGACGATGGCTTAGAACAAAAGGGACTTGATGAGCCGGAAAAAACATATTACGTGGTTTTTGGAAAGAAATATTTTCCTATCAGGGAGGTTTCATTTTTTGAGGAGATTGGTATTGCCTCTTGGTATGGCAAAAAATTTCACGGAAAACCTACCTCAACTGGGGAAATATACGACATGAATGCCATGACTGCAGCTCACAAAACGCTCCCGTTGCCATGTCTGGTGAAAGTGGTTAATTTAGAAAATCAGAAAACAGTGTTGGTTAAAGTAAATGATCGTGGACCTTTTGTCGATGGCCGCATAATTGATCTCTCATATGCCGCGGCTAAAAAGCTGGACATGACCCATCAGGGAACAGCAAAGGTTAGGGTTTTTTTTGTTAAAACCTTGGTTGAAGAAATCAAGCCTAAAATTAGATTTGTTCAGTTCGGAGCCTTTCGAGCAAAAAGAAATGCAGTTAAGCTTTCCAGTCTTATAAATAAAAAACTGCCGAAATTGACTGTAGAAGTTGTAGAGATGGAGGACGGGTTGTTTAAAGTAATCAGTTCGAACCCTTTGGAAAGTGATATTTCCGAAAGTAAGCTGAAGAGTAAATTGGAAGGCGCGGGGATTTCAGAATATTCTATTTTGAGTCGAAGTTTGTAGGGTAAGAAATTAAGAGGAATTATTTGGATGAGTCCATTGTTGAAGAATGTTCTGAAAGCAAAAGCTAAAACCGGTTTAACACTAGTAATGGTAGTTTTTTCCTCGGTTGCATTGTCCGACGTGTCTTCTATTCCCGCACCTCCAGTTTCTGTTGATTCATTTATTTTGGTGGATCATCAGACTGGTGAGGTGCTCGCGCAAAAAAATGCAGATAATAGAGTGGAACCTGCTAGCTTGGTTAAAATAATGACTACGTACATTGTCGCCCAAGCTATTCGCGATGGCCACCTGAAGCTTACGGAGATAACAAAAGTAAGTAAAAAAGCGTGGAAAATGGAAGGGTCAAGGATGTTTATCGAAGTTGGAAAAAATGTCTCGATCGATGATCTTCTTAACGGCGTTATAATTCAATCAGGGAATGATTCAAGTGTCGCGTTGGCAGAACATCTTTTTGGTAATGAGACAGCTTTTGTTGAAAAAATGAACCTAGAAGCGAAAAAGCTCAAAATGCACAATACTAGTTTTGGTAATGTTACGGGATTGCCTGATCGTGAGACTTATTTGAGTGCCAGAGATGCTGCCACCCTGTCTAGGTCTTTTATTAAAGAGTTTCCAGAAATTTATAACAGATTCAAGTTGCGAGAATTCAAGTATAACAACATAAAGCAGAGAAATAGGAATGCACTCCTTTTTAGAGATGCTACTGTAGATGGTATTAAGACTGGTTACACTGAGAGCGCAGGATACTGCTTAGTTTCATCAGCGAAAAAAAACTCTATGAGACTAGTGGCAGCAGTGATGGGAGCCAAATCGAATTACATGCGCGTTAAGGACAGCAGGACACTGTTATCCTATGGTTTCCGATTTTTTGATACCA
>MDTG01155750.1_pt1 | contig 11581 bp, 11 predicted proteins | sample 811421 | NCBI WGS metagenome assembly MDTG01 (sample SAMN05326645, study PRJNA326480) | marine metagenome | isolation source: seawater | place: Pacific Ocean: South East | collected 2011
GCACCGACGCCTGCACCGACGCCTGCGCCAACTCCGGCTCCGACACCTGCGCCAACACCGGCTCCGACACCTGCGCCAACTCCGGCTCCGACACCTGCGCCAACACCTGCTCCAACAACTACTTCAACTACATCTTCAACGACTACTACTGCACCTGCAACAACAACTAGTAGTTCAACAACAACTACTGCACCTGCAACAACAACAACTACAACTAGCTCAACAACAACAACTAGTAGTTCAACAACAACAAGTAGTAGTAATTAAGTATTTTTAAAAAGAATATCGAGTTTATCTCGATATTCTTTTTGTTAATTTAAAAATCCGTTCCATTGGTTATCCAATTCATTGAACGTAGTATTATAAATAATACCTTTTAGGTCCTTGGCGTGAATTAATCTTGCTCCCCCATCTCTTGTGAGAGGAGATAATTTAAAAGTAGAGTATTGATTACTATAATCTTTTGAAAAGAAATCTAATGGAAATTGAAAGTAAAAACCCTTATCAAAACTACCTTCTCCAAATATTCTTGCTGGAACATTTGTTCTTGTAAAATATACTCCAGCTAAAAAACCTTTATTAGTTCTCCTAGCTAGATCTAAAGTATATCCATCATCCTTCGCAAGATACCTACCAAAACTAAGATTAGCTTCAATTCCAGCAGGTAATTTATATCCTAAATTTATATGTCCTGTTGTTGTTGAATAATTGTGAAAACCAAATCTTTGTTTAAATGTTCTCTGCTTAACATGAAAAATTTCAGCTCCAATATGAAAATCTCTTTTGAATGGTTTATAAAGAATTTCACCGCCAATACCACCAAACATTGATTCAAAAATTCCCCCACTTATTTTTGCATAAGTATTTTTATAAGGTGACCATATGTAATCTAGTTGTAATCTTCCAACATGAATATCATCCTCTTGAAGATATTTTATGACCCTAGTTCTAACATTCTCCATCACAGAGTCTGGTTTTGAAATAGCATTATCTAGGTTTGAATAAAGATGTTGATTTATTTCAGATGTCAAAATAAGGTTTCTATTAAATTGAACTTCATTCAACAATTGTAAATTAAGTCCGCCATAAAAAAATTTAGCTGGAAAACCAATATGAGATACAAGTGTTGGCTTAAGAGTGCTAAATGTTATCGGAAAATTTACTCTAGGTTTAAATTCGTGATTTCTGAAATTATCTTCGTTACCAGAATCAGTGGTAGTATTTCTAATTATTAGCTCTAACGGAAAAGACTTTTTGTTTCCGTCAAGATATTGAGCAATATATTTAATATTATTAAGTTCTACTCCAGCGTTTATATGTTTAATATTTATTGTATTAAGTTCAATATCATTCAAATCTGCAATAGTTTTTGAAATGTATGATGCATATGAAGATGATCTTATTGCATTTCTGTGATTTGAAGTTGAAATACTTACATCAAGATCACCAGATTCATTTAAATTAGCTGTCTGAAGAAATAAATTATTTTTATTTAAATTTGACAACAAATCCAAGTAAAACTCATTTTTTGATTTTGTTATTGAAATATTTTCTTTTTCAATTACTGGAATAAATTTTGGCTTTTTAGAAAATTTATTAAAAACAATTCCAAAGTTAAAATTAACATTAAATGTATTTCCTTTTATTAATGATGCATCAATAGTAAAGTAATCATTCATAGGAATGCTTACTCCAAAATTAATATCAGAATCTTTTTTTCTTATTTCATTAATAGCGTCAACTCTATTGTTTGCCGAAAAATCTAAATAATCAAATGGGTCATATTCTAACTTTAACTTTATTCCTCTTGAACTTGGAATATGATATTCAATACCTCCAAAATATGATGCTTCACCTCTAAACCATTGATCATAAGTTGGAGTGCCAACATATTGACTATCTTTTGAAACAAGTGGTCGATTCAAAAATTTATTAGTTATTATCGAAAGAGGATTTTTAAAAGAATTTTTTGCTGCAAATTTACCCCAACCAATTCCAAGCGATAGTTTGACATTATTATAATCTTGAGTCGCAACAAAATATTCTCTAGAAAAAAATCCAGTTCCAGCAAAATCATCCATTCCAAGCGACATATTTGGAAGTATTTTTGAGTCTGGTCTATATATGAATTTAACATTAAATCCTTTATCTAAGTATTGTCCCCTTTTACGAGGATCAGCCCAAATGAGATCAGATGGTCGATAATAAAAGTAACTTGCTTCAAGCCAATTAAAAGGTGATACAGTTAAAGTTCCAAACTTCCATATCTCATTTTTATTAAAGGTAAAATAAACAGCTCCCTCAGGTCTTGAGTCAGCAGATGGAGTTTGTATTAAACCAACTTGGCCAAATGAATTAAAAGTAGCATTATAGGAAGCGTAATCGTTAACCTTAAAATAATCGCCTAAATCAGAAAAACTATAAATGCTAAAAAAAACTAAAAAAAAAATCTCATTAAGTTAGTTATTGCGGTTTAACACTGATAAGGAGGTAAGGCTAAGAGCAACACTACTTATTATAGGAGCCCATATTGAAGCGAGTTCTATTGAGTCAAATTCAGTTGAACGTGGTACATAAATAATTGAACCAGGATAGACTAAAATTTTGTCTTCACTTGATATAAAGGATAATCTTGAGTTAGACATAATATTCTGAGTTTCTCCATTTGGGTGCACTATAAAAATTGTTCTGTTGTCTGCAGAGGGAAGAATTCCACCTGAATTATTTATATAGTAGTTAATATTTTTTGTTGGAGAGTATCTGATTGCACCTGGATTACTTACTTCGCCTTGAATATAAACCTGTTGAGTAACATTAGGTATTATTATTTCATCCATATCCTCTAAAATAGTATCAGATTCTGGTTTCAACTTAATTAGATCTAAATCAAACTCTGCTATTACTCTTCCTGTAATTGGAGAATCTTTTAAAATTTTAAGTATCTGAGCAAGACTCTGAGTATCAGTAGGATTCTTTGAAAACTGAGCTTTGGTAATTAAATCATTAAGAAATTTATTATAAAGTTTATCTTTTGAGTTTTTATCAATTTCAAAGCTATTCTTATTCTTTAAAAATCCACCAAAAGGATATGCTGAGTCTTCATAACCTCCAGCAGATATTACTAGTTCACTTAGTTTTGTTCCAAGAGGAAGTAAGTAGGTGCCTGGATTTTTAATTGCGCCATCTATTTTAACTGTGTTGTATTTATATTCACGAATAAATAAACCATCGCCTTTTTTTACATTGTAGTTAGAAATGTCTTCATAACTTATATTTAAAACCTTACTTTGACCATCTTCTACTCTCTTTAGCACAATGTTGTTTATATCAGCGTGCATAGATAAACCACTGGCAAGATTTATCAAATCTTCGAAAGTTTCACCACTTTTTAACTCGTATATACCTGGGCGCATAACTCCAGATTCAACAGATACTAACTTTTCTGCAGGTCTTACAACTATACTATCACCTGATCTTAATCTCGTTGAAAAATTTGATTTACCGTAAATTAAAATGTTGTAGATATCCAATGTTTCAATCTCTTTTGTATCTCTTATTAGTGATATGTTTCTATAACTTCCAATATCATTAATGCCACCTGCCATACTTAATGCATGAAGTACGTTTGAATTACCGTTAAGAGTGTATAAGCCTGGATTATAAGCATTTCCAGATATTAAAATACTAATGTCTCTAATGTTAATTAAAGATATAGAAGCCTCTGTTCCAATAAAAGCTGCATTAACTTTAGATTTTATTAAAGAAGATGCTTCTTTTAGTGTAAGGCCAGATAAAAAAACTTTTCCAATGCCTTGAATATTTACAGAACCGTCTCTTTGTATATCATATTCTTTTATTGAATCGTTTTGTCCGATAAGTTGTATTTCAAGAACATCGCCAAAATCAACTACGTAGGAACTATCAAAATTAGGTTCATTAATTGGCATAAATGAAGATTGAATAGTATCAAAGAATTCAGCACCAAAAACTCTTCTTATATCTTCATTGTCGCTTTCTTCATCCTCTTCATCGTCATTATCCTTATCAATTCTCGAAGATGCTCTTCTGTATACTGGTTTATCTAATTCAGTTTTAGCATCAATTTTTTTTAATACATCCTCTCTTACGCTCTCAGGAAGACTTTCTAAAAATTCATCATCAAGTTCCTGTGAATTCATGATAAAAGGAAATATTATTAATATGTATAAAATTATTTTTTTCATTAGTTTAGAGTGCTTTTAGTTTTATTAGATGCCTTAAAACATATTTTACTTCTGGGTTGTATTATATAGGATTCTTTAGTTTTAGGGTTTCTTCCAATTCTTTTAGGGGTCTTGTGAACATAAAAAATACCAAAATCATGTATTTTAATTTTATATTTCCATGAATTTTTTTTAATTAAATTAATGAATGCATTTGCAAATTGAAGACTTTTTTTATTTGATATATTTAGATTACTGGTTAAATTTTCTACAATTTTTTTCTTTGTCATCTTATTAATCCTGGTATTTCTACATTTTTAATTAAATAAGCTTGATTAATTATATCATTTATAATATTTTCAACTTCAATGTCTAGAATAGTTGTTTCATCAGACTGAAAGATAAACCTAAAACCAATTTTTAACTCATTTGTTTTGTTATTTGAAAAGTAATCAAAAACGAAAACATCTTTTATCAAAGGATCCTTATAATTTAATACCATTTTTTCAAGAATTTTTAAGGAATCATTTTGCTTCACTGAAAATGATAAATCTCGTGTGGAAGATGGATATTCTGAAACTATTTTGTATTTTGTAAAATCATTAGGAGGTGAAGTAGCATCAATTTGGTTAAGAATGTCTTCTTTAATTTCTGAGATATCTATTTCAATAAAAAGAATTTCGTTTTTATTTTTTGATTTTAAATTATCGCGAGGAATAGTTGTTATATCTAAATTCTTTATATGTAATTTATTTAACACTTTTTTAAAATATTGCTCATCGATTTGTTTTGAGAATTCATCATAATTTTTTCCCTGTCTGCCACTTGCAATTATCCCAAGATTTCTTTTCTCAATAAGTTGATTGTCTGTAAAATTATATAAATTTGAAATTTCAAAAAGTTTAATTGAATCCTTTTGTCTTCTTTCATTAAATATTAACTTTTTAACTAAAGAGTCTTTTAGATTGTTTCTAATATATTTTTTATTTTTATCTAACGGATTATCTACTGTTAATGACTGATCATTGCCATCTGAAACAAAAGGATTGTTTATTACTTCATAAAATCCATTGCTGATAAGAAATCCTCTAATGATGTTCTCATAGTTATGAGTTTTATTATTTCTTTTTGGTAATTGTATTTTAACTGGTTTAATACTGTCATATCCTATTACTCTCGAGATTTCTTCTGCTAGATCATTGTGATTTTCGATATCTGATCTATAAGATGGAACCTCAATAATATTAGAATCAATTTTAAATCCTAGTTTATTGAGAGCAATCAATATATCTTCATTTGATAAATTACAACCTATTATGTTATTTAATGTTTCAAAGTTTATTTCAAATTTTTTTGTTTCATGTTCCTTACAATTACTTTTATAAATTTCTAAGCTTTTTATTGTGGCATGCTCTTCAACAATCTTTATAAATCTTCTTAATACATAGTCATGACATGTAGGGTCAGCACCTCTTTCAAATTTATATGCAGCATCAGATTGAATGTCATATTGCAGTGACTTGCCAATAATTTCTTCAGGATTAAAGTATGCACATTCAACTAAAACTGAAGTGGTATCATTAGAACAAGATGTAGCCATTCCTCCCATAACTCCTGCAAGGCTAATAATCTCATCATTTTCTGTAAATACAGCATTTTTTCCACTGAGCTGAACTTTCTTACCCAACAAAGTTTCAAACTCTCCCTCGCAATGAGAGTTTTTAAAGAAGATATTTTTTTTCAATTTTTTAAAATCATAACAATGTGTGGGTTGGCCAGTTTCATAAGAAATATAATTAGAAATATCAGCAAACAAATTATTTTTTTTAAGTTGAAACTCTTCAAAATAATCTAATAAGTAACTTTTATACCCAATAATCCTTTTCTCAATGTCAATCTTCAAAAAACTTATATTAGGACACGCATTAATATCATCATTTTGAAATTTAATATCTAGTGGATCAATATCTTTTTCATATATTTTAGGTTGATTGTTTATTTGATAGAAAACAGAAAGATCTCTTAGCAAACCATTTATTGAGAGGCAGTCTCCTCGGTTCGGAGTGAATTCAATATCAATAATGTTATTCGAAACTGTGTTTTCATGCCCAAGCTGAAGTAACTTTTTAGATATATTTTCTATTGAAGGTTTTGATTTAAGCCTATTAACAATATTTGAATATGCTACCTTCATTTGAACTGAGACAAAAAATCAAGATTGGATTTATAGAATTCTCTAATATCCTTCACTCCATGCTTTAGCATTGCAATTCTTTCAACACCTACTCCAAAGGCAAGTCCACTATATTTAGAGGAATCAATTGAACAATTTTCAAGCACTATAGGATTTATTATTCCACATCCTAATATTTCAAGCCACTCCCCTTCATTTGAGAGTATGTCTACCTCTGCTGATGGTTCAGTAAAAGGAAAGTAAGAAGGTCTAAATTGCAATTCAATATCTTTGCCAAAAAGATTATAGATTATCTGATATATAAGATCTTTTAATTTTGCAAAAGAAACATCAACATCAACATATATACCTTCAATTTGATGAAACATTGGTAGATGTGTCGAATCATCATCTTTTCTATAAACTTTTCCTCCAGAAATAAATGCCAATGGTGGTTTATTATTAAGCATTGCTCTAATTTGAACTGGTGAAGTATGTGTTCTTAATAAGCTAGATTTGGTGTTTACGTAAAATGTATCATGCATTTGTCGAGCTGGATGTGATTTCTTAATATTTAACATATCAAAATTAAACTCCTCAGTCTCAACTTCGGGACCGTCTATGGTTTCGAAACCTAGAGAATTCAATGATTCCATTATGGAATTTTTCATATGTGTTATTGGATGATATGCGCCCAAATCCTTTATCAATCTTGGAGTGTAATCATCCTTTTTAGATGGCATTTTAAAAGACTTACCTAGCTAGTAGATATTTTAACTAATTTTTTAAAAGTTGAAGAGTCAGATATGGCTATATCAGAAAGAATTTTTCTATCTAATTTAATATTTTTTTTAGACATCCCATTTATTAATTGAGAATATGAAAATCCAAAATTCCTAGATGCAGCATTTATTCTAGCAATCCATAAAGACCTAATGCTTCTCTTCTTGTTCTTTCTGTCTCTGAAAGCATATTGTAAAGATTTTATATTTGATTGTTTAGCGGTCTTATAAAGTCTACTTCTAGCACCATAATGTCCTTTTGTAGCCTTAAGAACTTTTCTATGTTTCGATCTTGCTGTGACTGATTTTGTAACTCTTGGCATGATTATTTAATTAATTTTGAAGCCATCTTAAAAACAACACCAGAAAGTTTATTTAAGCCTCTGTTATGTCTCTTTCTCTTTGTAGATTGCTTTGTTAGTATATGATTTCTGTTTGCTCCTCTACTTTTTATTGAGGATCCAGTTTTTTTAAATCTCTTGGCAGCACCAGAATGTGTTTTTAATTTATATCCCATATTATTTTATTCAAAATTTTATTTTTTCTTAAGTGGTGACATTATCATTAATAATTGTCTTCCTTCTAATTCTGGTTCCTGTTCGACTTGAGCAATATCTTTAAGTTCTTCTCTTAACTTATTTAAGATATTTAAGCCCATATCACTGTTTAAAATCTCTCTACCTCTAAAGCGGATGCTTATTTTAGTCTTATCTCCACCAAGAATAAAGCTTTTAATCTTTTTTAATTTAATTTCATAGTCACCAGTGTCTGTTGAAGGCCTAAATTTAATCTCTTTTACAGTAGTTTTTTTTGTTTTTTGTTTTGAGGAGGAAACATTTTTCTTTTTTCCAAAAAGATACTTTCCATAATCTAATAACTTACATACTATTGGATTCGAATCATGCGGTGAAACTTGAACCAAATCAAGAGAAGAACTCTCAGCAATGCTCAGGGCTTCATTGATAGATAATAAACCTTTTTTATTGCCATTTTCATCAATAAGCATTACTTCTGCAGCTCTAATATTATTATTAATAGGTGTTTTTTTGTTGTTGGAGTTTTTTATAGTGAATACCAAGTAATTATGATAATAAATACATTAGAGGTTATTTATTAATGCGAAGTGTTAAAACAATTATCATTGATGAGGATTTTATACTAATTATAACTTTTCGTAAATTTATTTAAGGCTGTAATTTATAATTCTCCCAAAGATTATCATTCTTAATGAAAACTTCTCGTTGGTTTAATCTATATTTGTGGCCTTTCCAAAACTCAAAATAATAGGGTGTAAAAGAAAATCCACCCCAATAATCTGGTCTCTTTAATAAATTTTTATTAGCAAGAGTAATTTCATAATCTTTAATTACTTGATCATGGGATTCAATTTTCTGAGATTGCATTGAGCTTATTGCAAGAGCATTTTTTTCTTTCTGTCTTTCAGAAAAATGTTTGTCAGAAAATGAAGGTGATGTTTTTTTTACATAAGCTTTCATTCTTATTTGTAAATCAATTTTTGGCCAATGAATAAGTGCTGATATTTGATTATGATTATGAAAGTTTTTTGCTTTAGGAGATTCATAGTTAGAAAAAAAAATCCATTCATCTGAAATAATATACTTTAAATTTACGAATCTGGACTCAACTTCGTTAGTCTCCTGACAAAATGAACTTATAGATAGAGCATCTATTGGATCTTGATCTGATGATTTTGCTAATTTTAAATACTTTAAAAATAATTCATAAGGTATAGAGTTTGGAATATTTTTTATTATTATCATTTTAAAAACCACCACCTTTAAATACTAATTTCAAACCCTTAAATATAATCCATAAATCCAATTTAAGTATTCCAAATGATGATCTTTCAATATACTCATTAATATATTGATATTCATATATCGAATTACCCATTTCTGAAGTACCTTTATTGATATGTCCAAGACCCAACAGTCCTCCTTTAAGCAAAGTACGGACTACATTTCCTTGAGCTTTATCTCTTTCATAATGTAATTCAGATAATGGTCTAGGGCCTACAATACTCATATCTCCAATTAAAACACTCCAAAATTGAGGTAATTCATCAAGATACCATTTTTTTACAAAAGAACCTACATATGTTCTACTTTCAGGAGTCCATTCTGCAGAAAAAGCAATCCAATCATGTCTTGCTGCAGCAATTGGTTCAATATACTTTGTCTTTATTAGTCTTATTTTCCATTTCTTAATTTTTTTACCTCCACTGATACCCCAATAATAAAAAAACATAGGTCCTTTATTTTCAGGTATTAAGAACCCCTCAATAACAAAGCATATTTTTATACAAATAAGTAAAGGAATGAATATTAAAATACAAAATGTAGATATAAACTTATCAAATAAAGTCTTAAAAAATCTCTGCTTTAGAGGTTTGTTTATTTTAAAAATATGATCAAATTTTTCTTTTATTTCCTCTGTAGGAGGTTTGTAAGGGAAAGCTTGTGATGGCTCAATGTTTTTAGTCATGTTTGTTACTAGTTAATTTAATATTATATTTTGCAATAGATTATTATTTTAATTAAATTAATTATGAAATTGTTTTAATAAATTTTTTTAAAATTAATTCTTTATCCAGAAATTCCTTTGCATAATTTAAAGCAATCTTATTGGGTTGTTTCATATTTATAGTTTTAATTATTCCATCTTTTAGTTGTTCAGTTGATTCAGGTTCAATCAACGTAGCAATTCCAATATTATCCTTGCATAATTTTCCTAAAGTAGTATCTTTTCTTGCAGTAATTATGGAATTGCCACCAACTGCCAATATATTTGTTAGCTTAGAAGGAAGAAATGCATCAGCTGCGCCATTTTTTTGAATTATTAAGTGGCAGTCAGCAGAAGCTAGTATTGAAGGTAATAAATCATAGGGCTGTAGTGGTAAAAAAATTATATTATTTAAATTAAGTTTGGTTTTCAAATCTAACAATTCATTTTTTGCAGCACCCTCACCAATAATTATAAAAAAGATATCTTTATATATCTGCATTTCCTTTGCTGTATGGATAACGATTTCAAGACCTTGTTTTTTTCCAATATTGCCAGAATACATTACTATTTTTTTTGAATTATCAACTCCTGCTTTTTTAAGAAAATCTTCATTTTTTTTTGCATTCTTAAAATGATCTATTTCTGTCCAATTTGGCAATAGAATTGTTTTATTTATGTCTATACCTTTTATTATTAGCTTTTTTAACATGCCTGATGATATTGTTGAAACAAGATCAAAGCTTTTAAAAATTTTTTTTTCAAAAAAATATGCAATTCTTTTTATAATGTTATTACCAAGCATTGAGAGACCGAACATGGCATCTAACTCAAAATCTTGAATATGAATAATCGATTTAGACCTACTTTTTTTTGATAATATTAATGTCTGTATTGAACAAAAAAGTGTTGGAACTACTTGAATAACTACATCTGGCTTCCATCCTGAAGATTTGATAACCGGTATAAATGAAGTTATTGAAAATGATAATAAATGTAATAAACGTTTTATAAAGTTTGGTCTTTTCGGAACATATAATGGGCATCTAAAAACTTCGACATTATTAATTGTTGAGGTTGTGTAGTTATTCTTATAGTCTTTAAATATTTTCCAATCAGGATAATATGGTTGTGATGTTATTACCTTTACTTCATGCCCTTGATTTGCAAGCCATTCAGATATTTCACTTGAATACTTTCCAATACCTGTTAACTCGGGACTATAGTTTATTCCATAAATTAGTATTTTCATGACTGTTATTTCTTCTTAGCAAAAGTAATATTTTTTTTATACCAATTATAGGTATTAATCAGACCATCTTTTAAACTTATTTTAGATTTCCAGCCAAGCATTTCTAATTTATTGACATCCAATAATTTTCTTGGAGAGCCATCTGGATAAGAGTTATCAAACTCTATTTCTCCATTATATCCAGATATTTCACCAATTAATTCAGCTAAATCTTTAATTGAACATTCCTTACCGGTTCCAATATTGATATGTGAAAGCATCTCAGAAGTATGCTTGTTAAAAATATTGGAATCAATATTCATAATATGAATACATGCAGCAGCCATATCATCTACATGTAAAAATTCTCTCATTGCTTTACCAGTGCCCCAGATTTTGACCTTCTTTTTATTGTTGTGGATTGCATCAAAAAAACGATTTATTAGCGAAGGTATCACATGACTATTTAATTCATGAAAATTATCAAATGGGCCATAGAGATTAGTGGGCATTACACTTCTATAATCTCTTTTATATTGTCTATTAAAACTTTCACACAATTTAATTCCTGCAATTTTTGCAATTGCATATGGTTCATTAGTTTCCTCTAATTTTCCATCGAGAAGATACTCTTCCTTAATTGGTTGTTTTGAATATTTTGGATAAATGC
>MDTG01243726.1_pt1 | contig 11581 bp, 9 predicted proteins | sample 811421 | NCBI WGS metagenome assembly MDTG01 (sample SAMN05326645, study PRJNA326480) | marine metagenome | isolation source: seawater | place: Pacific Ocean: South East | collected 2011
ATTGCTTATGGTATTTATCAAATCAAACAAAGCCCACTTAATGTATTTCCCGAATTCTCCCTACACAAGTAATTATTCAAACTGAATCACCAGGCTTTTCTTCGGATCTTGTGGAAAAATTAATTACCAACCCAATTGAAAAAGCAATTGCTGGCACAATTGGGGTGAAGCAAATTAGGTCGCAGTCCATTCCTGGATTATCAGTCATCACAGTAATTTTTGAAGAAAAGACAGACATATTTAAAAATAGGCAATCAATTTCAGAGAAATTAGCTAACCTATCAAGAACAATGCCAAACGATATATCTCCACTAATTGCTCCATTAACGTCATCAGCTTCAAGTGTTTTAGGAATAGGTATTACTTCCAATCAAAAGACAAATTTAGAGCTAAGGACTTTTGCAGAAAATATTATTATTCCTCATTTAATGGGTGTCCCTGGAGTTGCTGATGTCAACCGATTTGGTGGAGAAGTAGCGCAGGTAAAAATAGAAGTTATACCAGATAAACTTTATAAGCATGAAGTAAATATTCAGGATGTTATAGATACTATTAATAAATCTTCAGGCCAGATTGGTGGAGGGTTTATTGAAAATAATAATCAAAGAATAATTATTAACTCTGAAGTAAGAATAAAAAAAATATCTGAATTAAAAAAGCTTCCTATAGTTAATTACAAAGGAGATGTTTTACGTGTTGAGGATATCGCAAATGTTTTCGAAGGAAAAGCTCCTTCAATAAGTGCGGTATCTATAAATCAAAAAGATGGAGTATACCTCTCTGTACAAGGGCAATTGGGCTCTAATACTTATAAACTCACTAAACAATTAGAAGAATCATTAAATAGTTTAGCGCCGCTTTTAAAAACAGAGTCTATTCAACTATTTCCAGACTTATTTAAACCAGCTAATTTCATAGATGCATCAATTAAAAGATTAAGATTTGACATTATTATTGGTGCATTTATGGTCATAACCATTCTTTATCTTTTCTTATTTAATTTTAAAACAGCATTTATATCTGCTGTGGCAATACCAATTTCTCTTTTATCTGCAATTTGTGTAATGAGCTTTTATGATCTTGGTTTAAATGTAATGGTTTTGAGTGGTCTCGCTATTGTATTAGGTGAAGTAGTTGATGATGCAATTATTGACGTTGAAAATATTTTTAGAAGACTTCGACAAAATAAACTGCATAAAAAACCTTCTCCCATTTATCAGGTAGTTTTCAATGCCTCCATGGAGGTAAGGAAATCTGTTGTATTTGCAACAATTGTTATTGTTCTTGTTTTTCTTCCGCTTTTATCTCTATCTGGTGTAGCTGGAAAACTCTTTGGTCCCTTAGGAATAGCCTATATTACATCTATTATTGCCTCATTATTTGTTGCCTTAACTGTGACACCTGCTCTTTGTTATTTAATGTTAGGTAATACAACAATTAAAAGTGGAGATTCGCCGATTATTATCATTATAAAAAAATATTACGAGAAAATCTTACGAGCAATTGAAAATAAATCAACCGGTGTCATAGTAATGTCCTTCTTATTAATAAGTATCGGATTAGCATTTTTACCTTTTTTTAAAACACAATTCATACCCCCTCTACATGAAGGACATTATATTATGCACATGACAGCCTACCCCGGCACATCCGAAAAAGAATCTATCCGTATAGGTAATCGTGTAACAAATAAAATCCAAAAAATTGATGGAGTTAGATCAATAGCTCAGTGGGTAGGAAGATCACCAATGGGTGCAGATACTTTTGGAACACATTACAGCGAATTTGAAATTGAACTAGATCCTCTTGATGGACCTAGTCAGGATAAAGTATTGGAGGAAATAAATTCAATAGTACATGGTGATATTGGTAAAGATTTTCAAGGAGGATTTGTAGGGGTCAACTTTGCTATTAATACATTTTTAACAGAAAGAATTGAAGAAACTATATCAGGATACAATGCATCTGTAGTTATAAATACTTTTGGAAATGATTTAGATTCTTTAGATCAAGATGCTCAGAAAATAACACAAGTACTACAAGAAATAAAAGGCTCTAAAGATATTACAATCCAATCACCTCCTGGAACTCCTCAGGTTAAAATAAGGCTTAAACCAGAAAAAATTGCACAACTTGGAATTATGAATAAGGATGTACTTGATGCAATCAGGGCGGCGTACAAGGGTATTACTGCAGCATATGTATATGAGGGTATAAATAAAAAACCTGTTGTTGTAACTTTTGATCAAGAGTATCGAAATGACATCTCAAAAATTAAAAAATTACCAATTCGTTCCAATTACAATAAAATTTTTACACTCTCTGATATCGCAGAGATAACTCAAGAAAATGGTCGATCAAAAATCTTACATGAGAATGGTAAACGCGTTCAGACTATTACATCTAATATAACTAATATAGATTTAGATAAATTTTATAATGAATTAAAAGAAAAGCTCAAAAAAATTGATTTAAACGAAGGTAATTATTATGAGATTACAGGATCAGCAGAAGAAAATGCAAAGTCACGAGAAGAATTAATAACTCACTCTTTTTTAGCAGGAACAGCTGTACTTTTGATGCTAATTATAGCGTTTGGATCTCTTCCTAACTTAATTATTACCATTCTTAATTTACCCTTTGCTCTTATTGGAGGAGTTATTGCGGCTATTCTTTATGGTGGGTGGCTCTCCATAGGTTCATTAGTAGGATTTGTAACACTTTTTGGGATTACTCTAAGGAATACAATAATGCTTATCTCTCACTATCAACATCTAATTGAAAATGAAAATTTACCATGGGATTTAGAAACTTCCATCAAAGGTGCGAAAGAAAGATTACCCTCTATCCTGATGACTGCTTTAGTCGCAGGGTTAGCATTACTTCCAATTGCTATGGGGACTGGAGAACCAGGAAATGAAATAACAGGTCCTATGGCAACAATTATTATCGGTGGCTTATTTACCTCTACGATTCTTAATTTATTGATATTACCAACTATCTTATTAAACTTTGGTGCTTTTAAGAAAAGAGTTTTTTAATTCAGAAATTTACTTAAGGTACCTATACTTATCATCATCGGGAGTTCCCTCTAAAGGATTATCCTCTTCCGAGGGTTTCCACAAGATGATTTCATCAATTTTTTTCGCTAATACAATATCTCGCATTGATACTCCATCAATATCATGGCTAGTTAAGTAGATAGTTACGCTAGAATAGGTAAGTAATAAATCTGGGTGGTGCCATGCAACCTCACAAATATGAGCTATGGTATTTGCGAGCAACATTACTCCCTTCCAATTATCTACAGAAATTATCTTTTTTATTTTTTTTTCTTCCAAAGTCCAACCATCTAATTCACACAAATATTGTTCAATCTCTTTTTTGCTAAGCATTCTTTCTGTCCTTAAAAAATGAAATAGTTTTTTTTATGTTATTAACTTTATCATCGATTTCTTTATACTCAGAATCTACCAATGATTGAATTGTCAACCCACCTCCAGAATAAAAATGTAAAGTATCCTCAAAATGTATCATACTTCGTATTGCAATGTTACTATCTAGCTGACCATCAAAACTAAAATAAACTACACTTCCACAATATAAATCTCTTGCATGATCCTCCAATTCCTCAATAATCTCCATAGCTCTTTTTTTTGGTGCACCTGTAATTGATCCCCCTGGAAATGCATCATTAAAAAGATCATAAATAGATGACTCATCTTTCAATAATCCATGAATAGAACTTACTAAATGATGTACATTAGGATATGACTCTATTATAAATAATTCATCAACCTTTATACTTCCACTTTTACAGTTAACTCCAAGATCATTTCTTAATAAATCTACGATCATTAAATTTTCAGCTTGTTCTTTGGAGCTATTCTTTAAGATGCTTATATTTCTTTTATCTTCAACATCATTTTTACCTCTTGCAGCAGTTCCTTTAATAGGTCTTGTTGAAACTTTCCCTTTATCTGATTTTAAAAATCTCTCAGGTGATCCAGACAGTAAAACAGTACCATCAAAATTTAAATACGCCATAAAAGGTGATTTATTAATTTGTCTGAATTTAGAGTAAAAAATCCAAGGGTTGCCCAAAGTTTCTACTTCATATTTTTTTGAAAGATTGACCTGATAACAGTCTCCCATTTGTAAATAATTCTTAACTACCTCAAACTTTGCTTTATATTCTCTCTTATTTGTATTTTCTAATATCTCACCTTTAATAGAGAAATCTTTTTTACTGGTTCCTTTTTTATTAAATTTCTTGCTTAGAGATTTAATAAAAAGGGACGAATCTTCTATAAATTGGGTAGTAACAAGAGAGGCAATTTGCTTATGATGATCTATGATGATTGACCAATCATAAATACCAAATTGCATTCTAGGAATTAGATTTTTTTTACTGCTATTGGTATTTATATCGTAAGAAATATAACCTAAAGCTCCACCTACAAAAGGAAGATCATTTTCAAGGATTTTATACTTCTCCATAATGCTCTTTAAAACCTTTAAAGGGTCTTTTTTGCTAATCGTAATAGTATTTTTTTTCAAATCATGAATGGCTACTTCATTATCATTGGAAAGCATAATTTTTATAAAAGGCTTTGCTGTGAGAATATCATAATGAACTAGCTTGTTTTTTTTCATAGTTGACTGATAAGAGCTATCCAAAAAAATAGGCCAAGTATAATGGCGTATCTTTTCGAAATAAATGGAGCTGTCTGGGTAATATGGAATATTAATTTTAAGCATATTTTTCTTATGGTAACTTAGGTGCGAATACTTTACAAAGTAGACAACAAAAAAGGCACACTTGTGCCTTTTTTGTTGTAAATTATAAGATTACTCTAAATTCGCATGAATTGAACGCATACCTTCTTCAGTTAAATCTTTATCAAATACAATTTCCCCAATTACAGCCTCCAGATAAACTAAAGTTGACAATTCAAAAGATGTTCCCATTGGTAAACCTTTAGTAAGTGGGAAGCTGTCATCTTGACCAATCTGAACTGTATAATCTGCAATATCAGCCATTGCTGACGAAGATTTCATAGAAATAACTGCAATTTTGGCCCCTTTAGCCTTTGCTGTTTCAAGCATTGGAAGAAGTGTTTTTGTCCCGCCAGAACCTGATATAACAACCAATAAGTCTCCAGAAACAATAGCTGGAGTTACTATTTCACCTGGCATATTTACCTGATAGCCAGCATGGACAAGCCTCATGGCGAAAAAACGAGCAACTAACAATGATCTACCAGCACCGCCAACAAAAATACGCCCTGCTCCATCAATTAGCTTTTTTAAATTTTCAGCATGATTTTTACCTGTTGCATCAAGCACATTGGAGATTCTGTCCAATATTAATTTCTGCGTATCCATAAATATATTCCTTTAGTTTAAAATTTAAATCATAACAAAAAAAACCCGAATGCTAAATTCGGGTTTTAAAATAATACAAACCTAGGCTTATACTAAATCTAGTGAGCAATAGCTGTTATTTCAGCAGCAGATGCAGCTGGATCAGCAGCACCATAAATTGCAGCGCCCGCAACAATAATTGCAGCACCGGCGTCTTTAACTTGCTGAGCTGTAGCAGCTTTTACGCCACCAGCAACTGAGATTTTAGCACCTGTATTTAATGCAGCAATAGAAGCTAGGTCTTCAAATGGAGTAGCTCCAGCAGCTTGTGCATCCAAACCAGTGTGAACACCAATAATTTGTGCACCAGCAGCAACTGCTTCTTTTGTTAATTCTTCTTTGTTGTCAACGTTGATCATGTCTACTTGACACTCTTTGCCATATTTATTTGCAGCAGCAATTACACCTTTAATTGTGGCGATTCCAGAAGCGCCCAAAACAGTACAGATATCTGCACCAGCTTTGTAAAAAGGCTCAGACTCATACTCACCAGCATCCATTGTTTTTAAGTCAACAAGAATGAGATTGTTAGGAAATTTCGCTTTTAGTGTTTCAAGAAGTTTAATGCCGTTATGCTTTATGCATGGTGTACCAATTTCAAGTATATCTACATGTGGAGCAACAGTTTCCGCTAAAGCAACTGTCGCGTCAAAATCTAATGAATCTAATGCCATTTGTGTTAATGCCATGATTTAATCTCCAAAACTTATTTATAAATAGTCTACTTAAAGTGCCTGATGAATCAAATTACACTTTATAAATGCAGACCGCTGATGATATAGTCTGAATGATTTATTGTCAATCATTCAGTTACTTCAATAAATTAAAGTTTTGTTGCTAAGGCAACTTCTAATTTATTTTGATCAATAATAAAATTCCTAATACCCTCTGCTAATTTCTCCGTAGCCATTGCGTCTTCATTATGATCATATCTAAACTGATCTTCTTCTAACTTGGCAGGTTTATCTTTGGATGAACCATTATCTTTGAGAAATTGAGGTAAATCCCCTTCTGTTTTTCCTAATTCTTCTATTAAACTCGGACCAATAGTAAGTCTATCACATCCAGCTAAGGCTGTAATTTCTCCAATATTTCTAAATGAGGCACCCATCACAACTGTCTTAAAGTCATGGTCTTTGTACCATGAGTAAATATTTCTAACTGAAACAACACCCGGATCAGTTTCCGAAGTATATTCTTCACCTGTTTTTGCTTTGTACCAGTCTAGAATTCGACCAACGAAAGGTGAGATTAAGAAAACTCCTGCTTCAGCACAAGCCCTTGCTTGAGCAAAGCTGAATAATAAGGTGAGATTACAGTTAATACCTTCTTTTTCAAGAATTTCTCCAGCTTTAATTCCCTCCCATGTAGAAGCTAATTTTATTAAAACTCTATCATTTTCAATACCAGCTTCATTATATAAAGCTATTAACTTTTTACCTTTAGTTACCATCTTATCAATATTAAATGAAAGACTAGCATCTACTTCTGTAGATATTCTTCCCGGAATATGCTTTAAAATTTCTAATCCTACTAAAACTGCAAGCTTATCAGCTGCATCTTCAATTTGTTGATCTTTGTCTGAGCTTTGAGATTGAGCATATGTAATTGCTTCCTCTATCATTGGCTCACATTGAGGTAATGCACTCGCTTTAAGTAATAATGATGGATTTGTTGTAGCATCAACTGGTTTTAGTGTTTTAATAGCTTCTACTTCTCCTGTATCAGCAACAATAGTTGTCATCTCTTTTAACTGGTCTAATAGTGTGGCCATAAAATTCTCCGTTTCTAATTTATATAGTATGATTGGTTATAAAATTTACAAGAGGAATATTTTAACAATATTAAATTCATATCACTAATTTTATTTGAATTTTCTATAAATATTCTCAAATTTATCTTTTTTATTTTATTAATTCAACATTAATGACAATATTCTTCATATTTGGCAAAATTACAATTTATTAGTATTAATCAAGAATCTACTCATTTAGGATTCTTTAAACATTTAAAATAAGGATTTAAATAGATGTCAGACTACGTAATCCCTTTTGAAAAACTAAGAAACACAGATGTAGGTTCTGTGGGTGGGAAAAATGCTTCTTTAGGTGAAATGATTTGTCAATTACATGCAAAAGATGTGAGAGTTCCAACCGGCTTTGCCACAACTGCACATGCTTTTAGAGAATTTCTTCAGCATAATAATTTAGGGGAAAAAATAGAAGCTGAATTAAGTAATCTTGATATAAATGACGTGATTTCACTTGCCAAAAGCGGTGCAAAAATTCGTGGCTGGATTGTCACCACTCCATTTCCCAGTAATCTAGAGAAAGCAATAAATATTGAATATGACCATTTAACCTCCAAGTCAGCAAAGGGCTCTACATTTGCTATTAGGTCATCAGCAACTGCAGAAGATCTTCCAGATGCTTCTTTCGCAGGCCAACAAGAAAGTTTTTTAAATATTCATGGTATTGAAAATATTAAACAAGCTATTAAAGAAGTTTTTGCCTCTTTATACAATGATCGGGCAATTTCGTATCGAGTACACAAAGGTTTTGTTCATAGTGATGTTGCAATATCTGCAGGGATTCAACAAATGGTCAGAAGTGATATGGGTGCTGCAGGGGTAATGTTTACAATAGATACAGAATCAGGATTTAAAGATGTTGTTTTTATTACTTCATCATACGGTCTTGGTGAAACTGTCGTTCAAGGTTCAGTAAACCCTGATGAATTTTACGTTCACAAGCCTTTATTAAAAAGAGGAAAGCAACCAATAGTAAGGAAATCAATAGGTTCAAAGAAAATTAAAATGATTTTTAGCCATGATACTAAAGTTGGCTTAAGTACAAAAACGGTGGATGTTGAAGATAAAGAAGCAAACGTATTTAGTATAAATGATAAAGATATTATTGAGCTTGCTAAATATGCAATGATAATTGAAGCGCATTACAAATGTCCAATGGACATTGAGTGGGGCAGAAATGGTATTGACGGGAAAATTTATATTCTTCAAGCACGTCCAGAAACGGTAAAGTCTCAAAAGAAAAATATTACTGAAACATTTAAACTCATTGAAAAAAGTAAAGCTATTGTTGCTGGTCGTGCTGTCACTCAAAAAATTGGGCAAGGTCCTGTAAGGATAGTGAATGATCCATCAGAAATGCACACAGTGCAGCCAGGTGATGTCTTAGTTGCTGATATGACAGACCCTAATTGGGAGCCAGTTATGAAAAGGGCTTCAGCACTTGTGACAAATCGTGGGGGGAGGACATGTCATGCAGCAATAATTGCGCGAGAACTTGGCATACCTGCAATTGTTGGAAGTGTAAATGCGACTGAATTATTAAAGGACGATGATGAGGTTACTGTATCTTGCGCGGAAGGAGAGACCGGAATCGTTTATCAAGGCAAACTTAAATATGAAGTTACCACACAAGAGGATGGCGAATTAAGTGAGCCCCCAGTAAAAATAATGATGAACGTTGGTAACCCAGATATGGCCTTTACTTTTGGTCAAATACCAAATCATGGCGTTGGCCTAGCAAGGCTTGAATTTGTTATTAACAATATGATTGGAATCCACCCTAAAGCTATTCTTAATTACAATGCAATGCCATCCGATATAAAAAAAGTAATAGATTATCGAGCTAGAGGTTATCAAAATCCAAAACAATTTTATATTGATAAAGTGGCTGAAGGAATAGCTACTATTGCGGCAGCATTTTATCCTAATCCAGTCATAGTTAGAACATCTGACTTTAAATCAAACGAATATAAAAAACTGATAGCTGGTGATATATACGAACCAGATGAAGAAAATCCAATGATTGGATTTAGAGGAGCTGCAAGATATATATCTGAGGAATTTAAAGAATGTTTTGCGCTTGAATGTGAGGCAATGCTTAAAGTACGCAATAGTTTTGGTCTATCTAATATTCAACTGATGGTTCCTTTTGTAAGAACTCTAAAAGAAGCTAAATCCGTAATTGATATAATGGAAAAAAATGGTTTAAAACGTGGGCAAAATGATCTTAAAATTATAATGATGTGCGAAGTACCATCGAACGCTATCATTGCAGATGATTTCATGAAGTATTTTGATGGATTTTCTATCGGTTCAAATGATTTGACACAGCTCTCTCTTGGTATGGATCGTGATTCAGGAATTTTAGCTGATGGTTTCGATGAAAGAGATCCTACTGTAATTAAATTAATTGAAATGGCAATTTCTTCAGCACGTAAAGCAAATAAATATATTGGCATATGTGGTCAAGGCCCATCCGATCATCCGGATTTTGCCAAGTGGTTAGTTGAGCAAGGTATTACCTCTTTATCTTTAAATCCTGATACAGTAATTAGCACATGGAAACAATTAACAAAAAAATAAGTCATTATGGCCAAAAATAAAAGAGTAGCTTTTTTTATTTCGGATGGAACTGGAATTACCGCAGGTTCCCTTGGAGGACTTTTAGCACATTTCCCAAAAACAGATTTTGAACAAATTCGTATTCCCTTCACTAATAATTCATCAAAAGTAGATGATGCACAAAAAAGAATAGCTAATGCAAAGTTAATGAGTAGAGTTCGGCCGATAGTAATCATGTCAATTGGTGATGAAGATTTGAGAGGAGAACTTAAACAGGTTGACGCCTTTTATGTGGATTTGTTTGAGTCTTTTCTTTACCCCCTGGGAGAGGAAATAAATGAAAAGCCATTAACAAGACCAGGTGTATCACATAGCATCACAGGTTCAAATTATGGTAATCGTATGGAAGCGATTAATTTTGCACTTGGTCATGATGATGGCATGACGCATAGCGGATTAAACCAAGCTCAAGTTATTCTAGTCGGTGTTTCAAGGTCAGGAAAAACACCTACTAGTATCTATTTAGCTATGCAATTTGGAATTAAAGCAGCAAACTACCCACTGATACCTGAAGATTTCGAAAGAGGAGCACTTCCCCCTATCCTTGATGGTTACTTAGATAAAATATTTGGTCTAACTATTAAACCTGAACGTCTTCACTCCTTAAGAAGTGAACGAAGACCTGGAAGTCACTACGCATCACTACCTAATTGCAGAGAGGAAATTGGTTTTGCGGAGGCGTTAATGAAAACAACAGGTATACCATTTGCCGATTCAACGTCAAGATCTGTTGAAGAACTTTCAGCAATAATTATACAGAGTATGAAAAATTAATCGGATAAGTAAGGTTCAATTAAACTTAAAATCTTATCTGAATCTGGTTGTGTAATACTTGAAAAAACATGGACATCGGAAGCTCCTGGCATAACAAGATACTTATAAAAATTCCACATAGGAGCTTTACCTGTTTTTTGATATAAATACTGGTAAACAGGATTAGCATTTTTTCCGATTACACTTGATTTACTCATCATTGGAAATTCAACAGCATAAGTTAATTTACAAAAATCTTGTATTTCTTTATCAGAACTAAATTCTTGATTAAAATCATTGGATGGAAATCCGACCACTGTTATTTTTTTGTTGTGCTTTTTATATAAAGATTCCAGTCCTTCAAACTGAGAAGTGAAACCACATTTACTAGCGGTATTCACAAATATTATAGGTTTAGATTGATGTTCACAAAGATCAAACTTTTCCCCTTGCAGCGTTTTTAAATCTTGATCATAAAAATCCATACAAGCTCCAAAAGATAAATTTGGTAGAAAAAAAAGAGGGAGTAAAAATAATTTCATATACATCAGACTGCTCCAAATTAAAGTTGTTCAATTATATTATTACAGATAGTTCCTGAGGTGTTTGAATTATTTTATCTGTAAGCCAAGTGTCAATTTTGTCTGTAGATTTTAGGTACCCATAACAAGCTAATATTGCAGTCATATTAGCAGCTTTTGCAGCACAAATATCGCGTTCAGCATCCCCAACATAAGCAATATCAAACGGTGCTAACCCCATTATTCTGCTTGCCTCGAGCAACATATCAGGATCAGGTTTGAGATTAAAGCCATCATCACCACATATCAAAACATCAATCGTATCGAGTAATTTATTGTGACATAGAATCTTCTCAGTAAATTCTCTCGGTTTATTTGTCACAATTCCCCATTTTAATTTTTTTTCTTCAATAAGGTCAATTATATTTTTTATTCCGTCAAATAAAAT
>MDTG01427128.1_pt1 | contig 11581 bp, 9 predicted proteins | sample 811421 | NCBI WGS metagenome assembly MDTG01 (sample SAMN05326645, study PRJNA326480) | marine metagenome | isolation source: seawater | place: Pacific Ocean: South East | collected 2011
GCTGTAAAGGCTGTGTCATCGCAAATATGCCGGTACAATACCGGTACCCTTCGAAAATTCATTGTTCGATCTGACGCTGACGAACGGCTTCGAAAAGAATTACCCCAGCCGCTACCGAAACATTCAAACTGCTTATTGCTCCAGCCATAGGGATACCGATCAGAAAATCGCACTTCTCTTTAGTAAGGCGCCGCAATCCGGTGCCCTCTGATCCCATAACTACGGCTACAGCGCCGCGCAAGTCTTGCTCATAAACGCCAGTTTCGGCGTTATCGTCAGTACCAAAAAGCCACAACCCACGTTCCTTTAGCTGTATCAAGGCCCGCGAGAGGTTCGGCACCGCAAATAGGTTGACTGTTTCAGCCGCACCACACGCTACCCTGCGAACGGTCGCATTAACTTGCACTGCCTTATCTTTTGGAATGATGACTGCATCTACCCCGGCAGCATCTGCCGACCGCAAACAGGCCCCTAGATTATGAGGATCAGTGACACCATCCAGTATCAGCAGCAATGGCGGCGCGCAACGGCCCTCCAGGCCCGCCAGAAACTCACCCCATTCGGATTGCTTGAAATCCCGCTGCGTATCTGCCAATTCCACAGCCACTCCTTGATGCACCTCCAAGCAGACTCGATACAGTTCCTTCGCATCCAGCTCTTCAAGCTCAATCTCCGCGGCTATAGCAAGGTTGCGAACCGCATCAAGACGATCGTCTCCGCGATCGCGATTAAGCAACACGCGTTTGGCGGACTGTGGGTTTTGTTTCAGTAATTCCAAAACGGCGTTTATGCCAGTGACCCAATTGATCTCAGACATCTTCCTGCGGACGCTCCCTAGCGCGATTTCCGTGTTCGGGTTTTCTTGCTCAAACCATTTCCACCCGATGATTTGCCTTGCTTATTAAGGTTTACTTGTCGCTCGACCGATCCTCGAGTAGCTGTTTGCTCACGTGATATTCTCTTCTTCGCAGTCTTTTCTGGCTTTCCAGATTTTTTTCGAGCTGATTTTTTAGGCTGTGTGTGCTTTGCGCCAGACTCATTATTGCTGGACTTGCGCTTTTTTGTAACGCCTTTTTTAACCTGACCTTTCTTTGGCTCTGAGGTGGCTCCACCAGCTTTTGAAGCCCTGCGCAAATGCCCTTTAGTGACCCTAGCCCGATTGCTGCCTATCATTTGAAGGTCAATCTTTTTTTCTTCCAGATCAACTCTGACAATACGAACGGTGACGCTATCTCCAAGCTGATAGTTCAGGCCAGAGCGCTCGGCCCGCAGCAAGTGGCGCACAGGATCAAAACGATAGTAATCATTGCTCAGCTCGGTGATGTGAACCAAACCCTCGACATGATAGTCGCTGAGCTCAATGAATAAACCAAAACTGGCTACCGAAACAATCGTTCCATTAAATTCATCGCCGACACGGTCTTGCATATACTCACACTTGAGCCAATCAGCAACGCTGTAGCTTGCCGCATCCGCGCGTCTCTCAGCCCTTGAACATTGCTGTCCCAGTAGGCTTAAGTCGGAAAGCTCGTAGGGGTATATGTTGGGTTTTGATAAAGCCTTCTGCCCAGGATGTGCCTGCAGCGAAAGGGATGTACTATTGTGAATGAGAAACCGAATAGCTCGATGGACCAGCAGGTCTGGATAACGCCGTATCGGTGATGTGAAATGCGTATATCTTGAGAAATTCAGACCGAAATGGCCGCAATTATCAGGGCTATAAACTGCCTGCGCCATGGATCTGATTAGCTGCGTCTGAAGCAAATGTCGATCCGGCCTCCCTGCGATCTGCTGGAGAACTTTTTGATAATCACCCGTTAAAGGATTATCGCCTCCACCCAGGTCTAGACCCATTTCGCTCAAAAAATCGCGCAAGCTGTCCACTTTATTCCGATTAGGGCCCTCGTGAATACGGTATAAGGCGGGCAGGTTAGCATTTTCCAAAAGATCTGCTGCCGCAACGTTTGCGCAGAGCATGCTCTCTTCAATAAGGCGATGAGCGTCATTCCTCACCACGGGAACAATCTCTCTGATCTTCTTTTCCTTTCCGAAAACCATTCGTGTTTCCGTGGATTCGAAATCCATAGAACCATCGCGCTCGCGGCATTGCCGTAAGCTTTTAAAAAGTTCGTAAAGAGTGTCGAGCGGCTCAACCAGACGCTCATGCCGCTTACGCAGTTTTTCCCGAAGCTTCAACTCTGGCGCTGTCTCCGCCGTCTGCAGCATGGCTGCTACTTGAGTGTAGGTAAGCCGAGCATAAGAGTAGATTACGGCCTCATAGAACTTGTACGCTTCCAGTTTGCCATCTGAAGAGACTCGCATTTCTGCGACCACGGCCAACCGGTCTGTTTGCGGCTTCAGTGAACACAGCCCGTTTGACAGTTTCTCAGGTAGCATGGGAACCACGTGACCGGGAAAATACACGGAGGTGCCCCTGCTGCCGGCTTCGGCATCAAGCGCAGATCCGGGCTTGACATAATGAGATACATCGGCAATCGCGACGAACAGGGTCCAGCCACCATTGAGGGCCCTCTCTGCATAAACCGCATCATCAAAATCCTTCGCATCCTCTCCATCGATGGTGACAAACTGGAGATCTCGCAGGTCAAAGCGCCCGATAGCGTCTTCCTTAGACACCTCCTGGCCTAGCGTTCTGGTTTCTTTTTTAGCTGCCGCTGGCCAAAGATGAGGAATCTCGAAACTTCGCAAAGCAATCGAAATCTCGATGCCTGGCGTCGCGACATCGCCGAGTACCTCTGAAACCTCGGCAAGCGCCTTCCGACGCTTTGAAGGATATTCAATGATCCGTGCGACTACAAACTGCCCTTCAGTAGCTCCGCTCCGGTTTTTATCTGGGATGATGAGTTCATGAACAATCTTTTTACTGTCAGGCACAACAATACCAAAACCAGATTCTTCGTAATAGCGGCCTACCACTTCCTCGTAGCGGCGTTCAAGAATTTCAACTACTGACCCTTCCTTGCGTCCGCGACTGTCGATGCCGGCCACCCTGGCCATAACCCGATCCCCGTCAAATAGACTGGCCATTTCCTTCGCGCTTAGATAAAAATCGTCGGACCCGTCGTCTGGTTCAAAAAAGCCGTAGCCATCCTTTTTACCGATTACCTGCCCAGGCTTCAGATCCATATGAGAAGGCAAGCCATACGCTCCTTTTCGATTACTGACGAGTTGACCATCGCGGGACATAGCAATAAGTCGACGCCTCAAGGCCTCATATTGCTCGGCATCATTCAGGTCAAGAAGCATGAATAAATCTTTGAGCTGTAGGGGTGTTCCAGCCTCCTCCAATTTCTCGAGTATGAATTCTCTGCTGGCTATGGGGTTGTCATACTTTCCAGCCTCACGCTTTGAGAACGGGTCGCGATCTGCTTTTTCCCCGACACGCAAGCGGAAGCTTTGTTTAGAATATTGTGGCATATAACGTTGCTCTAAATTCGGGGTCTGCCAAAAGCCAAAGGACCTCAGTCACACATCACATAACGACTTCTTTGTGGCTACCATATTAACCAAAAACTTTTCAGCTTAATGATACGTCAGTACGTCAGCTTGCCTGCCCAGATCAGTCAACCTGCGGCTATCAAGATTTAGCAATAAGCTCGGTTAACAAGACTAGGAGAATTGGTGCCCAGAGGGAGACTTGAACTCCCACGTCCCGGAGGACACTAGCACCTGAAGCTAGCGCGTCTACCAATTCCGCCACCTGGGCTAGGCTCAGCGCACGGCGCACTGTAGTCACGGACTGCTGGACCGAAAGGTCATGCAAATAAGGGGCGAGACTCTAACCAGCAGAACCAGCCCTGTCAACTTTCGATGGATTTGTTCAGAATAGATCTGTCAATCTGCCCTTGCGCACTACACCTGGAGAGAAACATGAAACTGACTAAAGCTCTAGTCAATTTAACGGCGCTGCTCAGCTTTAGCCCTGCGTTCGCACAAGCACAACCGAAAGCAGGGCAGGAGCCCTTGTTGGTTCAACAGCTTCGGGCTGTCGCACTCGAAGTTTATCAAACGACAGAAGCCAGGCAGGGCGCCGCTGCTATCCGGCACCATATTTATGCAATCGATAATCGTACCATTGCCAAATATGCAAAAGCGGACGGCGAATTGGTGAACCGATGGAAGGGAAGCCTGGAAGGCTCAATCAGGCATCTCAACAGCTGCTTCGCTGAAGAGGTCAAGCTTTATTGCGCTAATTCCAATTTCCCAGAATTACCTATGGCCAGCTCTATTGAAGTCTTTTCTACCGACCCCCTTCTGCACACTCACTCGCTCAGTCTCGGAATCATGGACGAGGGTTCTTTGACCTGGTTTGATCGTCTAGGCAACGGCTGGTTGGCAGGATTTGCGCATTACGATGGACAAGGCGGCACCAGTTTCAAAGACCATCGGTTCGCCACTATTTATCGATATGACCAGCGGTGGCGTCGACTCGGAGGATGGATGATTCCGGATTCGGTTACTCGTCAGATGCAACCCTACGCTGCATCGGGCGGCGCCTTAGGTGCTGATGGGTTACTGTATCTCAGCGGCCACGATAAACCAGAAGTATATGTGCTTGCCGCTCCACGCATGGGCCCTAAGTTGATTCATGTTGCGACTATCTCCCTAGACATCGAAGGACAAGCTATTACTTGGGCTAACAGTGCCGAACGTGTCTTAATAGGAATAAGTCGATCTTCCAGAGAGATAAGAACCTTTCAGATTCCATCGGTACCTCTCCCCGACGGATTACTCAGACTGACCGAGGTTAATTTCGCTTTGTAAAGTCAAACAAAAGTGTCAATCTAATTCAACCGCCCCATCGTTATTGCAACAGTAGCAGCCATCAAATACAAGGACATCGACAATGCGCATCGCAGTAATCGGAGCAGGCCTATCAGGCTTAAGCGTTGCTCATTCCTTGCGAAACTTTACCGAAGTACAGATGTTTGAAAAGTCCCGTGGCGTTGGAGGACGCCTTGCCACGCGCCGGGCAGCAGGCTACGAGTTTGATCACGGTGCGCAGTTTTTTACATGCCGTTCCAAATATCTCGAATCACTGTTGGAAAACAAAAATTTTGTTGATGCCGTGACGACTTGGGAGCCCAAACTTGTTACTCTTGAGCCCAGATCAGGGTCTTTCAAACGTTCCTGGTTCGAGCCACATTACGTCGGCATTCCTTCGATGACGGCATTCCCGAAGCGGCTCGCAAGGGATTTGGACATTTCGTTTTCTACTTCTGTCCAGGACATTGCCCGATGTAAAGCTGGTTGGCGACTCAACGACGAGAGTGGCAATCCGTTAGGGGTGTTTGATTGGGTCGTTTCTGCCATCCCGGCGCCCCAAGCCGATGTGATTTTTGGCACTTTGTTTGCCGAGCGTAATTCAATGAAAATGGCGAGGTTGTCGCCTTGCTTTGCATTGATGATCGCTCTTTCAGACCGGCCGAAGTTGAACTTTGACGCTGCAGTGGTTAGAAAATCGCCTATTTCTTGGCTGGCACTCAATTGCAGTAAGCCTGCCCGCAATAGTCCCTCTGCTCTTGTAGTGCACAGCAGCAACGATTGGGCGTATGAGCACATAGATGATAAGCCATTAGACATTGAGAATCATCTACTCACGGCACTGCATCAGCTTGTCGATATCAATTTATTGGAGGTAAAGCAGACCTATCTGCAGCGATGGCGGTACGCCAAAGTCGAAAGAGATATCGAAAAAGAATTTCTGATCGACGAGGAGAACCAGCTTGCAGCGGTCGGCGATTGGTGTATTGGTAACAGGGCGGAAGATGCGTTTGTCAGCGGTCGTGCGCTGGCAGAATATTTATGCAGAATCCTCAATTAAATAAAGGCCTACTTTGTCACTGTGAAATCAAACTTGCCCGCGTGAATTGTCGTGTCATTCGTGATTACCGTCGTCCACTCCACGGTGTAAGAGCCTGGCGTCAGTGGATCGAGTATTTCGATCATAAGATCATCGGCGGCCATTGTGTGCAAGCCCCTCAACCGATACTCGCCGTTAGGCCCGATAAGCCGAAGGACACTTCGATCGACATCTGGAAGGCCTGCAAAGAAGAGCCGTAAAGTGCGCGGTGCGCGAGTAAGTAACGCGCCTGCTTTTGGTTCAGAGTTTAGCATCGGTAAATGAGACACTGCCGACCCACACGCGCTGGCGGCAGTGGCTACCAACATTAAAACGACGAGTAATTTAGCCTTTTGCATTGAAATGTAGGGCAGTGTTTATTAATCGATAGCGATAAAGGGGAACGCCCAGTGGAGCTCTTTTCTACAGAGTCGAAAAATCGCCAGCGAAGTTAGAATCATTGTTGGTCACGCTCCGCCTTTACTTGAGCTAACTCTTTCGCGAACTCCTGAAGCTTGGCGCGGATCTCTTCTTCCTTTAATTGGCGCAAGAAAAGCTTATCCCCATCTATGCCCTCATCGAGTGACAAATCACTCGGTTGACTACTGACAATTTCTGCAAGTTTTGACATGACTTGTAGCTCCCAGTCTCTTGATGTGCATTCAGTGAGGTAATTACTGAATGCGCTGCTACATTTTGTTCTTCTAGCGCTGAAAAACTTCAGATCTTTTAATTACTTATGCGTGATAGGACTAATACCACGACGTTCGCAACATATAGCGTATGTAATATTAAGTCAAACAATATGTAGTGTTGATTATTATTGAAAGCAGCGACACACTTTCGAGCGTAAAATTAATCTAAGCAAATCCATAGCTTATAGGCGTGTTGTAAAAAAATAAGATATATATATAAAGGACACCCATTTGTTATTAAATGGGTGTCCTTTCTTTTGTTTCGTGAATTTATTACAAAAATATCGATAGCCCGTTCACTGCTTAGAACAAGACTACCCAATCGACCGACATGATTCGTTTGATCACCGATCAGACAGCAATATGGATTTATTGGATATTTTCGATCTGGGACTTAGCTCTTGCGTCGGGTGTCTATCACTTACAATCAGCAATCGTTCCCGAATAGATACCGGGCAGGTGGTCTTCCCCTGATCCATTTATCAGGATGCTTGAACTTCTCGCCCATTTTCACACGGTATTGACGCAAGTTGATGAGCGAAGCTTCGCTTCCTGCTGCTTGAGCGTAATATCGGTTGAAGCTCCGTATAGCATCCAGCCATGGTTCAGGGCCAATTCCGATTTCCGCCAGCACACCCGGTCGTTCCCGCAGGAGCCTCCGCGCTTTTTGTATATCAAACCGCACCACAGCCAACGCCTTGACGGTAATTGTCAAAACCTCAACATAGCTATGATGGGTGATGCGGAGTTTGCCGGCAGCGCAGCCTGACATTTCGTTCAGTTTGAGCAACTCAGACCGGCCGCTGGCAGCCTGCTTTTCCAACAGATGGTTAGCTACTCGCCGAGTAAGCAACCTGTCTTGCCGATGGCTGCGATTTTCCATGTCTTTAGCCTCCACAATCAGGCGCTCCTGAATGGAAGTAAAGTCACTATTTTCCAAAGAATTAGAAATCCCGGCCCTTACTGGATTCAGATCCACATAAGCCATGCAAGTCACAAGAGCCTTTTCGTCCAGCAGAGCCTGACTCTTGAAGCGACCCTCCCAAAATCTGCCGGTGCATTCATCCTCACGGTTCGCGCTCCTTGCAAGTGACTCATTCAGGCATCTCATGAACCAGCTGATATCACCCAAACGCATCCGCCATTCTCTCAGTCTGGCCTGAAGTTGTTTATGCGCAGCTTTCGACTTGCGATTAAGATACAGGGTTTCCATCAGCTTGGCGTTGTTGGGGAATAATGCCGTCCAACGCTTGATCACATCTTCATCTGACCATTTAGCAAGCTGTTCCTGATCCACATAGAGCACCAGATGATAATGATTGCTCATGACAGCATACGCGCACACATCTATAGCAAAATTTGCTGCTAGCTCCTTGATACGTAACACTAACCATCGTTTGCGGTGGTCAAAGTTTTTCCCGCTGACGGGATCATCTCCGCACAAATACGCACGCCTGACGCAGCGCGAGACGCAATGATAGTAGGGAGTTTCTGAAAGGAAGATTTGTTGTGAGCGAGCGCGAGTCACGTTTGCTATTTATAACGAATAATTCGATTGGTTATTTTCATGCGCTCAGCAATGGTCCATGATTCTCAGAGGTTTAACGATTGTAGAGAGTTTAATCCTCTATGCAAGACTCGTGACGGGCGTGACACAGCGACACTGGCCCAAACATGCCATTCACCATCACACATTTTCAGGGCAATACAGATGAGAATTGGGATAGATCTCGGGGGTACAAAAATTGAAGGGGTTATTCTTGATCAAACCGGTGCCGTCGCTGCAAGGAAACGCATACCAACTCCGAACCTAATCTACGAACAAATCCTTGACGCGGTCGTTGAAGTCGTCACGGATTTGCAAGGCAAGGCAGAGTCAAGGCTTTCGGTCGGAATCGGAACACCAGGTTCCCTCAACCTGAGTTCGAATAAAATGCAAAACTGTAACTCCGTCATCCTTAATGGCCAGCCGCTAAAAACTGAGATAGAAGACCGACTGGGCTACGAGATCCGTCTTGAAAATGACGCAAATTGCTTCACTCTGTCAGAAGCCCATCACGGAGCAGGGGCTGATGCGCACTCTGTCTTTGGCGCAATACTCGGCACTGGCATCGGCGGGGGTGTCGTCATAAATCGAGCGCTCTTGACTGGACCAAACAGTATCGCCGGCGAATGGGGACACAATCCCGCACCTAATTCAGTCGTTCAGTTGATTAACGGCGATCGAAAGTGTTACTGCGGTCGAGTAAACTGTATTGAGACCGTATTGTCTGGAAGCGGACTCAGCCAAACCCACAAGGAACGATCTGGTCACTCTTTGAGTGCGCTTGAAATAGCAAAAGCCGCCGCGTCTGATGCTTCAGCAATGGAAAGCCTGGAAGTTTATTGTTGTCAACTAGCGCAGTGCTTGTCTACAGTGGTAAATCTTTTGGATCCCGACGTCATTGTGCTAGGCGGTGGACTTTCCAATATCCCGATGCTTTATGAGAGAGTCCCGCTGGAGATGTCAAAATCTGTTTTCACTGACAGAATGACCACCCTCATATCGCCTCCTAAATTTGGCGACGCCAGCGGAGCGCTGGGAGCAGCATGCCTGTGGCCCGCCCAAAGAGACTCAGACCGAGAAAGGATGCCTTAACGTGATCGTCTCTTCCCGATCGGGGCCAGTCGAGATAATATCAACAGGAACGTCAATGGTCTCCTCGATAAATGTGATGTAGGCACGCGCGTTGGCAGGCAGTTCCTCCAATCGTTTCGCGCCAACTGTCGTCTCGGACCATCCCGGTAGATCAACATAAATCGGTTTTAGGCTTTCAAAGCTGGCGCAGTCCATCAGGCTGCTAGACATAACGCCCACTCCTTCATATCCAACGCAAACCCTTACAGTTTCAAGACCATCGAGCACATCCAGCTTGGTCAAACAAATGCCCGACACACTGTTGATTCGCACCGCTAGCTTCACAGCAGCCGCATCAAACCACCCGCAACGTCGATCTCTCCCTGTTGTGGCACCCTTCTCATGACCTACGTGAGCTAAGTGCTTACCGATCTCGTCAAAGAGTTCTGTAGGAAACGGTCCGAAGCCAACTCGAGTGGTATAAGCCTTGGTTATCCCAAGCACATAATCCAGATACAGCGGCCCATAGCCACTTCCGGTCGCTGTGCCACCAGCTGTGGTGTTTGAAGAGGTGACAAATGGATAAGTGCCATGATCAATATCTAGTAATGAGCCCTGTGCGCCCTCGAACAAGATATTGTTGCCAGCTGCTCGATGAGCATGAAGAATGTCAACGGTATCGCTAATCATCGGGCGAACGCTATCGACCGCCGCCAACGTCAACTCGTAAGTTTCCTTAAAATCAACGCCCTCTATTCCAAAGTACTTTTCGAACCAAAAATTATGATAGTCAACCAAGTTCAACAATTTTTCTCTTAAACGCTCTGGTTCAAGCGCCTCAGCCAATCGGATTCCCCTTCGCGCCACTTTGTCTTCATATGCTGGACCGATACCTCGCCCGGTTGTTCCGATTTTCGTACTCCCGTATTGAGCTTCACGCGCCTGATCAAGCTTGATATGAAATGGCAAAATCAGTGGGCAGGCTCCGGAAATCCGGAGGCGGGAGCGAACAGGAATCGAACGATCTTCAAGTTCAGCCATTTCTTTTAGCAATGCTTCAAGACTCAGGACGACACCGTTGCAGATCAAGCATTCAACCCCTTCACGCAAAACTCCAGAGGGAAGGAGATGGAGAACCGTTTTTTCTCCCTCAATAACCAACGTATGGCCCGCATTGTGTCCACCTTGAAAGCGAGCAACCGCATGCACCTGATCAGTCAGTAGATCAACTATCTTGCCTTTGCCTTCATCGCCCCATTGGGTCCCGAGCACTACGATTGATTTTGCCATGAGATGTCCGACTTGCTTTTCCAAACACTAGTGGCAGTACTTGAGACTGCCGCTAGCTTTTCCCGTCCGATCAGTTTTTATTCAACGATCCACGCCGCGCCGCGCTTGATCAATCTGCGATCACAGTGCATCGTATCAGCGTCGATTCTGTTTACGTCTTCCGCCCCAAGCATAGTGACGACCTTTACACCCTGGCTGCGCAGGTCAGAGACTTTCAAAGCCAAAGAAGGCTCTTCAGAATCTGGGGCAAGAATGCCTTTAGGGCGAGCAAACGCCTTACCACTCAACTTTGATAAGACTTTAAGGTCAGTATCGAATCCCGAAGCCGGTCGCGCGCGGCCAAAAGCTTTGCCGATATGATCATATCGCCCGCCTTTAGCAACCGCACGTCCGTACTCATTGATGTACGCGGCGAAGACAATGCCCGTATGGTACTCATAGCCACGAAGTTCGCAAAGATCAAAATGAAGGGTGACCTCTCCGAGTCGGCGCTTGATACCACGCACAATGTCAGTCAGTTCTTTCAGCTCTGCCGTAACGGCTTCTGACGCAGCGGCGAATGCTTTCAAGGCACGTACTAAAACTGACTCATCTCCGCTCAGATGTATGAGTTCTTTAAACTGTTGTTTCAAAGGAGAGTCTTGAACGTATTTTTCAAGCAGAAGATCAAACTCATCATAGGCTTTGCGCTGCGCGGCTTCGAACAGCTGGGTCTCGGCTGCTGCATTCAACCGAGCGTCGTAAACTAGAGCCTTGAATATACCAACGTGGCCCAAAACGATTTGCACCCCAGGGATACCTGCGCTGTCAAGGGTTTGTGCCATCAAACAGATTAGCTCAACGTCAGCAGCGGTACCGGCGTATCCATAGAGCTCTGCCCCGAGCCTGATCGGGACACGAGAAGTCATGATGCCCCTTGGTCGGGTATGCAACACGTTATCGGCATAACAGAGGCGCACCTGTCCGTCTCGATTCATCGTGTGGGCATCAATGCGGGCAGCTTGCAAAGTGACATCGGCGCGAACGCCCATCATCTTCCCGCTAATCTGATCGGTGACCTTAAAAGTGTGAAGGTCAAGATCTTCAGGCGCATCAACAAGCAGGGAATCCAGAAAC
>MDTG01437420.1_pt1 | contig 11581 bp, 11 predicted proteins | sample 811421 | NCBI WGS metagenome assembly MDTG01 (sample SAMN05326645, study PRJNA326480) | marine metagenome | isolation source: seawater | place: Pacific Ocean: South East | collected 2011
GCTGACAAAAACACGTTTAAAATTTGTAGCAAGGTCAACATTAACTTTTTTCCAATTAAGTTCTTTTTGAACTAATTTTTCTCCCCATTGTAAGAATCTGTCAGGAATTCTTTCAGATATTATTATTGGCATAGATAAATCAACACCGCTAAGCATCAGAGCTTTAATTTTTAAAATATGCTCGAAAAACCAGTGTGCCCAATTTACTTCAACTATCGAGTCTCCACCAATAAAAATGCAATCTTCAGTTATCTCACCACCTTGCTCTATGTTAAGACTAATGGAATGATTTTCTTTTGCAAGTCTTGTCGAGGTCCCAGGAATCATGTCATCGATTCCAGGCCAATAGATCATGTAATTATGGTAACTAAGACCCTTCCATAAAAAAAAGTTTTCTTTTGTATGAAAATATTTCTTTTTAACTAAGACGACATCTTCCAAATAACCAGTAAATATGAATGCATGCTCCATCGACATTGTAATTTGCTGTTTTTTTAAGAACAAATCTAAAACGGATGCTCCCCGCAAAATACCGGGTTCTGAAAGAACCTTTATAAGACCCCCCTTGTCGTTTAGTTCATGAAAAAGGTCTTTTTGTGGTGCATTAATAATTATGTATTCTTTTTCCATTTACTTGTATTAACTACTTTCTCTGTAGAAATAGTCGGACACTTTTTATTGATTCTTCCTTGTGAAATAACTTAAAGCAGGACTCTAGCTTTTTTAATTCTGGTTGGTTGTATCCCTTTCTACAGTCAAAGATTACTAGAGAATCTTTTTGGCTTTGCGTCAATATATATTTTAAATAGGACTCCAAAGGATAATGAAACCCCATGGAAAGGATTGAATACAGTAGTGTAAAGTCGGCACTGGGCAAAGGAGTTTTTCTTGGATTACATAAGGATATTTGCCATGAAACGCCGTTATTTCTTAAGAAATTTTGTGACTCCCCTAAGTTTGCATATCCGGAACCCTCATCTTCGAAGAGATGTTTGTGCAGGCCCGGTGTATCCTCAACATCTATTAGAAGGATTTCCCCGTTGTCTTTTATATTATTGATTAAGAATAACTCAAATATACAATTTCCTGGACCTATAGAGACTATTTTGTTTTGTTTTTGTAATCTAGGCAAAATGGTTTTGTGAAATAGGTTTGATTCTTTATTAATTTCAGAAAAAACAAGATTTAAAAATTTTTGCAGGTTATCATCAGCTTGTAAAAATAACAATATCCCTTTTTTTGAACCCGTTTCCACCCATTGTTTCAAAGCTTCACCGCCTCCCATAGCGAGCAACGGGCCAGTTCGTTGCAAAGCTAGATTTGCTATGAATTCCTTACTTGAGTCTAATTTTATTTCCATAAATTTTTATTTAATCTTCAAAAATCATAAGACGCTGAATTCCATCGTGCCCAACAGGAATCGTCAAAAGATTATTAATTTTTGGATCTATTTTTCCAATCCCTTTTTCTTCGTCATTGGATAAGGGAAGTTCAATAAATCGAACTTTGCCTTTGCCAATTGTTCTTGCAATAGAACTAATTCTTTTCTTTCCATAAACACGGTGTCGGTTAAACAATATAGCGTCCTGTCCCAATGGCACAGCTATCAAATACTTTGCATTTTTATTCATTAGTGGCATTACTGATTTTAGGGTATTGAGATCTCCATTTGGGTCAATTTCATCCCCATATCTACCCAAGCCAGAATGTTCAATTGAACTGTAACTGAAGAAAACATCGAATTTAATATTGGTCTCCAATTTTTTTAAATCATCATACTGTATTGCCTTCCATTTTGTTTCAAGTGATTTCGGCAATGTCCAATTAATCTCTCTATATTCAACGGTTAGTATAGATTTGCAATTTTTTTTCATTAAATAAAGTTCAGCCCACGGTATGGATGATCCTAATATCAAAACATTTAAACCAGAAAAATCAAACTTTTCAATGCTAGGGATGGCTTCATGGTAATGGCACAACCTAATAATATCTTTTAAAGATATTTTCTCATATGTTTCCATTGAAATATCTGGCCATCGTAACGGGCTATTATCACCAGAATATGAGTGTAAATGCATTCTTTTTAAAAATGGCACATCGAAATTATTTGTGAACTCGCTGATCTCATGAACCGTCAGCATCTCGGGCGTTTTTATAGACGTATTATTAATTTTTTTCTCTCCTTTCCGATTGTTCTTTAATGGCCCTTTACACAGCTACTGTAATTGTACTATGTTGTTTTCATTATACATAATCGAGTATCATCAGATTCCTAAAAATTTTTCATTTAATCAACCTTTATTGTAATTTGTTCAACATTAAAAATTGATAAATTATGTTTTTGAAAGAAATAGTGTGGCTAAACAATATTAGAATAGGTTTTTGATTTCTTTATTTTTTTCATGTGAGGCCTTTAAGATAAACTGTTGCATTGAACGCGTATCACTTACGGCATTATTCCGGTTTAGTTTTCGAATTATGCTAGAAATCTCAGAATCGTTGTGATAAAAAGTTAATATTTGATTGGGTAATTAATGAATTTAATTAATTCCCTTTTGAAACGTAATGGGCATAGCTTTTTGCATTAATATTTTCGGATATACTTAATCTTTTTTTATTTTCTTATAGAAGATTTAAAAATCTTTGTGAGCAAGAGTAGGCTGTTTTGAATATTACGAATCCATCATCCAAATTGTTAGGTTATAAATTTAGTGTCTCCTCTAAGAATGCGGAAAAGCTTGGTTCGGATATTTTGTTTAATTATATGCCAGACGTTATAACTAATAGAAATCTAATATTTATTGAAGGCGTTTTATCTGTTGAGAATATTGGGTTGATACTAGCTTGTTTTAGCAGAAAAATTCCCATTCTAATCTTTCCAAAAATGGCTGAGAACCAACTAACCTCGTTGATTCAAAAGTACAGGCCACGCTATGTATTCAAAAAAAAGGACAAAGATCTAAAAATAAAATCTAAAAGTGTTTCCTTGTTTAATGACAAGTATTTATTAATAAATATTGACAGTTTAGCAACCAAAATCGCAAAAAACTTGGCATTGATTCTATTAACCTCGGGTAGTACTTCACATCCGAAGGGTTGCAAGTTCTCATATGAAAATATATTGGTTAGTTGCAATCAGGTAAAGGATGCATTGTCTGTAAATGAATTCGATAACCATATCACAACATTAGATTGTAGTTATATTTACGGATTATCAAATGTACTAACGCATATTTATTCTGGAGCAAACGTTTTTTTGTATGATGGGTCCGTTGTTGAAAATTCATTTTTTGAAATTCTAAACCAAGTAGAAAATTGTAATTTCGGAGCTGTGCCAACGCAATATACAATACTAAAAAGGCTAATTAATAAAGTAAATCTAAAAAATTTAAAATTTGTAACGCAAGCTGGTGGACGGTTGTCGTCTGAGGATGTGCAATTCTTTTATAATATATTTAAGAAACATTCCATAAATTTCTTTTTAATGTATGGCCAAACAGAAGCTTCGCCAAGAATATCTGTAAATAGGCTAGATTACGATAACCCAAACTTTACTAGCGTTGGTTACGTTGTAAAAGGAGGCCGTGTCGATATCCAATCCGATGATCCAGAAGCGGGGGGAGAGATATGGTATAGGGGAAAAAATATCTTCGGCGGCTACGCAGAAACTTATGAAGATCTAGCAAATCTCAGCTCAATAGATTGTTTAAAAACTGGAGATTTAGGGATAATTGGCAATAATGCTGAGTTGTATATAATTGGAAGAAAAAAAAGAATGATTAAAATTAATGGTATAAGATTCAACTTATCAGTTTTAGAAAGTGAGTTAAGCACGCTTATTGGTACAGTGGCCTTGGTATCTAAGAAAGATGATTATATGACAGGTTTTGTTGAAAGAGAACCTAATGCAAGTGTCGTGGCAAGATTTTACAAAAAGTATAAGATTAAAAAAAATAATTTTAAATTGATAATATTAGACAAGATTCCAACATTAAGTAATGGGAAAGTTGATTATTCAAGATTAAATGAAAGCTCATAATCAAATGAAAGAGGAATACCAATCTATGTTTGAGGATCTCTATTCGGTTCAACCTTACTCACTTCCTCACGAAAAAAAAATAAGTCTATTCAATCCGATAATAAAAAACCTAGATCTCCATCATGGTGGGGAGAACTCTTTTTATCAAAATTTTTTAACTTCAATTGCCTCTCATGATCGTACACCACACGCTTTCAACTCTTTTATCCCATCGTCGATATTCAAAGGTGATGACTTTATGAGACCAGCCATTAATAATAATTCCAGAGTAATTAAGTCTTCTGGCACAAGCGGAAGAAGTTCGAAAGTGACTCTAGATACAAAAACAATGTTGAATCAAAGAAGGGTTTTAGTAAAAATATCCCAGGAGTATTTTGGAAAAAAAAGAATGCCAATGCTAATAGTGGACAGCCCAGAAGAAAAAAAAGGCAAATTAGATACGTTTTCAGCCAATAGGGCTGCTAATAGAGGCTTTCAACTATTAGCGAGTAAAACCTTCTATGCTCTCGATAATGACAAGCAAATAAATTTAAAAAATGTCGAGCAATTTTGTAAAAAGATAAATGGTACTGGCGGCATCATTTTTGGCTTCACTTACCCTGTTTACAAATTTTTTCTTGATCTTAATAAACTAGGAAAATATTTTGAATTTTCTGGCGTTAACGTCTTACATGGGGGCGGATGGAAAAAAATGGTTAATCTAGGTATCAGTGACTATGATTTGTCATCTTTTTTAAAAAATAGTTTCGATATCCAAGCTGTAGTAAATTATTATGGATTAGTTGAGCAATTGGGGTCTATTTTTTTTCGATGTACAGAGGAATTATTTCATACGTCAAATTTTTCTGATATTTTTGTTTTCAACTCTCACGGTGGATTAACTAAGAAAAATGAGAGAGGTGTTCTCGGGATTATATCGACATTACCTTATTCCTATCCAGGTCACCGTATTTTAACAGAGGATCTTGCAGAATATGTCGGCAAGGATGATTGCCGTTGTGGTCGTAAAGGCAAGGTATTCAAAGTGCATGGTAGGATTTCTAAAGCTTTAGTCAGAGGTTGCAGTGATTCGGATTAAACATCTAATCGATGAGCAAGATTTGCTTGAATTTAAAACGCATTTATTGGCAAATCCTGGCTCAAAGCTATTCATGGACAAGAACAGAGTCGAGATTGTAAAAAAAATAAGTTCGTGTTTATTAAAAGTAAAGCCAACATCCGAGTACAAAAATGAATTAAAAGTACTGGGTTTTTATTTTCGAATGGCTAATTTAAATAAGTTTTTAATTGATTACAAAAGACTTTTAGGGGTTTCTGCTGCTAATTACGTCTTTCAAGTTGCACCATCTAATACACCGATCACCGCCCTATACGTAGCACTTTTTGGGTTTCTGTCCGGGGTTACAATTTATACTAGAATATCTGACAAATCATTGGGTTTCTTTAATGAATTAGAAAACGTTTTGGATGCTCTCGATCCCAAAACTAAACAAACATTGCAAAACGATATCAATTGGTGCACTTATCCATCATCTCAGAAACAAACTACTGTTGAATTGACAAAGTTAGCTGATGTGAGATTACTTTGGGGCAGCGATAAAACCGTAAATTCAATTTCTTCTTTAATTTGTAGGCCAAGAAATTATGATATCTATTTTCCAGACAAAGTATCGATGGCTATAATTTGTGCGAAATATATTACAAAAGCAGATGAAGATACCACTTCGATGTATCAAAATAACTTTTACAATGATATTGTCAGTTTTGATCAATTAGCCTGTTCATCACCGAGGATTTTAGTATGGATTGGTAGTAAGCAAGAATGCGAAGACGCTCAAGATAATTTCTGGGCTAAAAATGGTTCTAATAAAGGAAAACATGGCTTTGCTGAACTAGTCGACCAACAAATAAGCTTTTCAAAGATAGGTTTTCAGGGTTCATATATTTTTAAAAATAAATGGAGAGGAATTAATATATTTGAGAAAACTGAAAAGGTTCAAAAAGTCGATTTCAATTTCTTTCAAAATAGAAATTTATTACAAGTTCGTGTTGATTCGCTGAATGGTATTGCTGAACTAGTATCAGAAAAATTGCAAACTATTGCTTATTGTGGATTTGAATCAGAGAGTCTTAAGGACTGGCTGTTTCAAAATCGAATGGTCGGTGTTGATAGAATCGTATCCATTGGAAAGTCACTGGACTTTTCCGAAACCTGGGATGGTGTATGTTTTTTCGAGTGTTTCACAAAAAAAATTGATATTCAATAGGTCTTGAAAGTCATGGTGCTAAATAAAGACGATATCTTACGAATCCAAAGGAATAAACCTCCATTTTTAATGATCGACCGCGTGGACTACCTTAAAGAGAGTCATGAATGTTTAGCTAGTAAGATCTTGCATCCAGATGAGTGGTTTTTTATGTGTCACTGGGAAGGAGATCCAAATATGCCTGGATCTCTACAACTTGAGGCGATGATGCAAACTGCTAGTCTAATTATTCTCATTAAAGATGATCATCAAGGAAAGGTGATGTTAGTTACACAAGTAAAGAGTCTTTCACTTAAGAAAAAAATAATTCCAAAAAGTGAAATAAAAGTTAAAGCAAACCTGATTTCAGAAAAAAGGGGTATCTATAATTTTACAGCTAGCATTAGTGTTAACCAAAAGCTAATGAGCAAGAGTGACTTTAGCTTATATTTACCTTCAACTAACGGAATCATTAAACCAAAATAGTTATAATCAGGGAATAATGCAAAATAAAATATACACATTAATTACAGGCGCCAGCGGTGGAATAGGTATTGAAACAGTAAAATTAGCTTTAGAACGTGGCTACGTTGTCATAGCAGCCTATAGAAATTCTGAAAAAACTCATTTATTTGACAGTCTTGTAAAAAAATATACTAGAAATAAGCTGGTTCTTGTTCCTAATTTTGATTTAGAAGACAAAAATGCACGGTTAGACTCTATCAAAGAGATAAAAAAAATCACAAATAAACTTCATTATTTTATTCACGTCGCCGGTTTTTTGGACATCAATCCTCTTTTTAAATTAAACAATGAGAACATTTATAAAAGCTTTGAAATAAATTATTTTTCTGCGATCGAGTTGATATCTAAAATTTCCAGAATGATGCTTATAGCCAAGGATCACGACAGAGCTGTGACATTAGTAACTTCAGTTTCTTCCAGATTGGGGACACCTGGTCGGCTTGCTTATTCCAGTGCGAAAGGGGCCTTAGAGACTGCCTCTCGAGTTTTAGCCAATGAACTTGGAGGTAAAAAAATTAGGGTAAATTGCGTTTGTCCTGGTCTTGTGAACACGAAGATGTTAACTGACTATACGAGTGATGAAGAAATTGAAATAATGAAGGGTAGAACGAGTTTAAAACGAGTAGGTGAACCATATGAGATAGCAAATCTAATACTTTTTTTAAGTTCTGAAAAAGCGTCTTACATTACAGGGCAAGTTTTAAATATAGATGGAGGTCTTCTATGAGCAAAGAGTTAGAAATTATGGGCAGCAAGATTCGGAAGACTATCCTAAAACTGGCCATGCAAGCGGCAAACGCAGGAAAGGGTTCCCATCTTGGAGGAGCCATGTCTGCGGTTGAAATTTTGTCATATCTATTTTTTTCGAAAAAATTTAAATTGGCGCCGAAAGGAAATGAGAGATTTATACTAAGTAAGGGGCATGCGTCATTAGTTTTGTACTCTACACTCTATCATTATGGATGCCTCTCTGAAAGTGATATTCTTGCTTACCCGTGTAATGATACCTCTTTTCTCGGTCATCCAGTTCAGGACAGATCTTCAGGAATTGAGTTTTCAACAGGAAGTTTAGGGATGGGTCTGTCAATGGCTTCTGGCACAGCACTGTCAATAAAAAAGAAGGGTGATAAAGAAAATGTATTTGTTTTAGTTGGGGATGGGGAGTTGAATGAGGGTATCGTATGGGAATCATTGAGGTTTATTGTTCACAATGATTTATCTAATCTAACCGTCCTAGTTGATTCAAATAAATTTCAACAAACTGGTACAACTGAAGTAATTTCGAAGCCAAACAATATTCCGGACTCCTTGAGAAACCTCGGGTTATTTGTAAAAGAAATCGATGGTCATTCTTATTTGGAAATAGAGAATGCTTTGTCTGCGACGATTAATTGCGCATCCCCCTCCGTCATCTATCTTAATACAATAAAGGGTAGAGGGCTCCCTGAACGCGACGATATGAACTACTACCACCATGTATTATTGCCGAAAAGTGTGTTGGAAGAATTGTATCAAAGCCAACTTTAGAAGATTATTCGAACAACATTAAATTAAGGAACTTCCAAATGTCTCGATTGAATATAACTGCTTCTACATCGGCGTTATGGTCGAAAATGGGTACACGCGCAACCCTAGGGATTGCATTAAATGAAATTGCGAAGACTCGTGATGATTTTCTTGTATTAAGTGCGGATACATCTACGTCTGCAGGTTTGGAAAGATTTAGAAAGAATTATTCAGACAAATATATTGAATGCGGCATTGGGGAACAAAACATGGTTGGAGTTGCGTCAGGACTTTCTTTAGAAGGGTGGAACGTTGTAGCTACAACATTTTCTCCTTTTATTACATTAAGGTGTCTTGAACAACTGAAAGTTTGTGTTGCTTACAATTATTCAAGTCCAAAGTTTGTAGGTTTAGCGAGTGGGGTAGTTTTGGGCGATCTTGGTTTTACGCATTGTTCCATAGAGGATGTAGCAGCGGTTAGAACCATCCCAAATCTTTGGATATTTACACCTGCAGATTCAGCCCACTTAGTAAAGGCCTTACCGTTCCTTTTAGATTTTGATAAACCGGTTTACATCAGACTGACTGGAGGAGCTAACTCGATGCCAATTTATTTAGAAGATTTTGATTTCTCATTAGAAAACCCTCACATTTTGGAGCAAGGTGAAGACTTTGTATTAGCTGGCTGTGGAACAGGTGTTGCTATTGCATTAGAGGTTCGGAAAATACTTTTGAGCAATGGATATAATTTTGGAGTGATAAATTGTCATACAATTCAACCCGACAACAATGTTTGGGTTAAGAAATTTTTAGCTCCTTACAAGAAGATATTTAGCGTTGAGGAGCACTCCATTCAAGGAGGGCTAGGAACCGTCATTTTAGAAGCATTAAATGCCATTGATTCTGAAAAAAAAGTAGTGAAATTCGGACTAAAAAACTGCTACAATAACGCGGGAAGCTATGCGTTTGTCATGAAAAAAAATGGGTTTACTCCCGAGCAAATAGCGGAAAATATACTGAAAGAGCTAGGGAGGTAAAGTTCGGTGGCTGGAAATAATGAAAAATATAAATCCGCTTTCGTAGAAGCACTCGCTATTGATGAGAGTACTGATTTTAACAATTTAGAGTATAACAGCATAGAGGAATGGGATTCTTTAGGGCACATGGCTTTAGTTGCAGAATTGGAGGATTGTTTTTCAATAACAATGGAAACAGATGATATTGTTGAGTTATCGAGTTTTTCTAAAGGGCAGGAAATATTACAAAAATATGGTGTAAGTTTTGATTGAGTCAGTTCAGAAGAACTGGATTTTTCAAGAATTAGGATCAAGAGTAAATCAAGCGAAATAAAATGGCACTATTTGAAAAAAAAGATGTTGTAAAAAAATTCCGAGATTTTTATTCCTACGTGAAAAAGAACAATTTCCAAATTGGTATGAAGCAACGTGGAATTGATTTGAATCTTAATAATGCTTGTAATTTGAGGTGTGAACACTGCTTTACAAACTCTCCAATCGGGGAACACATAAAGGAAGTTTTGCCGACTGATGTCATTCGGAGAATTTCAAATGAAGCGCATGAATTAGGTATCTTTGAGTTTGATCTGCAGGGGGGGGAACTCACTTTGAGGCCGGAGCTGCTATATGAAGTTTTGGAGGCAATTGGAACTCACCGATTTTATATGTACTTGACTACAAATGGAGCTAAACTCGATCGAAAAATGGCAAGAAAGCTTAGAGACCTGGGTGTTGATCGTGTATCTGTTAGCATTGATAGTATGAATCCAGAAGAACACGATAGGTTTAGGGGTAAGAAGGGTTCGTGGAGAAAAGCTATAAAAGCACTTGATTATGTCAAAGAGGTTGGGATTGATCCTTTCTTAAATATAACTGTAGGTCATTACAATGCTTTTTCGGACGACGTGGAAGCTATGTGCAAATACTCATATGACAATAAATTTACTACACTAGTAAATGTTGCCACTCCCATGGGAATGTGGCACAACGCGGCGGAAATCATGTGTGATGAAAAAGATACCGCCCGAATTATAGAATTGCGCAAAAAATATAAAAACATCTTAAGGAATCTATGGAACCCCTTTGATAAAGAATTGGAAGGAGTTTTGGGTTGTAATACTGTAAACAGGTTATACATAACTCCACTGGGAGATGTTCTTCCTTGTCCATATGTACACATAAAAATAGGAAATGTTTTCGAACAAAGTCTCTCTGAAATATCTCAATATGGTTTTTCCATAAAGCATTTTAGAGAATATCGACCCCTTTGTTTAGCCGGCGAAGATAAAGAATTTGCATCCAACTATCTTGCTGAAGATGGGCAGTCAATCTTTAATCCAGCTATACCCGAAAAGATTTTCAAAGAGGGGGATCTCATACCAGATGGTAAATTAGCACAAGAACCAACTAAAAAGATTTTTTATTTGCAACAGGTCTGAAATACTAGTATTAATGAAATTCGATATTGAAATTTTAGGTTTTTGCTTTCAGGAGGGAATATTTACAGAAAAAGCTGATTTTTTAACTATCGATACTAGTCATTCTAACCAGAAGGTTGTCAATAATTTGCTTTTAAAAATTAAAGCCTTTGGTGTTTTGTCTTTGAAGTGCAAACAGATTAGACGCGAAAATATTAAAGAATTTATAGATTTATTCACAAAAGCTTATGCATTTCAGCCTTTAAGACGACGTGGTGCCGATGGCGCACAAAATATGGTTGATTCGGGTAACGGAGAGGCCCATCAACTACATTGCGAAGCTTCCTTTTCTCCTTCATGGCCGGTATTACTCTGGTTTTTTAATGAAAAATTCTTTGGAGTAGGAACGTCAGCAACTACTTTCGCTGATGGAATTACTGTGTGGAAAAACCTTTCGGGTCGGGCAAAAGTTTTTTTTTTAAACCATGTTGTTCAATATTCTTGTGAAATTCCAATACAAAAAAAAACAAATCATATTAAAAATCGAAAAAAAATTCCAACCTTTTTTCAATCAACTGGTTGCTCGGATGCTTATATGGATTTAGAAAAAAATGTTATATTGTACAAGCAAAGAAGATATATGGTGGAACCCACTATATTCGGTGAGTATGCTTTTGCAGGCCATGTGTTTGCTTCCCCCCCAGACCCCCAAATTAAAAATATCACATTTTTAAATAAGGATGGAGATAAGGCTGATTTGCCTAAAGAAATTATTGGAGAAGTGCATGATGTATTTGAGGAAGCAATTTTTGAAAATAATTGGAGTGAGCA
>MDTG01103346.1_pt1 | contig 11580 bp, 13 predicted proteins | sample 811421 | NCBI WGS metagenome assembly MDTG01 (sample SAMN05326645, study PRJNA326480) | marine metagenome | isolation source: seawater | place: Pacific Ocean: South East | collected 2011
ACTAACCCTTTCGCACCATCTTGAAATTTGACCAATAGCCTGTTCGTTTTCAGCTGCAGGACCCCACCCATTAGATCCAAATAAAATGAACAGCAGAGCAGTAACGATGACAGAATATATTGCGTAGGAGAAGTAGTTAGGGGTTAGATTATTTTTTTGCTGCATTGAGTGCAGATTCCATATCCTCAATCAAATCTTCTATATTTTCTAATCCGACAGAGATTCTAATTAAGTCAATAGGAGCGCTTGCTTCTGTATCCTGAGCGTTATCATGCGTCATTAAATAAGGAAGCTCAATCAGTGTTTCAACTCCACCTAGACTGACAGCAAGTTTGTATAAATCTAGCGATTGCCAAAATTTTTCCTGATTTATATGTTCTTCTAAATAAAAACTCATCATTCCACCAAAGTAATCCATTTGCTTAACTGCAATTTCATGATTTTCGAAGTTACTTAATCCAGGATATCTAATTTCTTTTATGTGTTCAGAATCGTCTAAGTATTCTGCTAATTTATGGGCGTTTTCGGAATGAAGTTTAATTCTTGGTCCAAGTGTATAAAGACCTCTTTGTACCAAATAGGCATCAAAAGGAGACATAATTGCACCACCTTGTCTTTGATAAAGCATCAAGGTCTCATGTAACTCAGGGTCTTTGCATAAAACAGCTCCTCCCAGCGTGTCGCTGTGTCCGCCAATATATTTAGTGGTAGAGTGCATAATAATATCTACACCATGTTCAAAAGGTCTAGTTATAAAAGGAGTGGAGAAAGTACTATCCGCAACCAATAAAGCATCATATTGATGGACTATGTCAGAGATTTTTTGCAAATCATACAACTTCATTGATGGGTTTGAAGGTGATTCAATCCATACTAGTTTAGTTTTTTCATTCAACAAACTATTTAAGGTATCGTGGTCTGCAAAATCACAGAAATTCACCTCTACTCCACGTTCTCTAATAATTTTTGAAAAGTAATTTGTAGTTCCACCGTACACATCTTTTGTTATCACAACATTGTCACCGGGTTTAGCTAGTTCAGCGATTATGCTTACAGCTGACATCCCTGATGCCATTGCAAAAGCATGTTGCTCCTCATAGTTATCAATACCCTCAAGAGAGGCCAAAGTTCTTTCAAACAGCTCTCTGGTTGGATTATTAACTCTTCCATAAAAATATTCTGACTCACCAGGTACATCATTTTTGTATGTTGTGGAGAGGTGAAGAGGAGGCATGACATCTCCACTTACTGGTTCAAAACGTTTGTTTGCATGTAAGGCCTTAGTATTCATGCCGTACTTTTTAGATTTCCCCATACATGGAGTTTAAAACATTTGGCAATACATGGGTTAAATAATTTTGCTAATTTGACTGTATGAACAAAAAAATATATATTGCAGGTCCACTATTTAATAAACATGAACAAATGTATTTAGAAGATATTGCTAAAGAACTAGAGGGAAAAGGATATGATTGTTTTCTACCGCACAGGGACCAGCCCCCTGAAGTTACAGCGTCTGACTTAGAAGGTACAGATATGTCTCAAGAAATCAAAGATCTAATTTTTAAGACAGATCTCGACGCACTTGATGCAGCAGACCTAACCGTTGCACTTTTAACTGGTCAAGATATTGATTCTGGAACTTCGGCAGAGATAGGACACACTTTTGCCAAGGGGAAACCTGTGATTGGTATCAATGCTAATGAAAGAAGATATAGAAACTTATTTGTTGAAGGAATGGTGACCGTGACTGTGAATAATATTGATCAATTAATCCCTGAGATTGAAAAATTAAACTGAAACTAGAAGATTTTTAAATCCCCTAATACCAAAAGCACCTGTTCTTGTAGGCTCTTCAATTAAGTTGAATTCATTTTCAAGAATTTGGCTGAAAGAAACTCCTAATTCTAATTTTGCTAAATGAGTTCCTATGCAAAAATGAATACCACCACCCCAACTCGTATGGTCCTTCATTTCACGCTTAAAATTTATTTGTTCTGGTTTATCAAAAACTCTAGGATCTCTATTTGCTGACCCAAGCAAAATTGCAACTTTTGAGCCTTTATGTATTTCATGACCACCTATCTGTATATCCTCTAAGGCGTATCTTTGAAAAAACTGTAAAGGACTGTCATACCTGATCAGTTCCTCTACAACATCATTAATGTCCTCTATCTCACTTTTAATTTCCTCAAATGATCTATCTAGAGTTAATAATGCGTGAAGCCCATTTCCTAGAGTGTTTACGGTTGCTTCATGTCCAGCGTTCAATAATAAAATTACAGTACAAATTATCTGATCATCTGTTAGGTAGTTATCGTCTTCAGATACCTGTGAGAGCCTTGTAATCATATCATCTTCTGGATTTGATCTTCTTTTATCAAGTAAATTTTGTGTGTACTCAATAAACTCTTTTGCAGCTTGTTCTGCCTTATTCGCATTTTCCTCTGTAACTTCAAAGTCATACATTTTGACAATTTTATGTGACCAATCTAAAAATTTTAAATGGTCGCTCTCTGGTACACCCAAAAGCTTTCCAATAATACTTACTGAATATGGTTGAGCATAGTCTTTGAGCATATCAAACTCTTTACCTTTGTTTTCTTCAAATAGTTCGTTAGACTTCATCTCCATGTAAGGAACAAGTTGTTGTACAGACCTGGGTAAAAAAGCTTTTGCAACTAACCCGCGCAACTCTTTATGGAGCTGTCCTTCAAGGTTTAAAAGTGAAAACTCTTCTGATTTCCAAAAATTATCATATGTACTGTATTTATCAGATCTTTTATATCCAACAAAAGTAAGTGGAATATCACTGTTTTCCATCTCCTGCTCGAAACCATCAATATGATTAAATGTAGTACCAAACATTTTTGTTGATTGAATAGTTCTAACATCTGCATATCTTGTAAAAAAATATAAACCATTTACTTCATCCCAAAAAACAGGAGTCTCTTCCCTGAACTCACCCATCTGCACGTAAGGGTTTTTTATAAAGTTTTGATTTTCTGTAGGCAAATGTAACTTTGGAATTGTCATTAGGTAATTATATAAATTGAAAAATAGACTTGTTGGCAAGATCTAATAATTTATGAAATTGTGGGATGAAACTCTTAAATCTATTGTGTAAAATAACCAAGTTAACAATTCCAATGTTTAAAAAGGTAACCATTGTTAAAAAACCTTAAAAGTGAGGTTAGATGTCAGTAATAAAAGTTGAAAATCTTACAGTTCAATATGCCGGAGAAGAGTCAAATGCTTTAGATGGAGTGTCTCTTGAAATTGAAAAAGGAGAGTTTGTAGCACTTTTAGGTGCTCACGGAGCTGGAAAGACAACACTATGTTTATCATTAAATGGCATAGTTCCAAACATGATTAATGCAGATATGTATGGTGCAATTGAAGTGCTTGGAGAAATACCACCAAAGATTCCAGTGAGACAACTTGCGGAAAAAGTAGGTAGCATTTTTGACAACCCAGAATTTCAAATGAGTCAGCTCACAGTTTTTGAAGAGGTGGCACTGGGACTGCAAAATTTAGGTATAGATAAAGATACAATTGAAAAAAATATAAAAGAGTCATTAAAGCTTGTTGGATTAGAGGGTTTTGAAGAACGTTCACCATTTGAAATTTCTGGAGGACAACAACAAAGGTTGGCCATGGCTTCTGCTTTAGCAATGAAGCCAGAAATTTTAATTTTAGATGAACCAACATCAAACCTTGATCCAATTGGTAAAGAAGAAGTATTCTCTGTTACCAGAAGTCTTAATCAAGAAGAAGGATTGACTGTAATTATTGCTGAGCATGAAGTTGAGGTAATTGCCGAGTTTGCAGATAAATTAGTTTTGCTTGAAAATGGAAGGGTAAATGAGACAGGAACACCTCAGGAAATTTTTCCAAAATTTGTTGATTATCAAGAAGCTATAGGAGTACGTGTTCCACAAGTGACAGAGCTTGCTTCTAATAAAGATAATTTATTTTCTGGCGTTCCAGTCACTCTAGAAGAGTCTTTGAGGATGTTTAAAAAATGACAAATATAAAGGTTACAAACTTGCAGCACACCTATCCGAACGGGGTTGTTGCTGTAGAAAATGTAGATGTTGAAATAAAGCAGGGTGAGCAAATTTCTGTAGTTGGTCAAAACGGGTCTGGAAAAACAACACTAGTAAAGCATTGGAATGGATTATTGAAACCCACCCAAGGAAGTGTTCACATTGGTGACTTAGATACATCGGAGCATTCAGTCAATGTTTTAGCTAGAAAAGTAGGATATGTTTTTCAAAACCCTAACCACCAAATTTTTGCAGCAAGTGTACAAGATGAACTTGAGTTTGGTTTAAGGAATATTGGAAATAGCGAAGAAGAAATCAAAGAAAAGGTTATTGCTATATCAGAAGAGTTTGGACTAACTGAGTTCTTAGAAACTAACCCTTATAGACTTGGTTTTTCTTTAAGAAAAACAGTTGGAATGGCATCAATTATTGCTATGGAACCTGATGTAATAGTTCTTGATGAACCAACAACTGGACAAGATTACTTAGGAATTAAAGCAATTAGATCTTCAATTAAGAAACTAAAAGATCAAGGAAAGACTGTAATTGTGGTGTCTCATGATATGCCACTAGTTGCCGAAGATACTGATAGAGTACTTGTAATGTGTGATACAAATCTTATATTTGACGGAACCCCTTCGAAGCTTTTTTCTGATGAATCAATACTTAGTCAGACTAATTTACTCCCGCCTCAAATAACGAGTTTTATGCAAAAAGTAAACATTGGGATTGAAGGTGAAAGCATCCTTTCAGTTGACGACGCCTTGAAAACACTTTAAGTTACAATTTTTTATTTTTTTGTTAATTATCTAAGCATCTTTAAGTTTTTAATAATAAACTAAAAATAACAATGTTCAGAAGGCAACCATTGTTAAAAAACCTTAATTAATGTGATAAATTAATTTATCACAAAATTCTTTCATTTAAGGGGGAGAGTAGATGAATGAACAAGCCACACAAGGCGAAAAACTAAGTAGCTCCACAGGTGGTGGCGTTCCATTAACTTATGTTATTGCATTAGTACCAGTTGCTTCTGTATTGAATGTAATTGGTGGAACTGTCGCAGGAGCACTAAAGCTACCTATCTTCTTGGATATGATCGGAACAGCAGTTGTTGCTATGACGATTGGTCCATGGTGGGGAGCGTTAGTAGGAGTGATTACAAACCTAACTATGGGCTTTATCTCAGGTCCAGTTTCTATTCCATTTGCAGCATGCAACGTAGTTGGTGCTTTAGTTTGGGGTTACGGAACAAGATGGGGTTGGGCTAATGATAAGTTGAAATTTTTTGGACTTTCAGTAGCATCAGCAGTCTTTGTATCACTGATGGCAGCACCAATTGTTATATTTGTATTTGGTGGTGCTACAGGACACGCTTCAGATGTTTTAACAGCTGGATTATTAGCAGCTGGAAACGACATGTGGGCAGCAGTATTTTCAAGTAACATTATTGTTTCTTCAGCTGACAAAATTCTTTCGTCATTTTTGGCGTTAGCAATTATCGGTGCGTTACCTACAAACTTACAGGTAACAGGTCCAATAATGAAAGCTGAAAATATGGGCAAAGCAGTCCTAATAACAGCAGGTACAGTTGTAGGAGTCATCCTAACAGTTGTATCTATGAATTTATAGTAGGAGGATAGTATGAGAGAAGTAACATCTAAGGATGGTCTTGGTGCTGGTATTATCGGCCTAGGAGTTATGTACGCTATTTATCCATGGGCGTCTTCAGAAATGGCAGGAGATGCTGCTTTTGGTATGTTGTCAGGACTTTGTTTAGTAGCAAGTCTCTTAACAGTGCTTTGTGGATTAGCTGTATTACGACAAAAAGACTAGTTGAGAGAGTAAATGAAAACTGTTCAAAAAGTTGAACAAGTTAAACATTTACCTCTAAAAATTGGAGAAATCGCCCGGTACGTAATCGTGCCGGGCGATCCAAACAGGGTTCCAATAATTGCTCAATCTTTAGAAAATCCAGTTCATCAAGGACAAAAAAGAGAATTCAATGCTTACAAAGGAACTTACAAAGACATTGAGGTTTCCGTAGTTTCAACCGGCATTGGCTGCCCTTCGACTGCAATAGCTGTTGAAGAGCTATCTTATTTAGGTGCTGAAGTATTAATAAGGATAGGTACATCAGGATCAGTTGATAAAACAGCAAAAAAAGGAGATATATTTATAGCGACTGCTGCTGTAAGAGATGATGGCACTTCAAAACAATATATACCAATAGAATTTCCTGCAGTAGCTTCACACAGCGTTGTTGATAATTTAATCAAAGCATCAGAAGACTTAAACATTGAAACAAAAGTAGGTATATGTCAGTCTAAAGACTCATTTTTTGGAGAAACAGAACCTGAGAGAATGCCTGTTGCGCCATACTTAGATTACAAATGGTCAGCCTGGCAAAAAGGTGGTGTAGGTGCATCAGAGATGGAAGCAGCAACATTGTTTACTCTTAGTCAAATAAAAAGGATTCAAGCAGGTGCTATACTAGCAATTGAGACTTCAGATAAAGAAATTGTTCAAAATATGACAAAAATAGTTTTGGAGGGCATTAATTATATGGAAAAAAATAGAAATGTCGAATAGTAAAAATCAGGAAACTAATGGTGGCTTGCTAGATGATAATCTTCAATACCATATTCAATTAAAAAAAGGCGATGTATCAGATTTTGTAATAATGCCTGGTGATCCTGGAAGAGTAGAATTTATTGCAGAGCATTTTGATTCAGCAACTTTAGTTGCTGACAATAGAGAGTATAAAACTATGACTGGAAAGTATAAAGGTCGTTCAGTTTCTGTAACGTCTACTGGTATCGGGTGTCCATCAACAGCAATCGCCGTCGAAGAATTGGCTAACGTGGGTGCCAAAACTTTTGTTCGACTGGGTACTTCTGGGGCTATGCAAGAATATACAAGAGTCGGTGAAAAAGTTATTGCAACCGGAGCAGTTAGGTATGAAGGTACTTCAGTCCAGTATATGCCAATAGAATTTCCTGCTGTAGCTTCTCACGACATGGTCTCTGCCTTGATTAATTCAGCTAAAAATGCAAACTTAAGTTATCATGAAGGCATCGTACAATCTAAAGACTCATTTTATGGACAACATAACCCAGAAGGAATGCCAATAGCTGCAGAGTTGTTACAGAAGTGGGACGCTTGGGTAAAAGGAGGAGTCCTTTGCTCAGAAATGGAAGCAGCAACCTTATTTGTTGTAGGTTCTTACAGGAAGGTTAGAACAGGAGCAGTATTGCTTGTAGCTGGAGATCAAGCAAGACAAGAATCATTGTCTAAAGAGGAATATAAAGAAAATATGACAGAGTCTATAAATATGATCCTTGAATCTAGCCTTGAAATAGAGGAAGGTTCATAATGGCAAGAGTACCTGTTGGCGCTTATGTTCCTGGAGACTCTTTTTTTCACAGAGCACATCCATTTGTAAAGTTTTACTGGGTAGCGTCGTTTGTTATATTTTGTTTTTTTAATAAAAATCCATATGTAAATTATTCCTTAACTTTGGTTGGCCTAGTTTTTGTTTTTCTAACAAAAACATTTCCGAGCTATGTAAGGGCAATGGTTATATTCTTTCCAGCAGCTTTTGCAATGATTTTTTTGCAATCAATTGTACCTCCAGCAGTATTCGACAACCCAACATTACTTGCTGAAATCGGACCTCTATCTTTATATACTGAGTCGATAATTTATGGGATGCTATTTAGTAGTCGTATATTATGTATAACAACATGGTCAATATTAATGTTGATGACCCTACATCCAGGAGAGTTATCTTCAGCTTTACAAAAAGCAAAAGTGCCCTATACCGTAAACTTTATGATAACAACAACTTTACAGTTGATACCAATACTGCAAAGAGAATTTGGAATTATTTTATCTGCTCAAAAATCCAGAGCCATGCAAGCACAAGGTTTCAAAGCTCTACTTCCATCGATTATTCCAGTATTTGCTGGTGCAATCGATAGAGTTTCACAACTTTCAATGAGCTTAGAAACTAGAGCATTTGGAGCTAACAAAGAAAGAACTTTGCTCAGATATAAGGAATTTACATCAAAAGAAACTATACTCTCAATTTTGGCTCTAGCACCGATAATTTTGGTTATTTACGGAAGAATAAGTCTTAATTCTTTTGTACCTGTCGGTGGCTTTTCATTAACACCTTTTGCTGGTTCATTTATCGTATTGTTTTGCGGTTCCGCATTCTTATCCATAATTTTTGGTGCTACATTTGCTATTAGGCTACTTGGTAAGAAGTAGAAGTTAATTGACACAAAAAAGTTCGGAATATATAAAAAAGAATTTTGTGTTTAACTATACAATGTTTATTTTTGACAGTATTGGTTTTGGTTCAGCATTTGCTCTGCTCATTCCACTCAGTTACTCACCTGATATTGCATTTGAGGTATCTGGAACATGGTTTGCTGCACCATCAGTAGTAATTATATTTTATTTTTTAAATATTTTTGGGCAATTTATATCATCCTCCAACAGACAGAAAGAAGAAGATTCAAAACTAGATGTTATAAAGTGGGGAGTTGTAGAAAGGACTGGCTTTGTATTAATTTTTCTGTCTTTAAAATATTATTTAGATTCTGAATACATATTATTTTTATTCTTAGGTACCTATGCAATTTTTGTTTATAGCTCGGGCGCTATTTTGCCAGCATACTTTGACTTAGTCTCAAGACTTTTATACAAACATAGAGCAGTATTTTTTGCAGCAAATCTTACAACTGGTTCATTAGCTGGATTTCTAGTGTCACGCTATGTGGATAATCAAATACAACAAAATGGACTTATTGAGGGCTTTTTAGATGGTTTGCTTGTTGTGATTGTTATTACTACAATATCACTCATCCCGTTGATTCTCATTAAAGAACCAAAATCAAAAATAAGCTCAAAAAGCAAAATAACCATTAAATTAATCAGACAAAGATTGAGCAATTGGTATGAAATATTTTCCAGCACTAAAGATATAAAAGTAGTCGCAAAGTCTAATTTAGTCAGCGTTATTCCTGAATCAATCACACCATTTTTCACAATTTGGTTAATAGGTTTATACTCAATCGATCCAATTAAGATTGGGATTTGGGTTACATTGCTACTGATAAGCCAAAGCCTCGGAAGTTTTATTGTTCCCATAGTTGCATCCAAGTTAGGATTTAAAATTACATATATTTTTGGTTTACTATTTCACTTTATTGCAAACGGGTTATTTTTATTGGATCCTTTAATATATCAAAATTTAATATTCATATTTGCTGGATTGGGAGCTGGAACATTTGTAACTTCTCAAAGTAATATTTCAGTTGAGATTGGCAAAGTTGGAGACGCTGGCAATACAAATGCAATGCTAACTGCTTTTAGGCTGCCTGGATTACTCTTAGGCCCTTTTATTTTTGCTTATTTTGTAAATTTGGAAAATTTAAACTTTTTTCTAATAACCTCAATGACCTCTGCATTAACTGGTATTTTAATTATGAATTTTCAAATGAAGAATAAAATACTCCCCCAGGTTCGATTTTGGTCAAGGGATTCTTAATTTCTTCCTTTATACAAAAAAGCAAGTCCTGCTATTAATACAAGTACAGAAAGATATAAATAAATTCCGAATATTGATCCAACAGCAGCTACAGTTAGTAACGCGAACCCAGTTCTTTGATCACTGTTGTAAGAAGGTAAGTAGTAAAAAATCTTATTTAAAATATGATTTTTATCTTTCAGCCTTTTTTCGTCTATCCAAAAAACAATAAATATAATTACAAATGTAATCAAAAGAATCATCTGCTCTCTAAAAGGTAATACAACCATTATTTAGAGTATGAAGATTGGGTGCCAGTTCTAGTTACAGAGTCTGTAGCACGTTCTATGCCTAACTTAATGGAGTCCTCTATCGTAAAATCAGATGCTAAAGCAAAAGAAAATGCACCAACAAAAGCATCTCCTGCTCCGGTAGTGTCTATTGCTGTAACTTTTGGCGCATTTATTTTATTTACAACACCATTTTCAACATATGCAGCACCATTTTCACCTAAAGTTACTATGAGGTTTGAATTAATTGTTCTTGAGTAATTTACCAAATTAGAGTCTTCAAATGCGTTTAACCCGGAAATTGTTTCAAACTCTACTTCATTAGGTATAAACCAATCAGTGAGATCTAAAAGACTATCAGAAGGAATTTTTGCAGGTGCAGGATTTAAAATAGTTGTAATGTTATTAGATTTTGCATACTCAAAAACTTTTTCTGTTACTTCAAGTGGAATTTCAAATTGTGCAATAACTGCATTTAAACCGTCTATTTTTTTTATAGACTCGACAGCATCATCTCCATTAATTAAATCGTTTGCACCAGAAACTACAATAATTCTATTTTGACCTGAGCTATCAACCCATATCGGAGCAACCCCACTTGACCCAGGGACTCTTTGAATGTGGTCAACGTTAACACCATTTTTTTTATAGTTGTCAAGGGTCATTTCTGCGTATACGTCATCACCTAAACAGGTAATCATATATGTATCAGCTCCCATTAGTGCCGACATAACTGCTTGATTTGCTCCCTTACCACCAAAACCCATTTTGTATTCGTTACCAAAAACAGTCTCTCCATCGGCAGGGGTGCTTTCTACATATGCAATTTGATCAATATTAGAACTGCCTACAACACAAACTTTTGATACCATGAAAGAATTATAAAAATATTTTATGGTTTTATCTACTATGATTTGATTTATGAGTGTTAATTGGGAATCTAAAGTTTTGAGTTCAGTAAGAAATGTCATTGATAACGCACAACATCTATCAGTAAGTGAAGACAACATAGAAATGGTTGCTGATTGGTTGGCGTATGAAGAGTTTGGACTTCCTAAAAATAATAAAACAAATAAAGACCCTGATAACTTTATTCGAACGACGATGCTTATTAACACTTTAAACTTTGCTTTTACTGACTTCGATACTTCTATTAAGTATGAAATTGAAAGAGACGGTCAGAGACTTTCAGACAGTGAAGCTATGTTTACTCAAATTCATGAAGCGATAGACTCTGGAACTAACCTACTTAGTGGTGAAGTAATGGCAAATTTAACAATTGAAGATTTAGAAAAAATTTTCAAGGGAAACATAAAGATGCCGATGCTGAAAGAGCGTACAGAAATATTAAATGAGGTAGGCACAAAACTTATAGATAGTTATGAAGGAGATTGGTTGAAATTTATAAATCAAGGACCGAAAAAACTTTATTCAGAAGGTGAAGGGTTAATTGAAAGATTGGTTACAGAGTTCCCACGATTTGATGATTCTTCAATATATTTAGACCAAGAGGTAAGTTTTTACAAACTAGCACAATTAGCATTTTGGGGTATTCATGGTGAACTTGCTCACTCGGATTATTTTAGAATAGAAGACATGGAATCCATGACAGCATTTGCGGACTATATTGTACCAGTGGCACTTATTGTCATGAAAATAACTCAATATTCAGAAGAGTTAGAAGAAAAAATTATGAATGGAA
>MDTG01367977.1_pt1 | contig 11580 bp, 5 predicted proteins | sample 811421 | NCBI WGS metagenome assembly MDTG01 (sample SAMN05326645, study PRJNA326480) | marine metagenome | isolation source: seawater | place: Pacific Ocean: South East | collected 2011
CGAAAACAGGGTTGATCTCCTGTTCTCCAATCACAAAGAATCGCAAAAAACAGACCTTGACCACGTAACATTCGCCTGACTTGTACCGATTGGGAAACTTCTTCGGACGCACTGGAACGAATTTGAGAAAGGGAGCCGACACTTCGCTAAAAATACTCGGGTTCTTAAGATTGTCGAAAACCTGGTCGGGCGGCGACTTCAGCATAAGTTGCATTGAAAACTTCATTCCATTTTTGTCCTCATTGAAATAAACCGGCTTTCAAACAAAAACTGGTGTTCCAATATTGCACACTTTGGAGAGAATTTTGGCTGAATTTACTCGTCCCCAGTTTGGTGTTAGGGCTTTTGCTAGTCACCCCCAGGATCTGGCCGGGTGTTGAAGTGGACAGATTGCCTTCCCTACATATAGACTTTATTCGACTTCCTTCTCCTCCTGTGCCGTCATATTGAGGTCGGCCCAGACCCCGAAAATAGCGGCGGGGTGAAAGCATTTTTGTGGTGTTGGGTTAGTCGTCCCGTTTGGTCACCCACGATGAGGCTCTGAGAAGAGTCCTGGAGGTAATGTCCCTTGGTTTCTGCTCGTTCCGCATCCACTGTCAACTCTAAGAACGGGAGAGCTGCGCAGCGGCTGTCCTTCGCCAAAATTAGTGACACCCTTGAAGTTCCGGACCTGCTCGCTCTCCAGACGGAGAGCTTCGAGTGGCTGGTGGGTTCGGCAGCCTGGAAGAAAAAGCTGGCCGAAGATAAAGCCAAAGGGCTTCCGGTGGTTGCAGAGAGAAGCGGCTTACAAGAAATTTTTGAAGAGATTTCGCCGATTGAAGATTCTTCGGAGACAATGCAGCTGTCCTTTGCTAATCCCTATCTCGAAGAGGAAAAATATTCAATAGATGAATGCAAAGAGCGTGGGAAAACTTATGCTGCGCCGCTTTACGTTGAAGCAGAATTTATGAATCACCAGACGGGTGAGATCAAGACTCAGACAGTGTTCATGGGAGATTTTCCCCTGATGACCGAGAAGGGCACCTTTGTCATCAACGGTACGGAGCGAGTAGTTGTTTCGCAGCTGGTAAGGAGTCCTGGAGTTTATTTTGAGACCTCTTTAGACAAGTTGAGTGATAAAGAAATTCATTCGGTTCGAATAATTCCCAGTCGTGGAGCTTGGCTGGAATTTGAGGTCGACAAGCGAGATCAGGTTGGCGTGCGGATCGACAGAAAACGCAAGCAGCCGGTCACAGTATTTTTGAAAGCTCTTGGACTTTCGGCAGATGAAATTTCAGCGCATTTTGCAGATTTCACTTCCATCCAGGACGCTTTGGAGAAAGATACAGCCGCTTCAAAGGAAGAAGCGCTGAAAGACATCTATCGAAAGTTGAGACCGGGGGAGCAGGTCGCGGCGGAGGCAGCGCGCTTGCTTCTTGATAATTTTTACTTCAATCCAAAGCGTTACGATCTTGCGAAAGTTGGAAGATACAAGATAAACCGAAAGTTGGGAATCGAACTTCCTCTCGACAACACCGTTCTAACTATTGAAGACATTGTCGCGGCCATAAAGTATCTGGTTGCCCTTCATGATGGTCGGACCCATGTCGAAGGTTATCGCGCTGGAAAAAAAATCGACATCCGGCTCGACGTCGATGACATCGACCACTTTGGCAATAGAAGGATCCGAGCTGTGGGCGAGCTGATTCAAAACCAGGTGAGGACTGGTCTCTCCCGCATGGAACGTGTCGTTAGAGAACGCATGACAACCCAGGACATTGAGGCGATCACTCCTCAGACCCTTATCAATGTTCGCCCGGTGGTGGCAGCTATCAAGGAATTTTTCGGAACAAGCCAATTGTCCCAATTCATGGATCAGAATAATCCTCTTTCCGGACTGACCCACAAGCGCCGCCTTTCGGCCCTTGGCCCCGGGGGTCTAAGTCGGGAGCGAGCGGGGGTTGAGGTCAGAGATGTGCACCCCTCACACTACGGTCGGATGTGTCCGATTGAGACTCCCGAAGGCCCGAATATTGGTCTGATTGGCTCGCTGGCGTCATTCGCTCGCATCAATGCGTTCGGATTCATCGAGACGCCGTATCGGCGGGTCTCGAAGGGCAAAGTCTCGAAAAATATTGATTACTTGACTGCGAGTGACGAAGATGAGTTTGTGGTAGCCCAGGCGGGAACGCCACTTAATTCAGATGGCACTTTTGCGGAGGACCGGGTCCTTGTTAGAAAGAAAGGCGGCGAGGTCGAGCTAGTCGCGCCCGAGATGGTCGACTATGTAGATGTCTCACCGCGACAAATGGTTTCAGTGGCCACCTCGTTAATTCCGTTCCTTGAGCACGATGACGCCAACCGGGCCCTGATGGGAGCGAACATGCAGAGGCAGGCTGTTCCCTTACTGCAGTCAGAGTCGCCAATAGTTGGAACCGGCATGGAATCGTTCGCGGCAGTTGATGCCGGTGACGTGATAATTGCGGATGGTCCGGGAGTAGTGACAGAGGTTTGTGCCGATTATGCGGTCATTAAGGAGGATAAAGGGGGGTCTAAGACGTATACTCTCCGAAAATTTGACCGCTCGAACCAAGGCACGAACTATAACCATCAGGTGAGAGTAAGTGTTGGTGACAAAGTTGCGGAGGGTGCGGTCATTGCAGACGGACCAGCAACTGAAGATGGCGAACTTGCGCTCGGGAAGAATTTACTGGTGGCTTTTATGTCCTGGGAGGGTTACAACTTCGAGGATGCAATCATCCTCTCCCAGAATTTGGTCAAAGACGATGCTCTTTCGTCTATCCACATTGAGGAATATGAAGTTGATGCTCGGGATACCAAACTAGGTAAGGAAGAGATCACGCGAGATTTGCCGAATGTTGGTCCCGAGCTTCTTTCGAATCTCGACGAGCGCGGAATAATCCGAATCGGAGCTGAGGTTCGCCCAGGTGACATTTTGGTTGGGAAAGTGACACCTAAAGGAGAGACGGAGCTGAGCGCTGAAGAGAGGCTGCTTCGAGCCATTTTCAATGAGAAATCTCGGGAGGTCCGGGATACCTCGTTGAAGGTTCCCCATGGAGAGCAGGGAACGATCATTGGGGTTAAGGTTTTCGACGCGGTTGACGGAGATGATGAGCTCGGCTCAGGAGTTAATCAGCGAGTAGTTGTGTACATTGCACAAAAACGTAAAATCTCCGAGGGCGACAAACTCGCGGGTCGCCATGGGAACAAGGGCGTAATCGCCAAAATTCTTCCGGTGGAGGACATGCCTTTTCTTGAGGACGGAACTCCGGTAGACATCATTTTGAATCCTCTCGGAGTTCCAGGGCGGATGAACTTTGGTCAGGTGCTGGAAATCCACCTTGGTTGGGCCGCAAAACAGGGATGGAAAATTCCGAGCGACCCCTCCTGGGCCAAGCGTCTCGGAGCGATGGCAAAGCAGGTGAGTCCAGGCTCTAAAGTTGCAACGCCGGTTTTCGACGGAGCGAGCGAGGAAGAGATTGCAGGACTTCTGGACAACACTCTGGTGACCAGGGACGGCCGGCGTTTGGTCGACTCTTCAGGGAAGGCAATGTTGTTCGATGGTCGGTCTGGGGAGCCTTTCCCGATGCCAATATCGGTGGGGTACATGTACATTCTAAAACTTCACCATTTGATCGATGACAAGATTCATGCTCGGTCGACTGGACCCTACTCAATGATTACACAGCAACCTTTGGGTGGAAAAGCCCAGTTTGGTGGTCAACGGTTTGGGGAGATGGAGGTTTGGGCGCTCGAGGCTTATGGGTCCTCATACGCTCTTCAGGAATTGCTCACGATAAAGTCTGACGACATTTTAGGTCGCGTCAAGGTGTACGAGGCAATCGTAAAGGGAGAGAATATTCAGGAGCCCGGGATTCCCGAGAGCTTCAAAGTGCTGATGAAAGAAATGCAGTCACTGTGCCTCAATGTAGAAGTCTTGTCAGCAGACGGTCAAGCAGTTTCCCTCAAGGACTCTGATGATGAGCTCTATCGGGCGGCGGAAGAATTGGGAATCAACATCTCAACACGTTTCGAATCTTCCTCGGTCGACGAAATTTAGAAACATACCTTCTTACATAGAAAGAGAATCATTTTGCTCGAAGCCACAACGTTTGATGCCCTGCGAATTGGTCTAGCCACATCGGACAACATTCGAGGATGGTCTCATGGCGAAGTCAAAAAGCCGGAGACCATCAATTACCGCACCTTGAAGCCCGAAAAGGATGGCTTATTTGGGGAGCAAATTTTTGGTCCTAGTCGTGATTGGGAGTGCGCCTGCGGTAAGTACAAGCGGGTTCGCTTTAAAGGCATAATCTGCGAGCGTTGCGGAGTAGAGGTGACGAAGTCCTCGGTGCGACGAGAGAGAATGGGGCACATTGAGCTCGCTGCTCCCGTTACCCATATTTGGTATTTCAAAGGAGTTCCAAGCCGTTTGGGGTATTTGCTTGACATGGCTCCCAAAGACCTGGAAAAAGTTATTTATTTTGCGGCCTACATGGTTATTCAAGTAGACGAAGAGGCCCGGCATCGTGAATTGCCTGAGTTGGAAAAGGAGCTGCAGCAAGAAATTAGGCAACTAGAGAGTGAGCGGGACAGCCTGATTGCGGAGCGTCTCGAGGAACTCGAGAACGAGTTGGCAGCCATGGAGGAAGCTAGCGCGAAAGCCGACCAAAAACGAAAAGCGGACGATGCGGGTAAAAAGGAAGTCGCCACTCTTCGAAAGAATTTCGACGATGATATAGCCCACCTTGAGCGGGTGTGGGAGGACTTTCGGTCGATCAAGGTGGGAGATTTGCGGGCGGAAGATGCGGTATTTCAGGATGTTCAAGATCGCTATGGAATGTTTTTTGAGGCTCACATGGGTGCGGAAGCCATCCGCCGGCGCCTCGAGAATTTTGATCTTTTGGGCGAGGCCGACCAACTTCGTGAGGAAATTGCCTCTGGCAAGGGGCAGCGTAAGATTCGTGCTATCAAGCGGCTTAAGGTAGTCAGCGCCTTCATTCAAACCGGGGCGTCCCCGGCTTCTATGGTTCTCGAGGCTGTTCCTGTTATTCCTCCGGAGTTGCGCCCCATGGTCCAGCTGGATGGCGGCCGATTTGCCACTTCTGACCTAAATGATCTTTATCGCCGGGTAATTAATAGGAACAATCGTCTGCGTAGGCTCCTGGACTTGGGTGCGCCCGAGATTATCGTCAACAATGAGAAACGTATGCTTCAAGAGGCGGTAGATGCGCTTTTCGATAATGGTCGTCGGGGGCGTCCTGTGACGGGTACTGGTAATCGCGCTCTGAAGAGTTTGTCGGACATGCTGAAGGGTAAACAAGGTCGATTCCGTCAAAACTTGCTCGGTAAGCGTGTTGACTATTCGGGTCGCTCGGTAATAGTTGTCGGGCCCCAACTCAAGCTTCACCAATGTGGCCTTCCGAAGCTAATGGCCCTTGAACTCTTCAAACCCTTTGTCATCAAGAGACTGATGGATCTTGGTCACTCCAGCAATATTAAGAACGCAAAGCGGATGGTGGAGAGGTCAAGAGCTGAGGTTTGGGATGTTCTGGAGGAGATTATCCGAGAGAGGCCGGTTTTGCTCAACAGGGCTCCAACTCTTCATAGGCTCGGAATTCAAGCCTTTGAGCCTCAACTAGTTGAAGGCAAAGCAATTCAACTGCATCCTCTCGTTTGTGCCGCATTCAACGCGGACTTTGATGGAGACCAGATGGCGGTGCATCTTCCCTTATCAGTCGAGGCACAGGCTGAGGCACGGGTCTTGATGTTGGCCTCGAACAATATTTTGAAGCCATCTGACGGACGACCAGTCACCGTGCCGACACAGGACATGATTATTGGCTTGCACCACCTCACGACTCTCAGAGAGTCTGCTGAGGGCGAGGGTCGTGCGTTCAGCTCCATTTCCGAGGCAATTATGGCTATGGACCAGGGAAGTGTAGACCTGAACGCTAAGATCAAGATTCGAATTGAAAATCTTTACCTGTCGAATCCGGATGAGGGCTTCGAGCAAGGTTCGTCTGCAATTCATGAAACCACTCTGGGCAGGGCCCTTTTCAATGAGTTGCTGCCGTCGGACTATCCTTGGGTAGAAGAGGTAGCCGATAAAGGCCTTATTTCCTCCCTGGTGAACGACTTAGCTGAGCGTTATCCGAAGGTCGCAGTCGCGGAAACTCTGGATCGCGTCAAGGACGCGGGTTTTTTCTGGGCCACCCGGTCGGGTGTTACGGTTGCGCTATCTGATGTTCTAACCCCCAAGGGTAAAAAGCAGATTATTGAGAAGCATGAGAAGCAGGCCGCGAAGATTCAATCACAGTTCGAGAAAGGCATGATCTCGGACTTAGAGCGGCGTCGAGAGTTGGTCGGCGTTTGGAGCGAGGCTACCAGCGAAGTAAACCGAGAAATGCGAACTGGCTTTCCTGAAGACAACACCATAAATCGAATGGTAACGTCCGGGGCCCGAGGGAACTGGTTGCAGGTAGGCAATATTGCTGGGATGAGGGGGTTGGTCTCGAACCCTCGAGGAGAGGTAATTGCTCGACCGATAATCTCCAGCTATCGTGAGGGACTGTCGGTAGCTGAATACTTCATAGCGACCCATGGAGCGAGAAAGGGTCTGGCGGATACGGCTCTGAGAACAGCAGACTCCGGATACTTGACCCGGCGTTTGGTCGATGTCGCTCAAGATGTGATTATTCGGGAGGAAGACTGTGGAACTGGCAAAGGAATTAGCTTTCCGATTGCATCCCAGGATTCTTCTGGAGCGTGGGTGAGAGCCAATAATGTCGAAAATGAGGTGTTTGCCCGCAATCTAGCGGCTGACGCTCTTGATCAAAAAGGTAAGGTCGTGGCCCCTGCCGGCGCAGATGTGGGGGATGTTCTTATCGATCAGCTAATTGCTGGAGACGTGAGAGAGATATCGGTGCGCTCGGTTCTTACTTGCGAATCGGCCATCGGGGTTTGTGCGTCCTGTTATGGAAGATCCCTAGCTTCGGGAATAGCGGTCGATCTTGGGGAGGCAGTGGGCATTATTGCGGCTCAATCTATCGGCGAACCTGGAACCCAATTAACAATGCGAACTTTTCATACCGGGGGCTCAGCCTCGGCTGACGATATTACCCAAGGACTTCCGAGGGTGACTGAACTTTTTGAGGCACGAAACCCCAAGGGTTCAAGCCCAATTTGCGAGGCCAACGGAACGATAAGTATTGAAGAGTCTGAGACACAGTTTAAGGTGACGCTAACCCCGGATAGTGGGGATGAAGCCGTTACATACACCGTTTCAAAACGCATGAGCCTTCTGGTGGAGAATGGCCAAAAAGTGGAGCTAGGCCAGCAGATTCACGAGGGACTTTTGGATCCCAAGGATGTTTTGCGAGTCAAAGGAGTTAGGGCTGTTCAACAGCATTTAGTGGACGGCGTGCAGGGAGTGTACGGCTCCCAGGGTGTGCCCATCCATGACAAGCATATTGAAGTAATCGTGCGGCAAATGATGCGTAAGGTTACCGTCGTTGATCACTCTGAAACTAGTCTTTTGCCCGGTGAGCTGGTCGATCGTAGCCGCTACAACACGATCAATCGGGAAGCTTTGGCAGAGGGAAAGAAGACGGCCTCTGCCCGGCAAGAAGTAATGGGAATAACTAAAGCCTCGCTTGCTACTGAATCATGGCTTTCTGCGGCCTCCTTCCAGGAGACAACGCGGGTTCTGACGGAAGCAGCAATGCAGGGTAAGCGCGATCCACTTGTTGGACTTAAGGAAAATGTCATCATCGGAAAACTGATCCCGGCTGGGACAGGTCTTCAGACCTACCGCAGCGTTTCGGTCGAACCTACCGAAGAAGCACGAGCCGAACATTACCCGGCACGCCTATTTGCAGACGACCAGGGTTTTGATCAGGTGGATGAACTGTCATTTGCTGATTTCGACTCGTTTCCTGCTGAGGACCCCCCAGCGGGCGAGGGTAAATATCAGTAGGTTCCGTTGACTCTTGGTTGCTCTTTCGAGGGATGGCCGGGCTTACCTGCGATCGGTTCGATACCATTGCCTCGCAAAGCCGAACTTTGCACCTGTTTTTTTGTTAGACCTTGTGAGGTGGGTTGGTTTGAAACATTTGACCAGGCAGATTTGGCCCGTTAGACTAGCGGCTTGTGTGGAGGACGTTCCCACTAAACAGAGCAGGCTCTGCTAGGTCTGAACAAGGTGGGGGTCCATCTACACGCATTGGGTGAAAATCCGAGTTGGTGTCCGCACTATTCGGCCATTCCCGCGACATTCTGTTCCCCGGCGAAGGTTAGGGTACAGTGAGATGTCGTTGGCTGCTAAGAAATCTAATCAGCCAGTTCAACACTACGAAACGCTGTCACGGTGCAGCCAAACCAAGGAGCATTTTTTTTGCCAACTATTCAGCAGTTGGTCCGCAAAGGACGAAAGCCAAAGACTCAAAAGACTAAGGCTCCTGCCCTCAAGTCGAATCCGCAGCAGAGGGGGGTCTGCACTCGTGTCTACACGACTACCCCTAAGAAGCCTAATTCGGCGCTCCGTAAGGTGGCGCGCGTGAAACTATCGAATGGAACTGAGGTTACTGCCTACATCCCCGGGGAAGGCCACAATCTTCAGGAGCACTCGATGGTGTTAGTCCGGGGAGGCCGGGTGAAAGACCTTCCGGGCGTCCGCTACAAGATAGTCCGTGGGGCGCTAGACACCCAAGCCGTCAAGGGAAGAAAGCAAGCCCGAAGCCGCTACGGCTCGAAAATGGAGAAGAAGTAATGCCACGGAAAGGCCCCGCAACAAGGCGGCCAGTCGTGGCTGATCCCGTTTACGGCTCCCCTGTGGTTTCGCAGTTGGTAAATAAAATTTTGGTTAAAGGTAAAAAGGGCTTGGCTGAGAGGATTGTTTATGGCGCATTGGAGGGAGTAGCTTCGAAGTCTGGCCAAGAGCCAGTCATTGTGCTGAAAAAAGCCCTTGACAATGTTCGACCTACCTTGGAGGTCAGGTCCCGCCGAGTCGGAGGTTCAACCTATCAGGTCCCAGTGGAAGTGAAACCCCACCGTGCAAACACCTTAGCTCTGCGGTGGTTGTCGAGTTACGCAAAGGATCGCCGCGAGAAGACCATGACTGAGCGTCTAATGAACGAAATTCTCGATGCTTCGAATGGGCTGGGGGCTGCGGTGAAGCGTCGGGAGGACACTCACAAAATGGCCGAGGCGAATAAGGCTTTCGCGCATTATCGCTGGTAGAAATATTATTGGTTGCTGATCTAATCACCTGAATCCGGAGGACTAACGTGGCGCTTGACGTGCTGACTGACCTTAAGAAGGTCCGAAATATAGGCATCATGGCTCATATTGATGCTGGAAAAACTACTACGACGGAGAGGATCCTCTTTTACACGGGAATTTCTCATAAAATCGGTGAGGTTCACGACGGCGCGGCCACGATGGACTGGATGGCCCAAGAGCAAGAGCGCGGTATAACCATAACCTCTGCCGCCACGACTTGTTTTTGGGACAATCACCAAGTCAACATCATTGATACGCCCGGACACGTTGACTTTACGGTAGAGGTAGAGAGAAGCCTTCGGGTTTTAGATGGGGCAGTGGCGGTTTTTGATGGTAAAGAAGGCGTGGAGCCTCAGTCCGAGACTGTATGGCGACAGGCCGATAAGTACAATGTCCCACGTATTTGTTTCGTGAACAAGATGGACAAGTTAGGCGCTGACTTTTATTTCACGGTCGAAACTATCGTAAAGCGGCTCGGCGCAAAGCCGCTCGTCATTCAGCTCCCCATCGGTTTCGAGTCGAGTTTCGTTGGGGTAGTTGATCTTATAGAGATGAAGGCCATGGTTTGGCCCGGTGATTCAAAGGGAGATGTCACTCTTGGGGCTTCGTATGAGGTTCAGGAGATTCCCGAGGATCTCAAATCCAAGGCCGAGCAGTACAGAGCCAACTTAGTCGAAAGCGTTGCAGAGGCCAATGAAGAACTGCTGGAAAAATTTTTGAATGGTGATGAACTTTCTGTAGATGAAATAAAGTCGGGGATTCGTCAACTGACGATTTCGGGTGAAGCGTATCCGGTCCTTTGCGGGTCTGCCTTCAAGAATCGTGGCGTGCAGCCGATGTTAGACGCGGTGGTGGACTATTTGCCGTCGCCCCTAGATGTGCCAGCAGTTGAGGGTCACGAAGTCCGAAACGTTGACAAGGTTATTTCGCGCAAACCCACTTCTGATGAACCGTTCTCAGCCCTGGCCTTTAAGGTCGCGGTACATCCATTTTTTGGGAGATTAACCTACGTGAGGGTTTATTCAGGTTCGGTCGAGTCCGGCGCTCAGGTTATTAACTCGACCAAGGACAAGAAGGAGCGAATTGGGAAGATATTCCAAATGCACGCCAACAAGGAGAATCCGGTTGATCAGGTCACCGCGGGACATATCTATGCTGTGATCGGCCTAAAGGACACAACCACCGGAGACACTCTATGCGATTCGGGCCACCCCGTGGTTTTGGAATCTATGACCTTCCCTGAACCAGTTATCGAGGTGGCGATTGAGCCGAAGACCAAAGCTGACCAGGAAAAGCTTTCTCTCGCGATTCAGAAGTTGGCGGAAGAGGATCCTACTTTTCGGACGGAGCAGGTCCAGGAGACGGGACAAACCGTGATCAAGGGTATGGGAGAGCTTCATTTGGATATATTGGTCGACCGCATGAAGCGAGAATTCAATGTCGAAGCGAACGTGGGTAAGCCCCAGGTGGCCTACCGAGAGACGATTCGGAGAGTAGTTGAAAAGGCAGAGTACACCCATAAGAAGCAAACGGGGGGCTCCGGTCAGTTCGCAAAGGTCCAAGTCAACTTAGAACCGCTTGAGGTGACTGGGGAGACCATGTACGAGTTTGATAATAAAGTTACTGGGGGAAGAATTCCTAGAGAGTACATTCCCTCAGTAGATGCAGGAATCCAGGATGCCATGCAGGTTGGTGTGCTGGCGGGCTATCCGACAGTGGGTGTTAAAGCGACCCTGCTAGATGGGCAGTACCATGACGTCGACTCCTCGGAGATGGCGTTCAAAATAGCTGGATCGATGGTTTTCAAGGAAGCTGCGAGGAAGGCTAACCCTGTTTTGCTCGAACCATTGATGGCGGTCGAAGTGCGAACTCCAGAGGAATATATGGGAGACGTAATCGGAGATCTAAATTCGAGGCGTGGGCAGATTCAAAGCATGGAGGACGCAACTGGAGTGAAAGTTGTTCGAGCCCTCGTGCCTTTGTCGGAAATGTTTGGGTATGTCGGTGATCTGAGGTCGAAAACTTCGGGCAGGGCCGTGTATTCTATGACATTTGAGACATATGCTGAAGTTCCGAAGGCTGTTGCCGACGAGATCGTTCAGAAGGGCAAGGGAGACTAAGCCCAACAAGTAGGCTCGTAGGGCTTACGCAAATAACAAGACAAGTACCCATGCTCTGGGCCCCAAAAGTCCAGAGCAATAGTCCCAAGGAGGACCATAGTGGCTAAGGCCAAGTTCGAGCGGACCAAACCGCACGTCAACATCGGTACGATCGGTCACGTCGACCACGGCAAGACCA